>Ga0182004_10005403_pt1 | contig 10404 bp, 12 predicted proteins | sample Sormic07211540_1_FD_120479 | JGI IMG/M metagenome (GOLD analysis project Ga0182004, IMG submission 120479) | Endophyte microbial communities from Sorghum bicolor roots, Mead, Nebraska, USA - 072115-40_1 MetaG | ecosystem: Host-associated > Plants > Roots > Unclassified | place: USA: Nebraska...
GTGAGTACCTCTTAGCCGTGACATCCGGGCGCATCGCTGTTGTCAGGACTAAAGTATTCGAGTTACCACCTTTGCTGATAGTAAGGTCAAATCGGCTGGCACGCCTTAACGTTTGAATCGGGTATTAGTCCTTTGTGTTTGCAGACCAGCTTTTGCACCAACAAGAATTCCTAGTGTAAGGTCTTGCAGTAGTAATTGTAGTGTACTGGGGACTCTGATTCATCAGCGGATTTGGAGGCGCCGATCCCATAGGAGCCTTGCCTGCCAAGTCAGCCACTTGAGATGTTCCAGGACTCTTTGCCATCAAATCTGGGGGCATACCATAACCCCACCAGTTGGGAGGAACAGATCCCGACATTGCTGATGCCAATAGATCTGTGGCAAGCTTGATTTGCACATCTGATGTTGATGGATTGGTCATCATCAGTGTAGATTGCGCATTAGTGACCCCTAATGTGCTTGGAGGAGAAGTAGCTTCTGTACCCACAACGACTGTAGTAGCCGATGGAGCTGTAGCCAACGATGACCCTGGCTAATGATAGGCAGGACCCACATAATTTGGTGGCAATTGCCCTTCCTTGAAAGTTCTAGCCACCGCATTGAAAACCGTGTTGGACAGCACACCAGCTTGATTGATCAAGGCACGGTTAATAGCATTGTCAACCATGTCTTGAAGTTTACCAGGATTGGCTTCAAAAGTTATCTGCCGAGGTGTCGGCAATGCTTCCTTTTGGATCACCTCACCACTCCTGTTGATACTGAAGGATTTCAAGCATTGCTGCTTGTACCCCTCCATAGCTTTTGCCATAGCTTGCTTCTGCTCATATCTGAGATTGGCCTCCGTCACTGGGATAACATTCTCCAAGTCGAAATCGGTGTTCAACATGTTGATCTTGCTCTTGAATAGGTCCCACCAGGCGTGCCAAAAGATGTGTTGGTGCAAAAGCTGATCTGCAAACACAAAGGGCTAATACCCGATTCAAACGTTAAGGCGTGCCACCCGATTTGACCTTACAATCGACAAAGGTGGTAACTCGACCACTTTGGTCCCAACAACAGCGATGCGCCCGGATGTCACGGCCAAGAAGTGATCACGCAAAACTCGAGAACACGCCGAGTATGACTCGACAAATTCTTAAGAACTCGTAGTAAAAAAGAAATATGATGAAGTCGTCGAAAAAGTAGATGCTGGAATATGAGTAAGAACTTGTGTTTGATTGATTAATAAATGTCTCATTACATTGCCCTAGGGTCTACATTTATACCCTGTCCAAAGAGCTACAACTAGACACGACTAGGACTCAATATTCCAAATAAAACGGAAATCGTATACAAAATGAATTCTAATAACTAAAGAAAACATTAAACTATCCCCGTAACCGTAACCGATCGGGACACCGCCATGAATCAATCGGTAACCTCCGCGCTTTTCTTCAGAGTCATCAGCAGACTACTTGTTGTAGCCATCGGTAAACACCGGCACTGGTCATCGGCATTACCATCCCTGGACTTAATCATATTCAGTTGTTTCTCCATCAGCAACTCCCCTGTAGACTAGCCACCATCGCCCAATCTGCCGATCTACGCTTCATTAACTCCAGATGCGTATCTAGAGATACGTGTCCAAAAACGGTGTCAACACCTTCTTCTCCTCCTCAAGCGCCACGATCTCCTTGTAGGCCTTGAGAAGCTTCTCCTGCGACTCCAGGAGTTTGTCCTTAAGAAGAGGGAGCTGCTCCCAGCCGCCTCTCGTCGCGTGGATAAAGCCCGACTTTAGGCGGGAGGTCTCCCTCAGGTCCTGCGACAAGTAGCCGATCGATGAGAACGCAAGACCAAACTCGCAAATAGCTAAGGACCAAAAATACTTACGAAGAAGGCTCGGCCAAGCCCGTTGTTGACGATGTTCGACATCAGGCCCACCACATGCTTCATGCAAAGCCGGAGCTCCTCAAGATGCTCCCACTTCTCGGCTTCCTTCCGATCATCCATAAAAATGTTGGGCTCCGATGGATCGGTAGAGGCTCGAAGACGAATCCGACAGGGGGCCCAATTCTCCATCTCCTCCTCTGTACGCACCTTGACGCCTCGGATTAGCTCTTGAATGGTCTCGAGCGAGCCTCCGTGGCATAGGAATATGTCGACGAGAGAAGGGAACAGCCCATCGTCATCGACCGAACCCCATGTCCCGGTCTCGTTGGCGTCGCCACCGCCGGAAGTGCCGGCCTCGTCCCCCTCCTCGGCGATGGGTCCTCCCACGACCGCCGGTCTCAGAGGAACCCCGGGGCAAGCCCGTCCTTGCCATGGAGGGAGCCCTTGATCTCTGATTGAGGGTCCGCAGGCGTGCGCATTGCACACGCGATAGCCACAACGCCGTTCTCCCGCCCAGGCTCAGCCGGGATGGACGCCGGCCCCCCTAGACGGAGCGACGCAGGGGTCGGCGGACCGTAGACCGGCAGTCCCTCCTCTCCGAACTCAGGCCTTTGCGGCGACGGCGGCGCCGGCTCGGGCGGGCTTCGTGGTGGCAGTTCGAGCAGCTCTTCTAGCTGCTGACTCTCCTGCTGTTGCTGCCTCTAGAGTTCCAGCAGCTCTTGCTGCCGGTGTTGTTCCCATAGCTCCTCGAGCCGTTCTCCCTGTTGCCGCCGCCCCTCTTCTCCTTTTTCTTCTTCCCGCCACAACTGTTGCTGCTCCTCCTGCAGCTGTTGCTGCGGCTCCCGCTCACGCTCTTCCTCTTCCTTCTTCCTCCTCTCCTCGACGGAATGAAGCCCGATGGGCCAAGGCCTCCGCTTTGCAACAGGGGAAGCCTCGACCTCCTCATCCACGGTGCGGGCATCCTTCAAGAGCCGATCACCATCGGACCCATCGCTAGCGGTAATGGGATCCCCCACGCCCCCAGACTGGGGAGGCTCGGGGGCTCTCTCATGCTCTTGAGCGCGAGGCGCCTCGACCCGCCTTGGTGATGGCGGGATTGTCTCTCCCACCGATGTACGAGGTGGGGTGCTCTCGACGCCCATTGATGGCTGAGGATCGGATGAACCTGTGTACGTTCAAAAATGATGCGTCAGCCGTCGAAGAGCTCAATGCAAGAATCACCAGTGCCAATACCACTAAAAGGAAAATCAACCACTCATCCGAGCCTTGGGGAGCCACCCCCACCTTTAGCTTCTTGGCCATCGAGGGCTGGGCCTGCTCTAGTGGCCGCTTCAGTCTGAGGAAAGGGAAATAACGTAAGAAAATCCATGACACAAGAATGCACAAAGACGTCGGAAAACAAGGGCCGCGACGTTAAAATCTTACCCCACCGGAAGAGCGACCTGCCTGCCGGCACCTCGACCAGTTTGTCTCAAGCCACCTCGCGTCGAGGCCCCAGTCCTTTCGTGGGTAGGTGCTGGCTTCGGCTCGATGTCTCCCGACCGACGAGCGTCGGGGCTAGAGCCCCTACGACCTATTTCCCCCTGACTCGAGGCTGCCGCGCGGCCACAGGTCAGTGGCCCCGTCGCCATAGTCTTGACCCGGTGGCCCGCCCCAGGCGCGGGAGGAGGTTGGGGGCGAGAAACGGCCCGACCCGGCGCAGGCGGCGGAGGGATGTCGGCGCGAGAACGGCTCGGTGAAGACTCCCTCGGATGGCCGTCGCGGGGTCCGCCCGACGCCCCCTTAGGGGCTCCCGTCCGAGGAACGTCAACGTTAGTCTATGGAGGGCCCTTGAGGATCTTGTCGAGACGAGCCGCCATCCCCTCAGAATCATCGCTTCCGTCGTCGCCCTCGTTGTCGTCGTCCTTTTCGGGAGAATCCTCCTCAGGTTCCCCCCTCTGCCTAGATTTTGCCCAACGCGTCTCCAGCGCTTGTCGCTCAAGATTCATTTTCTTTTCCTTCTTCTTTTCTAAGTCCTTTGCGGACTTCTGCTTTTCCGCGGACTCACGTCTCCTGTCGCGATCGACGTCGTCCTCCTTTACCGGAGGCCTCGACAACTGAGCGTCAATCGATCCCTGTGTGGGTGGGAATAAGTCTAAAGAAGGGTCAAAAAAATCAGGAATTGAAGTCATAGCAACAAGGACTTACCAGGTCAATCGAGCCCTCATCGGGCCTCATGGGGAAGCTGTTGACGCGCTCAGGCTGAAAATCGCCTGCGACGGCCGCCCTGACTCTGGCGGCGACATCGTCGTCCTCGGGCGCCTCGTTGGTCATCCGGCATGCCTCGAGGTCGCGAGATGAAACGCCAGGGCCCATTTCGTCCATCCTCAGCGGCCGAGACATCAACGGGAGTACCCGTCGATGGTGGACGGCCGAGAGAACGAGCGCAACGGTCAAGCCTCCCTCACGAAGTTTCTTCAGGGCGTCGAGGATGGGACGGATAGTTCCAGTGGTACACCGCGACTGAAGGGTCTTGACGACGCCATAGTTCCAATGGTCTGGACGCTCCGAGATCAAGCACCCGGTGTAGTTGGGGAAGAGGTCGTCGTCGTTCCGTAGATAGAACCACTGGGAGTCCTACCCGGCGTGGTTCGACGTAAGCCCCACCGGGATGTACTCTCGAGGATCCTCCGCCTTGCCGGTCTTCAGCACCAGGTTGACACAGCCATCCCGCACCGGCTTCCTCACCCCTGTGGTCCCACCGACCGTTGAAGAGCTCGCCCTGGTACAGGTGGAGCCATAGGTCCCAGTGCGGCATCATCGCAACGTAGCCCTCACACACCGCGGCAAAAATCGCCGCGGCGGTGATGGCGTTCGGCGTAAAATGCTGGAGCTCCACGCCGTAATGGTGGCAGAGCGCCCGCATAAAATGGCTCGTAGGGGAGCCCAGGCCATGGTGGTGAAACTTGGCGAAGGAGACCACGTACCCCTTGGGCGGTCTCGGTTCCCGGTGGTCCGCCGCCGGTGCGATCCACTCCGGCCGTGACGAGGAATCGCGGGGGCGCAGGAGCCCCTCCCTCTCGAGCTCCAACAGCCGGCACTCCGTCATCGACGATGGGCGCCAGTCGTCGGCAGCGATGAGTCTCACCGGCATCTTGAGGAAGAAGGAAAGTGGCTCCACTACTGTGTGCTCGAGGGTGCGCGCGCGCGTGGAGATGGCAAGATGGCAGAGGCAGGAACAAAGGCAGAAGGCGAAAGGAGTAATGGCTGGAAGACCCAACGATATTTATAGGCAGCTAGCCTCCAACGGACAGATCCGGCGGATACGGTAACCTCCCTAGTAAATGCGCCACCTAACGGTCTTTATCGTTCCCACTGACAGGGCGCTACGAATTCTGTGATGGCACAGTGCCGCAACGGCTCCCGCCTAAAAAGGTGCGCCCAACGGGCGAAAAGGCAAACTTTCGTGACCCTTCCTTCCCCTGTAAGCTAAGGTACGCACCCGTCACGATGAGAGGACCCATACGTAAATCGAGGGTATAAGTAAGGGGTACCCTAACCGACCCATATAATGACAGGACCCATACGTAAATCGAGGCCCCTCACTCGACGCCCCCGATCGCACGTGTGATTGCCAAAATGAGATGACGACCATAGCCTCGAACACGGAAAGAGCGTCATGCGAATCGACCAAGGCTCGACCGAACAACGACCGTCGAATACGAAAACTGGCTCGTACGATTCAACAGGCCTCGAGCGCAAGGACGTCGTTCGCCGCCTGATGCAGGTATGGGAACCAGGGCATTTAATGCGCCTGCTATGTTCTCACCTAACCCGACAGTCACGGGAAGCGTGATAGGGAGCAAGCACTCATCCAATCGCCTCTTTTGGCAGCCTTATCCACCAGACGAGCCAGGGCGTGGCAGGGTGCATCAAGACGGTCGGAACATCTCGTCACAACCCCCCTCGAGATGCCCAAAGTCAGCGCTCCTATCAGCAGGGCTTTGCACGGCACCAGACCCTCGAGCGAGCACGTTCCTTCCCCAAGAAGGGTCGGGCGGTGAAAGACAACACCTCAACCACCCTGACGCGACTGTGGCCACAACGTACAGGCGTGCCCACGGTTAAGCCAATCCAGGACGACGCGTAGGAGCCGGATTCAGAGGCACGCGTAATCATCATCCAAGTACTGAGTAACAAGACGGTTCGAGGCCACGCCGGTACGAAAGCCTCGAGTAGGTCAGCGTACCATACCCCTATCGACCCCTACTCTATCACCTACGCCATGTAATCTAGGTCTCCCCTTGGAACTATAAAAGGGGAGGCACAGGAAGGGATAGAGAAGACAAGACATACGTAGAAGATCAACCATACTTCATCTCCATCCATCCACGATACCGACTTGTATTCACCCCTGTACAAGCACTTAGGTGCAAGATAATAGAAACATCTCCCCCCGCTGGACGTAGGGCCTTCTCTTGCCCAAACCATGATAAATCTTTGTGTCTTTCTTGCACCACCATCTGGGAAGAGGAGCACGCACATAAGTTTTACTCGTTGGTGTGACCCCCGGGGGGAAAACACTGACAAACCTATTATGTCTTTTGCATTCCCTACTGTCACTAACCTTTTGCAGGAGTTTGTTGATGGGAAAGAGTCGAGGACGACTCCAATTCTAGAAGGAGGGGATGATGAGGACATCGCTAAGATGGAGTCGAGGACGACTCCAATTCAAGAAGGGGAGGATGATGAGGACATCGCCACGCTGGATACGTTGACACCATCATATTTTCCAAGTTGCAATTCATCTCCAACTCAGCTACCACGTCACTCTCGGATTCAGTAAACACGTCGTCAGTGTTTTGATCATAACTTCTTCATACGACATCGAAACGGGGTGACCTTGGACTCGTTGTAAAGGGAACAACAACGCTAGTCCTAGCTCCAGATCCTTCGTGGATTAATCGTTATGTCCACGACAAGGTGCTGCGTCACATATTTTGGGCCAACTTGGTCATGTATCGAATTCGGGCCTTAAGCCCATGCTGTGGGCACCTCTCCCTGGTCGCCTCCAACCCTAGGTCACTTCTCCTTTATATTCCATGCAGCTGCCACTGTTTAGACTTGGGTTTTGTTTAGAGTTTAGTTTTCCATCGAGAAACTGAATCGTTCATTGTAACTATGGTGACAAATCCTTCTACAGTGATCTAGGGCCCCCGTTCTTGATCTCCTCCACTATGTCGATTAGTCCTTTGGAACCAAGTTCTTGAACCCTCATTTGAATATTCGCGTCATTCATATCTGCAATTTTGGATTGCATTTTTATACTTTCTTGCTTGTGTTCTTTGATTCGCTTGTAGGAACAGCCTTCTTGGCGAGGTTAATCAAGTTGTGCTTGGTTGATATCCAATGGAACAGTGGTGTAATGGTTGTAGGGTTCGAATCATGTTGATTTGAAGCCGAATCTCCAACGTGAAGTTCTCTACAAATCGAATTTATCAATTACCTCTCAGAAGATAGGGCCTGACTCTCATAAAAAATGATATTTCTTTGTTGCCTTGTTGAGTTTTCTATAATCTATGCACATTTGCCATCTAGTAATTGTTCTTTGAGGTATTAATTCATTTCTATCATTTTGGACAACTGTCATTCCTCCCTTTTTAGGCAGAACTTGTACATGACTTACCCACTCACTATGCAGTACGGGATATATAATCCCTGCATACAAAAGCTTTAAGACCTCTTTCTTTACAACATCTCTCATTGCATTCTTAAGTCTACGTTGAGGCTCTCTTGAAGGCATAATTTCTAGATTGGTTGGTATGCGATGAGTGCAGAGAACACGGTTGATCCCTTTTAGGACTTGGAGTGAGTAACCAAAAGCAGCACGATGTTTCTCTAGAACAGTTATTAGTTTATAAGTTTCCTTAGCTGATAGTTTATCACTTATAATCACAGGATATTTTTGATCATTATTTAGAGAAACATATATAAGTCCAGAAAGTAGTGATTTAAGCTCAATCGGAGGGCTAAGTGGCTCCAATATTTCATCAAGAGGTTTAGGATCAGTAAGATCCTCTTCCTCTTCTTCGATGAAGAACTGGGTATCATCTTCTAAATTAGGTTGACTAAAATTATCAAATTTGGATGACTTAACCTCTTCTATTGGACCTAATTCAGGAAGGGGTTCTGCTTTAACTTTTACTATATGAGTTATAGGCATTGAAAAACTAAATCCTTTCCCAACTTTAACGTTTAATTTACCATTACGACCTTCTTGAAGAAGTTTTATTATAGGTACTCCAATCATTATATTAAAATCCCACACATCAAATATATAAAAATTTAGAAAATTGCGGAAATCTTTAATAACAATAGGAAGTGCACTCAAAACCCCTAAGCTAGGAATAATGTGTCCTGAACAACTTTTTAATACTTTATTTATAGGAATTAATGGTATGTCTTTCAAAAATTCTTTAGCAAAAGTGTATGACATAATGTTGACTCCTACAACTGGATTATATAATGCTTCAAAAGGATGTGAATCTACCTACAACTTTATTATAATCGAGGGTGAATTAAAGCGAATTACTTTAAGGGATTTCTCAGATTCTATTAACCAGTCATCTCCCAAAATAAAGATTAATTCCCTTATGACTTCTCTAAGAAATTTTAAATCACCAGGATGTGAGAAATTAGGATTAAAGTTCCTAGGTTGTTGAGGTTGAATAATATTATGATAAAATGTAGTATTACCAAATTCATCAAAGAAACCATCATCAATTTCAAACATCCATTCAGAATTTGGAGTTATCTCCGTCTCATTAGCTAATTGAACTATAGATTGAGATGTATCAGGTGTAAAGGTTTATTTTTGGCTAACTGAGTTTCTTCTTCTAACAACTCTTCTTTTTCTTCGGGGAGATCATTTAAAATATTAGTAAGGATAGTTTTAGCATGATCAACAGTAATATGCATAAATGCTCCTCCTAAGACCAAATTAAGGTATTGTTGATTTATATCATTAAGGCCTAAAAAGAAATGTTGTAAAAGCATGGGTTCTGGTAAAGCAAGATTAGGTCCAGAATTTACAAAACTATCAAAATGATCCCAAGCCTTGCCTAGCGATTCCTTGTCTAATTGTCTGGATCCTATAATTTCAAACCGAAGTTTAGCGACCTTTTCTACTGGGAAGAATTTAAGGCAAAAGTATTTTCGTAATATATCCCAGTCTCCTTGACTATTCCCAACATGGTGATTATACCATTTCTTAGCTCGACCCGTTAACGAAAATGGAAAGAGTTTCCTTCTTAAAGTTTCATCGGCCATGCCCTTAATTTTTAGACATGAACATGTTTGCTCAAAATCAGCTAGATGGGAATATGGGTTTTTGCTAGAATACCAGAAAAAATATGTTCTTGAACTAATTTGATTAGTCCCGGGCGTAGCTCATAGCCAGATGATGTGATAGGTTTAGAAGATTCCTTTGGCTGGAGGTACAATCCCGATGGTGCTCCATATTGATATAAAAGTTGAGATCCAATGTCCATATTTATATATATTATCTATATATATATTTAAGGATAACTATAGACTAAGATAGACTAATGTCAAAAATCAGCAAACCGTTCCCCGGCAACGGCGCTAGAAATGCTTGTTGGTATAAATTAACTGCACCCTAATAATTATTATAATCAGATTATCCACAAGCGCACAGACATATACTGATCAGCACTTCACTAAGGTCAACCCGGTTTTAATATAGAACCCAAAGGAACAGTATGTGATTTATGACTTAGCCTATAATTTCTTAATCTAAGGGGGACACAAACAATCTAGAAACTATTGATGATGAGGAAATACTAATGTACTCTAGTTGCAAACTTTGTATAGTATTGTTGGTGTTTTAACCCTGGGGGTAACACCAACGAGTGAATTTGTGTGCGTGTTCTTCTTTCTGGATGGTAATGCAAGATGGACATGAGGATTTATCCTGGTTCAGGCAAAACAACGCCCTACGTCCAACGGGGGGGAGAGTTTGTATTATTTTGCACCTAAGTGCTTGTTCATGGGTGAATACAGAATGGATTCGATATGGGTTCTAAGTCCTGAATGCGTGAGTGTATGTGGGCGGTGTTCTACATATCCTGTGTTGTCTGTTCCAGTTCGGCCTGAGCGTCCCCTTTTATAGTTCAAGGGGAGGCGAGGGCTATAGGGTGTAGGCGCTAGAATAGGCCTCGATAGGGGTATGGCACCAGTCTTCTCGAGGCTTCCGCACCAGCGTGGCCTCGACATGTCTTGTTATAGTGTACTTTGGCGATGATGGCACGTGCATCTCCTGAGCTTATCTCCTGTATGCCGTTGTTGGGTATTCTTAACATCATTACCAAAAGTAGACTTAGTTTTCTAATTCTAGTAACGGTGCCAAAATGCCAAACCTATCCCTCATACCACTTAAGCCAAGTTGTCATCCCCAGCATGACATGAGAGACGCAGTATTGAAATATGCAATTGCTCATCTAAATAAATAATGAATGGGATCTGCAAGCGCACAGA
>Ga0182004_10005404_pt1 | contig 10401 bp, 10 predicted proteins | sample Sormic07211540_1_FD_120479 | JGI IMG/M metagenome (GOLD analysis project Ga0182004, IMG submission 120479) | Endophyte microbial communities from Sorghum bicolor roots, Mead, Nebraska, USA - 072115-40_1 MetaG | ecosystem: Host-associated > Plants > Roots > Unclassified | place: USA: Nebraska...
GACTGGCGATGCAGGCGCCCTAGAAGCATGACCCTCTTTGATGCTTTATCTGATTTTCTTGTTTCGATTATATTTCTTTAATTTTCTCCTCGATCGATTCGTGTATGGATTAACTTGTTTTTGATCGATATGGTGTTTTTGATTCATTCTCAGTGGTGATGGTCTCGATTTGGGACTCTACTCCTCTTGTGCCTCTCTATTTCTTCCTCTGTCCGGTCCACGATGAGGGGACTCTAATGTTTCGGATTTTAATTTTTTTTTAAAAATCATATGTTTTGTATTTGTATCCTATTCGGATTCGGATGTTAGGGAGGCCAGACGAAATTTGAGTCCAGACGAAATTTGAGGATGAAATTTTGCCTCTTTAGTATTAGGGATAGATTTTTAGGCCTGTTTTTCGTAAAAACTAGATCAATTATATTCTTCTTTAATTAATTAAAAAGAAGAGCTTCTTTCCATTATGTTTAAAAAGACATACAAATAGGCAAACAAAGTCTCTGACAGCATTATTCGGTAGAGCTCCAACAGCCTCTTTTTACGAGCCGTTTCATGACTCCGTTTGCCAAACGCGTCGACAGGACCCAGCTCCATGATAGAAGTTCCACAAATCCATGTTGAGAGAAGTCACGAATAAAACACAAAGCTAAAAATTGACATGTATATGGATTTATCAGGCCGCTTATATCTAGCTTCATATAACTTGTATAATAAAACTATGAGACTATAGGCTTGTTTGGTTCCCCTTGCTAAATTTTAGCTAACTAAACTTTAGTCACTTTAGTAGCTAAAATTCTAAACACATTGACTAAAATGAGCTAAAATAGTTTAGTTCCATTAGTCACCCAAAGTTAGCTAAAATAATTTTAGCTAGCTAAAATTTAGCAAAGGGAACCAAACATGCCCTACTTTTATGTTGAATCATGAGACCACTTGTACTTTTGTAACATTATATTATATATGAATTACAGAACTAAACAGAAATCTTAAAAAGAAAAGTCAAATTGTTTTTGGTGACTGATGGTCCTACCAACAACCGCATATACAAATGTATTTTCAAAGGCAGCCGGTGTTTCCAACTACCTTCTAAAAATGAATTTTCTGGGGCAGCTGGTAATATCGCTCATCCGTGGAAATTGATTCTTAGGCCGGCTAATGTTTTGTCCTCTATCTAGAAATCAGTTTTTAGGGATGGATGCTAGAAATGCTTGATTTCTAGAGGCCTTTGTACAGAGTTGGTTTATAGAAGAAGAGCAAGAAACTTTTGCTGTCACACACGATGGCCACGACGCACAAAAGCCGCCTTCATAGAGCATTAGCGCATTTTTCATTACTTGTATTCAACCATGTCTATGACATGTGGGCCCTAATGCCAGTACTGTAGGCGGACACATAAGTGTCGCCAGTTCTGTAATGAGACTTATTCGATTCAGACATCAGTAAAGCAAGGACGCCAAGGCTGGGGGTTTGCCGTAATTCTGTCGAGATCTCACGCCACCGGTGACCCGCCACGGTTACGGGTGTGACAGTTGGTATCCAGAGCTATCCTTCCTCGGCGTGTGGGTGACGATCCGATCTCGCCGCCAAGTTATCGGTCCGCCGCGGAGCAGAAACCGCGACGACCACCTCCACCTCCACCTCCACCTCCACCTCCAGCTCGTCGCGGATCCTCACGACCGCGTCAGCAACACCACCCCCGTCCACCGCTTACCATCTTCCGGCGACCGTTCTACACCGACTCGATCTACGGCACACCACCTGTTCGACTGGTGGACTACATCGACAACACCGGGTTCGGCGGCGGAACCAGTGAGCAATTTCCAATCTTTGCTCTGTTTTCCATACATCTAGCACGCGCGAACACGAAGCGAGGGTTGCAGGGCATCTGTTCCTGTGTAAAATTTCGTAGCTTTCTCCACTCTTGTGGTGCGGAGGCGTTGGCGGGAGAGTGTCCCTAAACTTGGGTTGCCAGACTATGTGCAGGTGCGCCCTCACATCTGTTCTGGTGTAAAATCCCTCGGTTCCGCCTCACTCTCAGGCGGCGGTGATTGTATTCGTAGTGCAACAGGGGAGGGATTTTCCCAAACCTACTACGGGTACCTGAATCGAGTTTCCTTGGGCAATTCCCAACCTTTCACCACGGGTCCTAAGAAGTAAGGTGTGGTCCTGCCCTCACAACAAACTCGCATCATCCTGGACAACATGTCTAGGCATTCAGAGGAGGACGACAGTCATTGGGCAGATCTGCAGCGGAACCTGGAAGTCATGTTCCAGTAGATCAAGGACATTCATACAGTGCAGCGGCAAATGAAAGCTCAAATGGACCTGAGATCAGCTGCAATGGATGAATACGCCCAGGAACAACACCTCATTACCAAGCAAGTCCAGGCCAATGGGGAAGCCATAGCCAGGGTCACAATTAGGCAGATGGAAGATGCTGACAAGTATGCAGGGCAGCCGAAATTTGATGATGAGACTGACGTAGCTGAGGAGGACATGAACTCTCAAATCATGGATGATCATGAGTCGTTCCAGAATGTGTTTGCCAAACCAATCAAACTGGACAAGCCTGAACCATCACACAGAGCAATTCCCAATCCTCGGCAAACAAAGAAAGACATTGCACATATACCTGACAAATAGATCCTACCAAAATCTGCTATGCCCAAGATGGACTTTCCTGATTTCTATGGTACTGATCCCAAAGTGTGGCTGGATAACTGCTCTAGTTACTTTGAGCTTTATCAGATCCCTGAAGGCATGTGGATCACAGCAGCACGACTGCATTTGAAAGATAATGCAGCTCGATGGTACCAAGCATTCAAGCAAAAGAGTAACCTCAAAAGCTGGACACATTTTTGCAGTGTTATCCTACAAGAGTTTGGCTCAGATGACTTCAGAACCTCCATGCATGATTTACTGGACCTCAAACAGACAGGAACAGTAGAGGACTACACATCAAAGTTTCAAAATTTGCAGTATGGAGTGTCTATGCACAATGCTCATTATGATGACATGTTCTTCACTCAACAATACATCATGGGTCTCAAGGATGACATCAGAGGCATGGTTGAAGCACAAATGCCTACCACTATTCTAAAGGCCTCAACCTTAGCAAAAGTGCAACAAATGGTCTTGGAACGTAGTAAGCCCAAGTTCAACAAGTCTACTCCTCAGCACAAACAATACCATCAGCCCAGATCTGACCCCAAGGAGAATGTGCAATCTTCCTTATTGTGGAAAGATAGACAATTGAGAGACTATAGAAAAGCTAATGCGCTATGCTATAGCTGTGGAGAAAAAATTGTCCCAGGCCATCTGGATGTCTGTCCCAAGCGACAGAAACCCCAAGTCAATGCATTGACAGTTAATGATCTGGACAGAGAACTATCTGAATGAACTTGCTGCTGAAGATGTGTTACAAGAACAATTCAGTGAGCTATCCCTCAATGCCCTATCTAGTCAAGACACACTCAATTGTATCAAACTGAAAGCCAAAGTCAAGGACAAGGTCCTGCTCATCCTGATTAACAGTGGCAGCACTCACAGTTTCATCAGTTAACAATTTGTGGATATGGCCGGACTGACAATTGTACCCTGTCCCACCACGAAGGTCAAACTAGCCAATGGGCAACATTTGACCACCAACAAAATGGTAGCTCAGCTTCAGTGCTACTACCAGGGGCAGAGCTTCTCAACTGATATGATAGTCCTGGACACGCAACCCTATGATGCCATACTTGGCTATGATTGGCTCAGCACACATAGTCCCATGAAGTGTGACTGGCAGGCAAAAACAATAGAATTTCTTGAAAAGGGCAGACCAGTTAAGCTCAAGGGTCTCACCAGTCCACCACTACAACTTTCCTCCATTTCTGCCACCAAAGTCTACAACTCTACCAAGGGTAATGCCATTTGGGTGTTTGTTCTAGTGGATCAAGTCCCACCACCAGCAGTCACTAGCACCAAAGACATCCGACAACTACCAGATACCATTCAAGACCTGTTAGTAGTCTATAAGGATGTCTTCACTGATCCCCAAGCTTTACCTCCTTCAAGAGGATATGATCATGCAATCCCCACCCTCCCTGGATCTCAACCAATCAACTCCAAGCCCTATCACTATTCTCCCCAGCATAAAACTGAAATTGAGCAATAGGTACAAAACCTGCTACAGTCAGGGCTCATTACTCATAGCCATAGTCCTTATGCCTCCCCAGTAATGTTGGTAAAAAAGAAGGATGGCACTTGGAGACTATGTGTTGATTATAGGAAATTAAATGACATCACCATCAAGAACAAATTTCCAATGCCTGTGATAGATGAGATACTGGATGAACTAGCTGGTTCTCAAGTTTTCACCAAACTGGACATGAGATCAGGGTACGACCAGATCAGGATGCTACCTGAGGATGAACACAAAACAACATTCAAGACCCACCATGGCCACTATCAACACAAAGTCATGCCTTTCAGTCTAACCAATGCCCCTGCAACTTTCCAGTGTGTCATGAATGAAGTCTTAAAGCCTTATCTTAGAAAATTTGTACTAGTCTTTCTAGATGACATCCCCATTTACAACCCTTCTCAGGAGGAGCACTTCTATCATCTAGAGCTAGTGTTGGAAACACTTCGACGCCATCAACTATACCTGAAGGAGTCCAAATGCAGCTTTGCACAGGACAGTCTAGAATACCTCAGACACATCATTTCATCCAAAGGGGTTTCCACAGATCCTTCTAAGATTACTGACATGCTCAACTAGCCTCAGCCAACTTCCATGACTGAATTAAGAGCCTTCCTAAGACTCACAGGTTACAATAGAAAGTTTGTCAAAGGGTATGGCATCATCAGCAAGCCACTCACTGCTATTCTGAGACTCAAACACTTTGAGTGGAACCCAGTGGCCTAGGAAGCTTTTCAACAACTAAAGACAGCCATGACAACTACCCAAGTGCTGGCCTTACCCAATTTTCAGGAAACTTTCATAGTAGAAACAGATGCATGTCAAGATGGCATTGGAGCAGTTCTGATGCAGAAACATCAACCCATTGCTTACCTGAGCAAGGCATTGGGAGACAGGCATAAAACCCTGTCAATATATGAGAAAGAATTCTTGACCTTAATCATGGCAGTTGACAAATGGAGACACTACCTACAGAGAGGAGAATTCATCATTCAGACAGACCACAAATCCTTGGCCTATCTTAAGGAACAGAACCTCCACTCTGAGATGCAGCGCAAAGCAATGACCAGGATGATGGGTCTGAACTTCAGAATCATTTACAAGAAGGGCAAGGAAAACTTAGCTGCTGATGCTTTATCAAGAGTGGGGCATATGATGGCTATTCAGGCAGTCTCCACAGTCCAACCAATTTGGGTGCAAGAGGTACTCAACTCATATACAACAGACCCCAAGGCCCAACAACTTCTCAAACAATTGGCAGTCTCCAGCCCTGATTCTCACTGTTTCTCTCTAGACAAGAGCCTCATCTCGAAGCATGGGAAGGTCTGGATTGGGGACAACTCAGCTCTACAAACTAAACTCATTGCCAGTTCCCACTCCAGTGCTCTAGGTGGTCACTTAGGCATTGCTCCAACTTACTACAGACTCAGGAAACATTTTTCCTGGAAAGGCATGAAGACAGACATTGAGAATTTCATCAAACAATATGCAGTTTGTCAGCAGGCCAAACACTCTCTGCAAAATCCAATGGGACTCCTCCAACCCCTACCCATTTCAGAAGGTATGTGGCAAGACTTGACCATGGATTTCATCGAAGGACTGCCTAAATCTGAGGGTTACAGTGTCATTCTAGTAGTAGTGGACAGACTCACCAAAGCTGCCCATTTCATTCCCCTCAAGCACCCTTACACTGCTGCTGTGGTAGCACAAGCATTCATGGACAACATTGTGAAACTACATGGCTTGCCAAGCTCTATTACCTCAGATAGAGATCCTATATTTGTTAGCCATTTGTGGAAAGAACTGTTCACAACCTACAAGACCACACTGAATCTCAGCACAACCTATCATCCACAGACTGATGGACAATCAGAGAGGGTGAATCAGTGCCTTGAGATGTATTTGAGATGTGCCGTGCATGAATCTCCCAAATCATGGAAACAATGGTTGCCTTTAGCTAAGCTTTGGTATAACTCTTCTTTACACTTTGCTTTGGGCTGCTCCCCATTCAAGGCTATGTTTGGTTATGAACCCAGATTGGCAGCTGAACCAACAACCTCAACTGCAACATCTGTCCCTGTTACTGAAATGATTGAGCATAGAGAACAGCATCTGCAGTCTTTGAAGACACACCTCGCCAGAGCTCAGAACAAAATGAAACTAGCTGCTGACAAGAAATGTAGGGATTTTCAATTCTAGGTGGGAGATCAAGTGTTGCTGAAGCTCCAGCCATATACTCAATCAACAGTGGCCAACAGACCATACCCAAAATTGGCATTCAAATAATATGGCCCTTACAAGGTCCTGCAACGGGTGGGTAAGTTGGCCTACAAGCTCCAGCTGCCAGCTGAGTCCATGATCCATCCTGTATTCCACATCTCTCAGCTCAAACCATTCACTCTAGACTACAGTCCAATGTTTGATGCTTTACCCAAGATCACTGACCTCGAAGCCACAGATGCAGTACCCAAGGAAGTCATCGACCGCCGTTTGGTTCGCAAGGGCAACTCGGCCATTCCACAGGTGAAGCTCACGTGGGTTCGACTCCCTGCTACTGCTACAACCTAGGAAGACTACAATGTCGTCAAGGCAAGGTTTCCAGAAGCACCAACTTGGGGACAAGCTGGAACTCAAGGGGGAGGAGGTGTCACACACGATGGCCACGACGCACAGAAGCCGCCTTCATAGAGCATTAGCGCATTTTCCATTACTTGTATTCAACCATGTCTATGACATGTGGGCCCTAGTGCCAGTACTGTAGGCAGACACATAAGTGTCTCCAGTTCTGTAATGAGACTTATTCGATTCAGACATCAGTAAAGCAAGGACGCCAAGGCTGGGGGTTTGCCCACACCAGCGCCGGGGTTTGCCGTAATTCTGTCGAGATCTCATGCCGCCGGTGACCCGCCGCGGTTACGGGTGTGACATTTGCTACTGCAACTATTGAAACCATATGCAGGTTTGTCAGACCTTGTTGCCTGTGGCTGGGCTACAAAGTCTACAAATAACTTTTTTTAGATAATGGATAGTTCATATCTGGCTTCATCTACAAAGGTAGACTCAACCAATTATTACAAAGAAGAACCACACACCAGCACCCATGCTGTAAAGAAAAAGCAACTCACAGTACTCACTCAAGCAAACGAAATATAGTTTAAGAACTAAACAAGACCAATGCTCCTAGTTGACAACCAACCACTGGAGCCTAAGAAATACAAAGCAGATGTCTCAAGGTATTGTCCTACTAGGATAAGCTAGCCTCATAGTTTGTCACACCGCTGCAACTTTGCCCATTGACGTAGCTAGTGAGTTCCCCTGAACAGAACCTGCAAAAAAGATTTTGGTCTACATTTATCAAAAATCACTTCGTTTCTCGTGAGCTAAATTGTCCATAGCAACGCTGATGCCGCAGTCAATAACAATTTGTTATGTTTCTTCCCTCCCAATTTCGACTATCTATTAAACATGTCTTCTATACTATGTGGAGGCGAGACCCCAAACAAAAGGTGTACAACGCGCCATAAGAATTTGGCGTAGAAACAGTCTAAGAAAAGGTGTTGAATATTTTCTGGTGAGTAGCAAAAGCTACACCTCGTGTCTCCAACCCAATTACGCTTGGCCAGGTTATCTTTAGTTAAAATTACACCCTTTTTTAGATACCACAAAAATATCTTTATTTTTGAAGGAATTTTAATACGCCAAATATCTTGTGAAACTCTAACTCCATTGTGTTAATCAACGCAACATATATAGACTTAACTGAGAAGCTCCCTGATGAATGTAAAGCCCAAATAAATACATCAAGTAAAGAATTAACAATTCTATGCCAATCTCTTAGATTTCTTCCCACTAAATTCCTTCGAAAAGAAATGTTTAGTGGAACTGAACTAAGTACCTTAGCTACAGAATTATGATTTATTCTTACTATGTTAAACAAAGTAGGAAATCTATCTTTAAGTGGGCGATTACCCAGCCACGTGTCCAACCAGAAATGAGTTTGCTTGCCATTCATGATTTTGAACGATCCGAAACTCATAAAAACCTCCTTAACATTCATCAGACTTTTCCAGAAATGGGAATCTATTGCCCTTTTTACACAACCCCCTAACATCTTGTCTTTAATATATTTGTTCCTCAAAAGTTCTTGCCACAAACCATCTTCATTTAACAATTTAAAAAGCCATTTGCTTAGCAAACACTTGTTTTGTATGTCCAAGTTCTGAATACCTAAACCTCCTTGAATTTTTGGTTGGCATAGAATTTCTCATTTAACTAATATGTATTTTAGTTTGTCTTGGTCATTCTGCCAATAAAACCTCGACCTAAAATAGTCCATTTTTTGTAACACACCTCGTGGAATTTCCAAAAAGACAGCATAAACATTGGTAGGCTGGAAAGTACCGAGTTTATCAGTACTAAACGACCACCGGTGGAAAGCATCTTACCTTTCCAACCACTTAGTCTCTTCTCAATTCTGTTTTCTATTTCTTGCCAATCTCTATTACTTAATTTTCTTGTGTTCATGGGTAAGCCCAGATAGCGAAAAGGTACTTTCCGACATCACAACCGAATAATTGCGTATAAAACTCTTCATGTTCTTTTGCTTTCCCAAAGCAAAAGATTTCACTCTTTTGGAAGTTGATCTTGAGCCCTGATAGTTTCTCAAAGGTAGTTAGTATCAATTTCATATTAATCACCTTTTGGATATCATGGCTCATAAAGATCACCGTGTCATCCGCATATTGCAGTATAGATAAACCATCTTGGATCAGATGAGGAATAACCCCTTCCACCTATCCTGCTTCCTTTGATCTAGCAATGAGTATGGCCAACATATCTACCACTATATTAAATAGTATTGGCGACAATGGGTCACCCTGCCTCAAGCCCTTTTTTGTTTGGAAATAGGATCCTAATTGATCATTTACCTTAATGTTAACATTGCCCCCTTGCGTGAAATGCTGAACCCAATCACACCATTTTTGTGAGAACCCTTTCATCCTTAGACTTTGTTGCAAAAAGCTCCATTTCACATTATCATATGCCTTCTCAAAGTCTATTTTAAAAATAATACCATCTTGTTTCTTTGAATTCAACTCATGTATAGTTTCATGTAAGATTACCGCTCCCTCCATAATATTTGTACCTGGAAGAAAAGCTGTTTGGGTAGGTCTAATAATCTTATGTGCAACAGATGTTAGTCTATTTAGTGCCACCTTTGTGAAAATCTTGAAGGAGACATTCAACAAACAGATCGGTCTATATTGTTGTATGACTCTTGCATCATCCTTTTTTGGGAGTAAAATTATATTACCAAAGTTTAAGCTATGCAGGTGCAACTCGCCTTGATGGAATTCCCTAAACAAAGCCATCAGATCATCTTTTATCAAGTTCCAAAAAACCTGGTAAAACTCTGGTGGGAATCCATCTAGCCCATGCGCCTTATTGTGCTCCATTTGGAAAATCGCAGCCCTAACCTCATTTTCCGAAAATTCTTCTATGAGGTGTTCGTTTTCCAATATAGAGACCTGTGGGATATCCTCTATTTGGAGCTCATCAAGGGACACCGTAGACACTTCTGAGGGACCAAACAAGTTTTTATAATAGCTGGTAATATGCTCTTTAAGCTGGGCATCACCAGTTATTATATTTGACCCATCTTCCAACTGGAAAATACGGGTTTTTCGATGTCGACCATTTGCAAGCAAATGATAGTATTTTGTGTTTGCATCGCCCTCCAGGAGATGTTTTACTTTTGCTCTTTGGTACCATTTAATTTCCTCCTCCCTAAGTAATTCGGACATTTGTTAGCTAAATAGATGCACAAAACATATGTAATCTCGTTCGGTCAGAGTCTGTAGTGAGTCGAGTAGGGGATGGGCGTGATTATTGACGTGCATGGTCACGACCCAGCCCGGTATCGGTCGGTCACCGCGCCATGGCGTGTCGGGCGCACGTAGCGCGCACCGCAACGAAACGGTGTGGCGTTCTTTGCGCGGCATGGCGCGGGAGGTTGTTGCATGCGATCGCCCAGATCGTGAAACTTGTGTATAAATAACAAGGAACAAAGACTGGGAAAAGCTGCGATGTTCAGCAGCACCATATCTTCTTGTTTGTTGCATCTGTTAGGCTAGACTCGCCGCGATCACCATCGTTCCGCCGGCGCGATCCGAGCTCTCGAGTGCGTCGTGCTCCAACACAATGTGCGTGCATGTAGA
>Ga0182004_10005405_pt1 | contig 10401 bp, 9 predicted proteins | sample Sormic07211540_1_FD_120479 | JGI IMG/M metagenome (GOLD analysis project Ga0182004, IMG submission 120479) | Endophyte microbial communities from Sorghum bicolor roots, Mead, Nebraska, USA - 072115-40_1 MetaG | ecosystem: Host-associated > Plants > Roots > Unclassified | place: USA: Nebraska...
TAAACTTATATTTAATTTTATTCTCCCAAAATTTATTATTTTCCTATATTGAAATGCTCACAAAAATTAACTATAAAATCAAATTCAACTATTTAAAAACAATCAAATTTTAGGGTGTTACAACAGACTCTAAAAATCTAAAATGTTTCTCGTCAAAGGCACCGATTCAGTTCTTCCTCTCTAGGCATGATTCACTTTCTTCACAAGTTCGGTTCACTTTGCATGCGTCCTAGTATGACGAAGATTCTTTCAACTTCTGACTAGAGATGCTCCGAGTTTCCTAAATTCTGAATACAGAATAATAAGACTCGGCCTCATACTTTTGCTGGGTACAACGAATGTTTCTACTCCCGCACAGTTGTAGTGGAGACGTGGAGTGACCTTTTTTAATTATATAGTTGGCTTAGGTTATAGGTTCACTAAAGTTAACGAATTGATACGAAAACTTTTGACTTTAGAGCATGGATGATGAGAAGAATAAGTCCTTAACCTGTTTGTAATGGCTTCGTATCCCTGTAATATCAAGATTGTGTTTGGTTCTACTTCTGAAAACGTCTTTCTGCTATCAAAAAGCAGAAAGTCAATCAAATAGATAGAGCCCAAACATGCTTTTTTAAGAATAGTTAGTTTCGGGTAGTATAATTTTCACGGGACCTTAGGTCCTGCTTTTGGGTTTCAGCTTTTTCAAATAGGGCCTTGTTTAGTTCCTAAAACTGAAAAGTTTTCGGAACTGTAGCACTTTCGTTTGTTTGTGATAAATATTGTCTAATTATAGACTAACTAAGGTCAAAAGATTCGTCTCGTGATTTACAGTCAAACTGTGTGATTAGTTTTTATTTTCGTCTATATTTAATGCTTCATGCATATGTCGCAAGATTCAATGTGACAGAGAATCTTGAAAACTTTTTAGATTTCGGGGTGAACTAAACAAGGCCTAGGTGAAAATAGAGACTTTTTTTAGTTGTTAAGAGAGAGAGGTTTTATAATTGTTTTAACCAAACAACTTATAACTTTTTTATAGCACATAGCTCATAATGATTTTTTTTTTCATAGCTTACAATAGCTTTTTCACGGTTCACAGCTCAACTAAACAGAACCTAAGGCATCCGATAGATTTCTTTTCATAAAATTATCTTAGGTGAAGAGAAACACGTACGCAAGCAAAAAAAAAATATAGAGTACTCCTAGTCCATAAACCATAATTACCGCACCCACTGACCCACTGATGAATGGTACTGAGGAGAATAAAAATTACTCAAATTAATAGAAAATTTAGTTTTTATCTCCTCTGATTCACGGGAAGAAAACGAATCATGCCGTCGATCCATTCCCGTTGACAAGTGCAGCCTTCAGCTTGCCGGCGACCTCCCCCATCGCCCGCCGGGAAGACCCTTCCGGCGACCACGCCCGCTTCGAAGCCTCACGCAGCTCTCTCGCCCGGCCGCGCACCGCGCTTCCCTCCTCCCCCTCCATGAGCTCCCTCACCGCAGCCGCGATCACCTCGCGCGTCACCAACCCGTACTGGCCGTGGCCGCGCGCCGCCGGCCGCAGCGCCACGCCGGTCACCTCGGTCAGGATGGCCGCGTTCGTCTTCTGCTCCGCGTACAGTGGCCACGCGACCATCGGCACGCCGGCCGCCACGCTCTCCAGCGTCGAGTTCCAGCCGCAGTGCGACACGAAGGACGCCGTCGCCGGGTGAGACAGCACACGCACCTGCGGCGCCCACGCCACGACGGCGAGGCCCCGGCCGCTCGTCCTCTGCACGAATCCCTCGGGAAGCCACGCCAGTGGGTCGTCCTTGTCGCCGGGGATCGTCCCCAGGGCGCAGGGGTTGCCGTCGAGGCTCGGCATGCGCACGACCCAAAGAAACCTGTGGCCGCTCATCTCCAGCCCGGCGGCGAGCTCGGCCGTCTGCTCCACGGACAGCGCGCCACCGGTGCCGAAGGAGACGTATACCACTGAGCCCTCCGGCTGGCGATCCAGCCATTCCAAGCATCCCGATTCATCGGCTTCGTCGCCGGAGCTTGACCGGACGAAGGGCCCCACAGGGTACACCGGAGGGAACGCGCCGTCCTCGGCGTCCCGCTTGAACATGTCCGCCATGGCGACCTCCAGCTCCTCGAAGCTGTTCACCAAGAAGCCATCGGCGCGGCCGTATCTCCGCGCCTCCTCAACGAGATAGGCGTACACGGGGTCTTCGCTTTCCCGGAACCCGTCGGGGAGGTCGGCGTGGCGGAGAAGCGGGCCTCCAGGGAGCGGGAGCGGGTCCGGGAGGTCACGGTACTCGCCGGGGGCGGCGTCGCCATGGATCTCCACGATGTGGCGCATGATGGAGATCATGGCGAAGCTGTTGGGGAAGAAGACGTACCCCAGCGCGCCGAGCTCCGCGGCGAGCGGCAGCGCCGCGGTTCCGAAGAAGTCGCAGACGAGCGCGGTCACCGGGCCGCGGCCGCTGGCGCCGTCCATGAGCGCGCGGAGGTGTGGCAGCGAGCGGCGGACGAGCTCGAACATGAGGGTACCGAAGCCGACGTCCGGGGGCAGGTCGTCGAGGGACACAGCAGGGAGCACCGCGGTCGCGACGGAGGACGGCAGCGAGGACAGCACCGCGGCGTCGTTGGCCGGGTCGGACATGCCGGTGAGCATGACCAGCGTGACCGCGAAGCCGTGGTCCATGGCGAGCCGCCGCGCGAGCTCCACCAGTGGGATGAGGTGGCCCGCGCCGGGGCTCGCGAACAGCACAACCTGCTGCTGTGACGGAAGGTTCTCCATGAGCTCCGGCGGCGACAGCCACTCGGTCGACGCACCGGTGGTCGTCGCTGCCATGTTGAAATGTCACCCTCGCACACGTATGGTTGGTGCCTAGGTGGCGCCTCACTTCGTAGTAGTAGTTTTGAGCGTTTTATGTCAAACAATGGATGACAGTATTGCAAGTGTAAAATTAATGTGATGAGAGAATAATTCAACGACCTCATCATGGAAAAATAATGGATGACAGAGATTGTTGTGTTTTCCATGTCTTCGCTTCCGTTTGGTTTAGACATTGGAATCAGTCCAAGAACTTATTTGCAGCTGGAGTTGATATTTGACATTACAATTTGCAAGCATTTAGGGGGGTGTCTCTGTGTAATCACTTGTGAACCTACTTTTGTTTTAATTAATAATTTCCTGTAGAGGTGCAAACCCCTCCGGTTTCCCTCAAAAGAAAATTGCAAGCATTTGAAGATTTGACCTCATATATCACAATGACATGTCGAGTCAACCTGACTCGTTAATTGGCTTGCGAGGGCTTTGTGCTCATTTTTTTGGTAGATTCACAAAGAGTAATTATAGTGAAATCAATTGAGGTTTGGAGAGTGATCTACTGGCTTCCAAGTGAAGTGTTGATCTTAGGTCAGTCTCAATGTATAGTTTCATGACACAGTTATCTAGACTATAAACTACGTAACTGAGCCACATGAGTTTCATGAGGGATGAAACTTCTCTCTCATCTGATGAAACTCCTTCATTTAATGACCCTATCAAATCAGTAATTTTGCTTATGTAACACTCTATTTAATGTGCATGACGCCCTCATAAAATATGTATTGAGACTGGTCTTAGGATCCACCTCAACGGAGACGGGTGTTGGCAAGCAATCCAAAAAAATCTTTGTGTTGTCACTTACCTTTATTGGTTCTGTCTCAACACTTGCATTTACATTTTCATATCTTATACTTGTGTTGATTGATAGCCATGCCCGTGCTCGAGCCCTCTCGTTCATGCTCGTGCCTTATCCGCTGCACCCAAGCCCTCTCGTGTCGTGCCCTCCACCTCGATCCAGTAAATGGGATTTCAGAGGTTTGTCGTGTGGAGCAGTAAAACGGCTTCGAATGCGGTTTAAGGAGCGGTACTAAACAAGGACTTAATAAGCATAATATAAGGCCTTGTTTAGTTCGCTAAAACAAACATTTTGAGTGTCACATCGAATATGCCGAAAGAATATTGAGAGTGGTTTTTTGGATACTAATAAAAAAAACAAATTATACAGCTTGACTGAAAACTACGAGACAAATTTATTAAGCCTAATTAATCCAGCATTAGCACATGGGTTACTATAGTAATTATGGCTAATCATGAACTAATTAGTCTTAAAAGATTAACGCGATTTACAATCAAACTGTGCAATTTTTTATCTATATTTAATGTTCTATACATGTGTCCAAAAATTCGATGTGATATGTGAAAAGTTTTTAGATGGGGAACTAAATAAAGTTTTTATGTGGAGAATTAAACAGACCTGATGGAATCAGATTCGTGCTTAATATGCACTGCACCTCAAGTAGAATACGCGAACATAAAAGAATCCAAAAGAAAGCCAAATCCTGATTCCTGACATATAAAACTTGGGCGAGATGGAACTATTCTATCAGATATATTATATATTTCCATAAAAGATGCCATGGGCTGATGGGCATCACAGAAAAGCAAATAATTACCCGCAAACAAAACGAAGAAAAGCAAATGGTTCCAGAAATTTAAGCCATTTGCACCATTGAGAATGTTTACAGTTATTAAGCTATAGGGCTCGTGATTTTTAATGCATTTTCCCGCCAAAATTTTGAACTCCAGTATCATGCAAAAAGAAAAGAAAAGAAAAGAAAAGAAAAGGAAAGGAGTAGAACGGAACGGTAAGGAGAGGATGGAGTTCGAGTCATGTTGGTTGGGCCACGTGAGCCCAACATAAATGGGCCAGATCAGGGCCTAGTTTGTGGCCCAGTTGAAAACTGTCAATTCCCGCTTGGGCGGCCCAGATGTCGCCCGTCTCCGGCTGATGGAGACAATCGAGCGCACGAGCGCACCTGCTGAAAATTTTAAATTTCCGTTTGAGGTTGTCAGATTTTGACTTTTTTTTATTTTACAAACGATTTCGAACATGGACATGGTTTATTTTTTAAGTTTTCGTATTATGATAAGTCTATCGGCGGTCCCTAAACTTATTTGGATGTGTCATTCTGCAAAACGACTGTTTAAATACCTAAACTTGTTCGGTTGTGTCATCTTAGTCTCTAAATTTAAAAATCTCCCATATAGGTTTTCAAATTTGTTCATTTGTGTCATCTCGATCTCTAAACTTGTTTTTAAGTCTCATCTAGGTCAAAACAAGACGAATCTAAAAACTCTATATTGAAAAGTAACTCATAACTCTTTCATATGAACTCAAATGAAGATAAACTTTATATCAAAATTGTAGACAACAACGTGATATACAAATTTGCAGTTGAAAAGTTTTTAAATTGAAATCATTTAGGGTCCCAAATTTTTTTATAAGTTTATAGATTTTGAAATTTAAAATTAAATTTTATAACACTAAATGACTTCAAATAAAAAAACTTTTTAACTACAAAGTTGTAGATTGTGTTGAGGACTATAACTTTGGTACAAAGTTTATCTTCATTCGAGTTCATATGAAAAAGTTATGAATTATTTTTTGATATAGAGTTTTTAGATCACTTTGTTTTTACCCGGATGAGATTCAAAACCAAGTTTAGGGACTGGGATGACACAGCTGAACAAATTTGAGGACCTAAACGGGTGATTTCTAAGTTTAGAGACCGGGATGATATAACTGAACAAGTTTAGGGACCAAAATAACACAGACGAACAAGTTCGAGGACCTAAATGATCGATTTATGAGTTTAGAGACCAGAATAACACGATAGTGCAAGTTTAGAGACCGGTGGTGCACTTTACTTTAAAAAATAAATAAGTTCTCAACGAGATCTAGATCTTTCTGTTTCGAAATGTTTTTATGTAAGATTATGGCCATGTTTAGTTCCTCAATCAAAACATTTCGTTACACTGTAGCTTTTTTCGTTTGTTTGTGGTAATTATTGTCCAACCATGGACTAACTAGGCTCAAAAGATTCCTCTTGTCGATTTCGACTAAACTGTGTAATTAGTCTTTATTTTTATCTATATTTAATACTCTATGCATACGTCTAAAGATTCAATGTGACGGGAAATCTTGAAAAGTTTTGGGTTTTTGGGAGGAAGTAAACAAGGCCTATGTAAAAGCCCAAATATTCCATAAACAATAACATGGCTAAAAAGAAGAAATGTGGGACCCACATGTCACATATGTGGTACATTCAATAAAAAAACACCTTCCATTGTGGACTATTTTAGCTAAGTAACGGTGGTAATTTGTCTGGTTTGAAAATTGAGGGTCTATTTAGTGTGAAGGAATAGAAAAATAAAGAAATGGAAAAAATGAAATAAAAGGAGCGCGTAATAAAAAACAGAGGATTGAAAACTACAAACAAATTGGTGGAAAGGGGTGTTTGTAATACATCACAGGAGTAAAAAAAAAACATACAAGTTATAAAAAGACATCAGTGCTTAATAATACACTCCAATCGACATTAAGCACTCAACGTTACCTTCGAATTCATGTTACTCAACTGCAAAGCAGCCAAAGAACTAGGCTTCAGATGCAATGAGAAAGTAGCAAATGGACACAAGAAAGTTTTCTTTTTTCTTTTTTGGAGAATGGCCACAAGAAAGTTTCTCTCGGCTCAAAGCTCATTTTCAGATTCCTCCAAAATTGCAACTTTGAAGCTTCTCCTTTGACAAGTTTTGTATCACTACCTACGTTCGAAACGGTGAGGGAGAAAGCCTTTCCAATGGAATACAATTTCTGTACTTTTTTCTCTTTACTTTTCCTTCAACCCAAACACGGCTGAAGAATGTTAATTATATTATCTAGTTCAATGATACTTTTAGATTCAAGGTTAAAGGGCAAATGGGATTTTGTCCTTTTATTTGTATGTACCATAGAAATTCCAACAACAAACCACGACAACAGACATGAACATCATCACGATTCACGACGACGAAACGACAAACCCAGTTTTGCCAACCGCACCCGCCTTCCACCTGCCGACGACCTCCCCCAACGCCCGGCGCGACGAGCCATCGGGCGCCCACGCCATGTCCGCCGCCTGCTGCAGGTCCCCAGTCCGGCGCCGCATGGCGCGCCCGTGCTCCCCCTCCATGAGCTCCCTCACCGCCGCTGCGATCTCCTCGCGCCCGACCAGCCCGCCGTCGTCCGGGCGGACGCGCAGCCGCAGCGCCACGCCCACGTTCTCCGACAGGACCACGGCGTTCATCCGCTGCTCCGCGTACAGCGGCCACGCCACCATCGGCACGCCGGACGTGACGCTCTCCAGCGCCGAGTTCCACCCGCAGTGGGACACGAAGGCGGCCGTCGCCGGGTGCGACAGCACGCGCACCTGCGGCGCCCACGACGCCACGGCGAGGCCGCGTCCGCGAGTCCTCTCCAAGAACCCATCTGGAAGCCATGCCAGGGGATCGTTCTCGTCGCCACCGCCGCCACGGGATTTCCGGCCCATGTCGTCGGAGTGCTCGCCGTCCAGGCTTGGCATGCGCACGATCCAGAGGAACCTGTGCCCGCTGTCCTCCAGCCCGGCGGCGAGCTCGGCCGTCTGCTCCACGGACAGAGTGCCGGCGCTCCCGAAGGAAACGTACACCACGGATCCCGTCGGCTGCCGATCCAGCCACTCGATGCACGGCGACGACGCGCCGCCTTCATCGGAGCTTGACCGGACGAACGGGCCCACCGGGTAAGCCGGCGGGAACCTGATTTGCTCGGCCGCCTTCTTAAACTCCTCCACGGTCGCCGGATCCATTCCGTGGAAAGTGTTCGCCAAGAAGCCGGCAGCGGCACGGTACCGGCGGCCCTCGCCGACGAGGTGCGCGTAGACCGGTTCCTTGCAGTCCCGGAACCCATCCGGCAAGTCCTCGCGGCGTAGAGACACGCCCCCGGGAAGCTGGAGAGGGTCAGGGAGGTCGCGATACTCGCCGGCGCCGGCGCCGTCGTTGACCTCCACGGCGCTTCGCATGACGGAGAGCACGGTGAGGTTGCTGGGGAAGAAGATGTACCCCGGGACGCCGAGCTCGGAGGCGAGGGGCAGCGCCGCTGTGCAGAAGAAGTCAGGCACCAGCGCGGCCAGCGGCGCGGTGGAGTCAACGTCGCGGAGAAGGGCGCGGAGGTGCGGGATGGAGCGGCCGATCACCTCGAGGAGCACGGTCTCGATGCGCGCGTCGGCGGGGAGGTCGTCGTGCGGGACTGCGGGGAGCGTGGCGGTGGAAACGTTCGCCGCGCGGAGGGAGGAAAGAACGGCGGCGGAGTGCGCGTCAGAGTCCGCGGAGAGGTCGGCGAAGGTGACGAGCGTGGCCGCGACGGCGTGGTGCGCCACGAGGCGCCGCGCCAGCTCGGCCATCGGCATGAGGTGGCCTGCGCCGGGGCTTGACACAAGCACGACGTGCGGCCGGTCGGGGCGTGGACCGGTGGCGGCTGCGCTGGTGGTCACCGACGCCATGGATGGAGATGGATCGCGGCAGGCTTCGGCAGCAGGCTGCAGCGCTGTGACGCCCGTGACGCTGTTGCTGCTTGTATCTGAGAGAGAGAACGGGCAGTCTGTTCACTGCAGACGCTATAGGACAGGATGGTGACGCTGAGTCGGAAATATGTATCGATCGGTTCTCATAGAAATTTCATAAATAATATAATATTGGGAAATAGGCACTTCGGTTGCTTCAAAAACTCGGTACCCAAATTCGGTTTCGGTATTTAGTGAAAAATACTAAATTGATCTCATGAACATGTAATAGCATGTTCAAAAACTAATTTTGATATAATTTAGAAATAATTTTATAGAGAATAGTAGTGTCAAATATATACTCCCTTCGTATAGGATTTAGGAGTTGTTTAGGACAGCGATATGGTCTCTAAAACACAAATTTGACCTCTATTTTTGTAATATTTAGAAATGATATATATATATATATATACACTTACTTTTATAAAAGTATTTTTCAAGACAAATCTATGTATATATTTTTCACATTTTCAAATTTAAATGTTACTGGTGATTTATATTCTCAATATTTGACACAAACCTTGTCCAAAACGACTTCTAAATCTTATACGGAGGGAGTACATATACAAGTCCACAAGATTATATGAGTAGAGTACCACATATACAAAATGTAATAAACTAAAGTAGTGCTATTAATAATATAACTACACTCAAATTCAGCATATTTCAATAAATTTAGTGAATTCGGTTCTTCAAGATAAAGTACCGAGGTTCTTGAAAATTATGAACCGAATAAGGTACTAAAAAATTAGTTTCGGTATTTTCAATTCGGTTCTTGATATTTTTAGTTTACTTTTTTGTTCTTAGTATTTTATCCGCGGGTGTGGCAGCGGAGCTTTAGCAAAATCCTACCACGCCGCGGTGGGACAAGATGCGAAGAAAAAAAGTCAAGTGTTTCCGGCCTCCAAAACACCCGAGTGCCCTGTAGATAGACATTTTACTCTAGAAAATCAGTGATGGGTTAATGGAGTCAAAAATTTTGATATTTCGGGTTATTTAGTATTGAGTAAAATACAGTGACAGTGCCTAAACTTAAGTCAGTATGTCATATATATAGGTATATATAAGTACTAAACTTTCGTTTTAAAATTTCTACTAGGTCCTTAAACTTGTCTTGGGACTTGCTCCCTTTGTCACGTTAAAAGTGACATTTTTTGACTTTTAAGTATCATATTTGACTATTCATTTTATTCAAACAAAAATTAAAAATTATAAAATAGATAGAATCATATAAGTCATACAAAATAGATAATATTTATATAACATTTTTTTAATAAAAAGACCGGTGAAACAAGATGGTATGAAGTTTAAAACGTTACTTTCAACGAGACGAAGGGAGTGGATAACATATCGGCTCAAGTTTAGGGGCCACTAGCTGATCCATTTTTACTCTTAATTATTGTTGTCACAGTACCCACGTTGCATTTTTTACTCTTCGATGGAAACGGGAGGAGACGGTACTGGATTTGGTCATTTGTGGAGCACAGCCAGATGAAACAAAAAGATGGTTGCACTGCTACCGTGCTACGGCGGCTGCCGCTGTATTTCATTGTGAGAATAAAATACTCCCGCGAAAGGTTTATATTAGAAAAACGACAAGGACGTACGGATGCATCGTTTGTGGAGCTAACAATAACTAGAAACTAAATATCACCTCTAAACTTTCATCATAAACTTGAGCTAGTATAGCTATACAATCATCATATATTACATCCTCTTTTATTATTGTTAACTATAACCAAAAATATCCGTCCCAGGTACACAAGTAGCAGCAGCTGTCATCTTTAGTGCGATGGAGAGACATTTGCCTCAACCAGCAAGAAAAAAAGGGACGGTCGATGGAGTGCGATGGGGTTTACGTCATGTTTAGTTTCGAAATTTTTGATAAAATGAGTATCTAGTATTTTTGTTTGTATTTAATAAATATTGTTTAATTATTATAGACTAACTATGTTTAAAA
>Ga0182004_10005406_pt1 | contig 10400 bp, 10 predicted proteins | sample Sormic07211540_1_FD_120479 | JGI IMG/M metagenome (GOLD analysis project Ga0182004, IMG submission 120479) | Endophyte microbial communities from Sorghum bicolor roots, Mead, Nebraska, USA - 072115-40_1 MetaG | ecosystem: Host-associated > Plants > Roots > Unclassified | place: USA: Nebraska...
AATACATGGCCCACTTATCTCTCTCACAAGGTTTCTTGGTTCCTGTGCCTAAGCTGGCTGTAAGCTTACAGCCTGCTTCTCCTCTCTCTCCTCCCTTCTCTCCTCCACCTCAGCATTTAGCCAGCTTACAGCCCACTATAATACTTGCTCTTAGTGGGCTGAATGCTCATCCAAATACAACCTCCTTTAAGATTTATTTGGGTCTCATTGAGAAAGAAAGGTCCATCATGCCTCGGCTATGACTAAAGCCCCATATCGTCGCCGCCCTCGCTCACCGCCTCCAGGTCTGGTAGATCGATCAACCCGACCCAGACATGAAAGACCAAACCCTAGCCGATCTTGTGGAAGGAGGCAACGTTGTTGCACCGCCGGGCTCGGCGGCGGCCTCAAGCTCAGAAGGATTCTCGGGGAGCGGGTCGTCGCCGGGTGCCATGTCGGTAGAGATGAAAACGGTACGAATATTTTCTGACCGTATTCGAGACCGAATTCATTTAGAGGAGTTCAGATCTATCCGTATTCGAGTCCGAATATTCAACATCTGATTCCGTATCCGTATTCGAATACTTAAATCGTATATTTATGATGTCGAAATCCAATCCTATCTTATCCGACATGGTTGATATTATCTGTATTCGAATCCGAATTCGACCAGAAATATGAAAACAAATATGATATCAGTGATATCCGTCTGTATCCAATCCGTTTTTATCCCTACATGTCGGCGCGCGATGGCAGGGAGGAAGAGGAAGCCCGGGCGATGGAGGAGGATCCCATGCCAGCCCGTGAAAGTTACTTTGGTGCCGACAGGGCTAAGTAAGTTGTCATTTGTGTGGACGTTTTGGTCCCCTGTGCCGGCCCCTCTGCCTCGAGGGTCAGACGACAAGCGGTAGCGGGAGCAGTTGCCGAGTCCAAGTTTCTGGAACTGGTATTTGGCATGGAAGGGTCCAAGGAGGTGCTGAGGCGATGGATCGGGGCAATCGGGAGATGCTGGAACATGCGAAGCGGCTAGAGGAGGCGGACGAGGATCTGTGCGACACCGAGGAGGACAAGGTCGCCTTCCGTGCCTTCAAGGCCACTGTCGTCGTCTACCGCAAGCTTGTCACCACCAAGCCCGAGGACGTTGTCTTCAGGGACCGACCACCCAGCGAAGAGCACTCACAATGCAAGACTCTATCACAGAGTCTAAGATAATTAATTATATATTATTTATGATATTTTGCTGGTATGACAGCATATTTATTGAAGAAAGAGGTAGAACAAATAAGACTCCAAGTCTTATTTAGACTCTAAGTCTACATTATTCGAGGTAATAAATAACTTTAGACTCTATAATAAAGTTTGCATTGTGAGTGCTCTAAGCACCACTACTGATGACTTCTGCCATGTCTTTTTGCATGAAAAAATTGATAAGTATTAGGGCAATACTTCAAAAAATTTCCATAGCTGTTGCTTGATCTGCAGTAGAAATATCTCCTTCGAGTTGAGTCTAGTGTGTTCTTTGATCTCCTGATGTGTGGAAGACCTGGGTGATGTACTGATATCTGGGACCTAAATACCTAATAATAACTGTATTTGATGATAACAACAAAATCAGAACCTTCACATATGTATTGCATAAGAATGCAGTCTTGGATTGTAGCATGCCCAACCTTTGTAACATTTAGAGTGCATTTAGATGCAACTAAATTAACCTAATATGCCACTCGCAGGAGGAGCACTTGACTACAGAGGAGATGGACGGGGCATGCCATTTTGCCATGCTTGCCTTGGAGCACCAAGAAGATGGTATATTTGCAAGCTTTCTTAACTTGTTTTTATTTCAAACTGCTTCTGCAATACATCTTGTGCTTACCAAATGTTACCAAAATAACACAAAATAAGTTTGTGATGGCAAGGGTCTTGCTTTCCAAGTGCTTTTCCGAGGCAAATGGCACGACATTTGTCCATGTGAACTTCACTACCACCCCCAGCAAAGCACCTCACACCCTGCTAAGCATATGTTTTCCCCTGAGCTAATGCTTATCCCAAATCTCTAGGCATAGGTACTGAGCCTATGCGTGTGCTCCATGTACTCCCTCCATATAGGAAAAGTAAGTTGTTTAGGACATGAGTACGATTACCAAGGGGTGATTAATGAGAGGTTAGTTTTCCTGTCTTGCCCTTATTAAATAGAGCTAAGGGTGGTACTTGTACCATCATAGACCGCTGGCAAAGGCTCCACGGCCCGAGGCTAGAGCTCCACGTTTTGAGTCCTAGAAGTCGGTGTATTTTTTCGTATTGGCCACAAGTTTTGCATGGCGCTTTTGCGTGGTGATTAATGAAGGAGGAGTCCCGAGGGAGACGGGCGGCGTGCATGAGAGGCGAGTCGAAGCGTTGTGCGGATGCGTGGACGGACGGGCATTAATCGCTCGTGGCCCAGCATGAGCAATTGCGTCCAAATTGCGTTTACAAAGCGTGGGAGTCTCGAGGGAGACAGACGTCGTGCGTAGGAGGCGAAGAAATGTGGATATATGCTTGAGGCAAAGAAAGAAATTGCTTTGAGGTTTGACAATGATGAGACAAGATACAAATCTGTTTGGGAAATAATTGACAAAAGGTGGGACAGCAAGCTAAAGAGTCCACTACACTTGGCTGGATACTATTTGAACCCTTATTATTAGTACCCAAACAAGGCAGACATTGAGAATGATAGCTCATTTAGAGCTGATGTAATTGATTGTGTTACGACGCTGACTGATGATGAAGAAATTCAAGATAATATCATTGAAGACCTCAACAAATATACAGAACAACAAGGGTCATTTGGACATGACATTGCCACAAGGCGGAGGAGAAATAAAGACTTCAACCCAGGTGGAAAATTGTAAAACTAATGTGATTGAAGAATTATCCAATATAATCCTTTTTGCTATCACAAGAGTTTAACTCTTTGCTTGTTCATGCAGCAACATGGTGGCTGAATCATGGCACAACTACACCTAATTTGAGGTTGTTGGCGATAAAGATTCTATGTTTGACATGTAGCTTCTCTGGATGTGAAAGGAATTGGTCAGTATTTGAACAGGTAATAAAAATAATTCTACTTCCACAACTCACCTACATGAATATATTTTGCATCATTGTTCATTCCTTTAATTTTATTTATCTAAACAAAACTAGGTGCACACAAAAAGGCGCAACATACTACTTCATGAAAGGATGAGAGACCTTGTATTTGTCAAATTTAACTCCAAACTAAGGCATAAGAAAGAGAACAAGAGTAGAGATCCTATAGAGAAGGATATTAATGATGTGCTAGAGGATGACAACAATGAGTTTATTACTAGATTAGAACCAAGTGCAAATCAAAGTCAAGAAGATCAGGGATGTGCAGAAACATCAACAAAAGCACAAGAAGGAGCTTCACAAGGAGCAGCAACATCTCAAGCAAAAGCGAAAAGGAAAAGACCTGTGCGCCATACGAAAAAATTTAGAACTGTGGCATCTCTAATGAAACCTCAGTCCGCAGCCTCTACTTCTGAATCAGAGGAAAATCAAGATGCTATGGTATCTACTGATACTAAAGATGATTAGGTGAGTACAACTAACTATCAGATGTTGAAATGCATGTGTGATGTGTGTATCAGACTATGCCACTATGGCATATGGATCCATGCCCTTATGTTTGTTTGTCTACCTATCACTATGCAGTGTAATGTCTGTCAACTTTGTATGCACTTTGAACTCGTGTGTACGTGTCTATGTGATGTATCATGTATGAACTATGAAGTTATGATCTAATGTGTTAGTAAGACTTTGAATTATCTATCCCTACTTGGTAGTTGGTATTTGTAATGTCTTCATCTTCTATGTTTATTATGTGCAAAATTACCTGATATTTGACATAATTTTTGCTCAACCGCTAAATGGCTTAGCCCGCTATTTAGCCCGCTATAGCCTTTCTTAGCTTTTTGGAGAGGCAGCCGCTAAGAGGCTTAGCCCGCTATTTAAAACCTTGCCCATGATTGAAGGCTATGATGTAGACAAATATGTAAAGAAAATAATGATCAACGAATAGAAAACTGTTAACAATAAATTGTATAAGAGGTATGCCAATGCAAGCCACAAGCTTGAGCTAAGCAAGCTGCAACACATGATTACTACATCAGAAAGACTTTAAAAGAGCCTTTATCTTGTTCATAATTGATGTCGTTCTAGCACCAACTATACAGACCCATGTCCATTAGAGTTATATACAAGTTGTTCGAGAAGTATTAGTCTTTCAGTTGGCACCAATTCACTTTGATCCATTTATTAGACTCATTCCATAATTGTAAGACACATAAACAAACCACCTTATAGGGCAATTTGACTCTGCTACAAAAAATATGTAAGATAAAAAATAATCATTGTTTATAGATGTTGGTTGTACCATATAGAACTGACATGTAGTTGAGCCAAATTGCCACAAAAAATACGTAAGACCAAAAATAAACATTGTTTATAGGTGTTGGTTATACCATATAGAATTGACATGCAGTAGAGCCATGTCCTGTAATTATGGAATGAGTCTAATAAATGGGTCAAAGTGAATTGGCCCCAATTGAATTTTAGAATGACTGATGCTTTTCGAACAACTTGTATATAACTCCAATTGATGGTCCTCCAATGGACATGGATCTGTGTAGTTGGTGCTAGAATGGCACCAGTTGTGAACAAGACAAAGGCTCTTTTGAAGTCATCATCCGGAGTTTTTGATGTAGTAATCATGTGTTGCAGCTTTCTTAGCTCTAGCTTGTGGCTTCCATCGGCATACCTCTTATACATTCATTGTCCAAAGTTTTTTATTCACTATTCATTGCTTCCATTGCATATTCGTCTACATGATAGCCTTCAATCAGGAGTCCCATATATTACTGACATCCACAAGATGAATAATAATATTTTGATCATATATATTAAAACTTTCGTTGCTGACTTCGTATGCATCTGCAAGGTCTAGTATCATGTTTCTCGTGAGACTCATCTCTGACATATGAAGCAGCCCCCCAAATCTCATAGTCTCAATAGCATCCTTGTGTGGTTGCTTAAATTTTGTATGGCTTTTCCAAATCTCATAGATGAGTTTGTTAAATGCATAGAAAATATCGCTTCAACGTGCCCTGTTGGATAAAACATTATAGAAAAGACATTCTGACTTTAGCAAAATAATGGAGAAAGCACACATTGCCCTACTGAATCTGATAAGCATGTTCTCTATACTCGCAACATAGCACATAAAGTCTTACGAAAGGCTCATGAAGATTATGACAATATAAAGAACGGACGATGAAAATTGACTCATAGTTTAATCAGGCAAGGACACAATTGGTTAAGTTGGAGAATGAGCGCTCAAAGTTGAAGTCCCTGGTTGAGTCCTTGATCCAACGACATGAGGTCCATGGTAGGATGATTGTTGAGGTAACTGTGGTACTCTATTTTTGCATTATATAGATAGCTATCTGAACACCTCGAATGTTTGGAGTTTAAGGTACAAAATGGGTTTATATGCCACAGACATACTTCACGATAGCAGTGGAACAACTACTATCACCTAGTATACAAATTTTTTGTATAATTTTTGTGTAAGAACTTGTTGTGCTCACATGATCCTTCAAGCGGCCACTCTTTGCCATAAGAGGCCCATGACATGTGTATTATATGTTTGTGACCCCACTAGCATGTTTAGGGCTCAATTACATTGCATATATAGGGATTACAAAATAATGTTTGGAGGCCCTTTGAAGCCTTTAATGATAGTTTTTTATAAAAATACAAACCCCACCAAAGATCTATTTATAGCCTTTAGTGACGTTTCTATAAATGGCATCACGTATCTTGTGGGGTTTGGATTAAAAAAGAGAATTACAACAACATTAGACCTCAAAATGACACTTTACAAGATAGTGGTGGGATTTGGAACATTATCTTTCTTAATTAAATAATGAAGAAAAATCCGGTGTCTTCCCACCATGTTACTACGTTACTTGAATAAAGTCGTCCTCAAACTTCCACGGTCGAGTACGTGGATGAAGAAAGCAACAAGTCAGACCCTTCCCCAAACGTCCAAACCGCACACACACAAGGCCCGCGTTTCCGTACGACCCCCGACAATCCGCGTGCGGGGCTGGAGTCTGAACCCCTAGGCCACAAAAGCCCACGAGGCCACGCCACCACCTTTCAGTTTCAGGTGTCCCCGATCTCAAACGGCTTTGCTTCGGTGAAGATCGATCGAGCACTTGCTAGTTGTCAAGATCGACCGGGATCACTCTATACATTGAATCCTGACGAGGATGGTTTATATCTAACATATACTTTTCCCGTGTTGGACAGATGCGTCTAGCGCGGCTCAGATGCTTCGCGACATGCATGGACACACGGAATGACGCATGGAAAGCACCAAGGCCCAAAAACTCAACACGTCGCGCGCCCTTTCCCCCCTTTCGCCGCTTCGATTCTTTTCCTACTCCTGCTAGCAGTAGTACTACACTAGTATTTAACTTCACCGACGGCAGGTGCCCCGGCAAGCCAAACCAGAAGAAGTCCTGTCCTGGGCCGACCGCCCTTCCGCGCCATTTAAGCGATCAGCTCTGCACGCCACGGTCCCTCCCGAGAGCAAGAACGCCGCCGGTAGGAGCAGAGGCAGGAAGCAGCTCCTCGTTTTTGTACCTCAGGTCGGTCGCGTACACAGACGCAGCGTCGAGATGCAGATGGTGCTGGTGATCTCGCTGCCGCTGGTGGCCCTCGTCGTCATCGTCGCCATCGTCCTCTGCATCATCTGCCGCTGATCGCCGGGTATCGCGTCTTCAGGCCGCAGCACCACACAATCATGCGCTGCAACGTCGCCGTCGCCTGCGCATCAGCACCTGACTGTTTTGTGATTGTCACGACATAAACAGCGTGCGTGTGTCTCCACTTCGGTGTGTATTAGTACGATTTGGGTATTGATTGGTTTTTATTTGGGTCCTTTCGTGTCCTTTTCCTTGTCTCTCTTTTCTTTTTATCCTTTGACTCCAAAGGCATCATCAGAACCGTTTGTGTGTGCATGCTGTGTCTGCACTAATAGCTTGTCTTCGTACCTAAGCAACTAGAGGCTTCTCAAGCCCTTTTGAGTCTTGTATCAGTTCACTGAATCACTGATGAGTGACGAAATGGCCAATGACCGGTTGGCTTGGCTTCACTCTCCACCGTGTACTGTGTGTGAAGCAACGCAGCAGCATAGCACCGTCCAGCTAGATTCAGGCGCCCAGCGCGGCGCCACCGGCCACCGGGGCACGTGGCACGCGTTTTCGCTTAGCCGATTACATAATTTAACGGGCTCCCACCACCGCACCCGTTGGCATCCATCGCCCATCGCCTTCTCCTCCGCTTTATCGGCTCTCAGGCATCTTGCCCAGCTCTTCTTCCTCCGTCGCATCGCAGTCCCCATACATTCCTGCGCTCTGTCGCCTCCCTCCCCCACCTCGCTGCTCCGATCCAGCAAGAGCAGCAAGTACAGCTCCATCTTCGCGCGCAGGTACTGGTCCCTTCGACTCTGTCCTTCTTGCGCTTCAATTATTTTCCAGTCCGCTCGCCGTCGCAGCTTTTATTACCTCGGCAGTTTCAGGGGCTCCGCCTTTGATCCTGTAGGTTCAGGTTTCAGGGTTGTTCATGATCTGGCCCCCCCATGGAATCTTGAATTCGTAGCCGTGGCTTCTCCCTCCCACCTGCTGTTGTTCTCGACAAAATCACCCATCGATCTTGGTTGCCACCGTCCATATATGCCTTGGCGACTCTAGCTTGTAGTCAAGTCCTGCGAGTGGGGATACGCTTACGCCTACGACGTCCTTGTTAGATCAACCAACGCTAGTACGTGTGCTCATGAATTTCACATCGATTTGAGTAGCTTTCAGCAGAAACGAAAACAGTTGTTTAGAGAGAGCTAGCTGCAGCAGCCAGCACGCAGCATATTTTATATCGGCTTAGGTTAAGAAATGGAGTGGTTGAGGGAGCAAGAACTGTGCCTCACTATTATTCTGGACAAAGTTCCAGACGCAAGAGTCATGTGTTGACTAAGGTGACTGATCTAGGCGAGACTTTGGTGTCCAAGTTTGACTGCGTCCAACTACTAGAGATTAGCGAAGCAGTAGTGATCCATAAGCTCTTAGCCTCTTACGAGGAGCAGAAAAAACCTACTGCACTTCTAGTGCGACTGGCTGAGGGAGAGAAAGAAGATGATACCTTCTACTCGCATGTCAGCTAGCCAAGTCCTAGACTAGAGGGGGACCAGTAGTGAACCAACACCTCCTAACAGCCTTCTGTGATGTGTTGTTCTGTTCTGAAAATCCAAAGGCAGGTTTATTTGACCCAAAGCGCCACACTGATCAAGAATCAATTCGTACCGGCCGGCGGGCAAGGTGCGCCGTTTCCATTGGGGAATCGGATCCATTACCTTTCCAACAATAAGGCACTGTTGTGCCTTTGTCAGTTGTCTAAGCAAAAAGCAGCAAAGATCGAGGCGGTTGACAGGTTCCTCTAGAGGTCCAATGCGCCTGAATTCTCTGCGAGTCCGTGACTGTTTTTGCAACAGACACTCAAATCAAATGTAGTGGCTGATGATCAAGAATACGGATGCCATTCTGAATATATTATACTCCTAACTCGTTGTGCTAATAATGGGCCAGCCCTGCAAGTTATAGAATCTGGCCAGTCTAACTACTAAAACCACCGTATACAGGTGGTGGCAATTTTTTTTTTTGCCATTTGCTAGTCGTGAAAGTATAAGGTTCCATCTCATTTTGCAGGGCCAGGGAGGTCAGATGGAGTTCGTGCTCATCATTTCACTGCCGCTGCTCATCCTGATCATCATCGTCGCCGTCGTCCTCTGCATCATCTGCCGTTAGGCTGAACATGCACATAGAAAAATATTCATCAGCCCCGTCTCTGCTGTGATGATCATATCATCATACCATGTGCTAGTGCTAAATTGACTTTGTACAACATGACCTGATAAAACCCTTTTTTTCTCTGCATTACCATGTGATTAATCGGCTGTAGCTCTATACATTGTTTCTTTTTTCTTCTCTCTCTTTTTTTTCCCCTAAAAAAAGAGGCTTCGATTCGATCCCGCGTGTCAGATTGGTTGCCTTTCCGTTATTCTGCATCCTTCGAGACCCGAGAAATGTGTTTTGAGGGGATCAGGCATGCGACTCGACACGCTTTGCGAATCCGCGACGTGCGCTGCTGCGGTTTTGTGTCGTTTGTCGTGCCGCCCCACGACGAAAGCGGAAAAGCGCAACGCTGGAACAAGAATCCTCTATTTGTTTGAGCAAGAAACGCAAAGAGAAGCTGATGAACTGATGATCCAGTCATCCAACAACGCGTTGCCGACACTTTACAGACAGACAGACATCTTAGAAACAGATTAGCGCTTCACCAACGCTACATGGTGGCATGCTGCCCTGTCCTCCACGTCTTCACCCAGCCTCCATGTCACAGCAGATGGTGGCCTTGCAGGTTGGCAGAGACTCTTGCAGAAGAGTCTATGGTCTTATTTGGGCCTTGTTTAGTTCCAAAAAATTTTGCAAAATTTTTCAGATTCCTCGTCACATCGAATTTTTAGACGCATGTATGGAGTATTATATATAGACGAAAATAAAAACTAATTGCATAGTTTGGTCGGAATTGATGAGATGAATCTTTTAAACCTAGTTAGTCCATAATTGGACAATATTTGTCACAAACAAACAAAAATGCTACAGTACCTATTTTACAAAAAATTTTGGAACTAAACAAGGCCTGACAAAAGCTGCAAGCAACCGTTCTAAAGCGTTGCGGAGATGGAGCCACACTGCTATCGAGCGACGTACATACGCGGAGACGTTGATGACACATATTCTCACACGGAGCAAGCACGCCATCTGCATCCTCCGCGAAGAGTTCTGGCAGCCCAAATCATTGATGTCTATGTGGCTTGGGCTTTGTTTAGTTTCAAAATATTTTGCAAAATCGACACTGTAGCTCTTTCGTTTGTATTTGACAAATATTGTCCAATCATAGACTAACTAGTCTCAAAAGATTCGTCTCGTCAATTTCGATCAAACTGTGCAATTAGTTTTTATTTTTGTCTATATTTAATACTTTATACATGTGTCTAAAGATTCGATGTGATGGAGAATCTGAAAAATTTTGCAAAATTTTTTGGAAACTAAACAAGGCCTTGGATTTTCAGTGTGAGGCATATATGAGTTGTGGCCCGCGTTGAAGAAGGCCTCCTGCTGTACTGACTGCTGAGCTAGGCTGCCACATGGCGTGATAGTAGCAGGCATACCGGCACTCTGCACTAGGCTTTCGGATCAGTTCTAATTTTTTTTAATTTTTTAAAATAGGCATCGTAACACTTA
>Ga0182004_10005407_pt1 | contig 10400 bp, 6 predicted proteins | sample Sormic07211540_1_FD_120479 | JGI IMG/M metagenome (GOLD analysis project Ga0182004, IMG submission 120479) | Endophyte microbial communities from Sorghum bicolor roots, Mead, Nebraska, USA - 072115-40_1 MetaG | ecosystem: Host-associated > Plants > Roots > Unclassified | place: USA: Nebraska...
CAAAAATAAAAACTAATTGCACAGTTTGGTCGGAATTGACGAGACAAATCTTTTGAGCCTAGTTAGTCCATGATTGGACAATATTTGTCAAATACAAACGAAAGAGCTACAGTGTCCATTTTGTAAAATATTTTGGAACTAAACAAAGCCTTAGTTTCTAAAAACCTCTCCCGACATCCTTCCGACATATCCGATGTGACATCCAAAAAATTTTTATCTCCAATCTAAACATGGCCTACCCAGAACATGGACGGGGCTATTGACTTTGGATATAGTGGACCGTTTGGATCACCGAAGATGAGTTGTTAGACCTAAATTTCAGTTCACTATAGGCCTTGTTTAGGTTCATTTTTTTATCGTACTATTACTTTTGTTTGTATTTAACCATTATTGTCTAAATATAGATTAACTAGACTCAAAAGATTTGTCTTTTAAATTATAGACAAATTATGTAATTAGTTATTTTTATATATATTTAATGTTTTATATATGTGTCACAAAATTTGATGTGACGAGAAATCTTGTAATTTTTTTTAGTTTTTAGGTGAATTAAACAAGGCGACGTAAAATTGTTACAGTGGGTAAAGAGCTGGCCTGCGCCAAGCAGCCACTTGCAAGTTGCATCCGTACCCCGAGGACGAGACAGAGACAGGTATACTGTAGATCCAAGTCCGTTATTTTGTTGTCACTTGCCACTTTGATACACAGCAGGCCGAGAGGGAGAGAGAGAGAGAGAGATTCAAGTAATCAAGTCAATACCCTGGCACCCTGCCCATATTCTCGGTTTGAAATCTCGGTTACTTAATTAGTTGTCACTTGCCATTTTGATACAGGTAGCTTTGGCACACCGTCCGGCAAAGAGGTGTGTGGTGGCGTTGGCAAGGAGGCGCATAGTCAAACTGTTATGGGTCTGGTATTCTGGTGAATAATACTCATAGGCGGACGTTTGCAGATGCAGCAGCTAGCGTTCGGAACCACCATCGCCAGTAGCAATGGCCGCAAGGTCGTGGTTGCTGCTTCTTTGCCTCGCTGCTGCCGCCGGTTGCGTCGTGCTCAAAGCTCGTGCCCAGCCTGACAGCATCGGTAAACGCTCGCGCGCCCGTCGTCGCCCCCTATTCAGAATGGTACGTACCCTACACTGCCTGCACGGCAAAAGGAGTGAAAAATCCAGTTCGTCTTGCAGGTTTCATCAACATAGACTGCGGCATGCCCGGGACGGCGAGCAGAGTGGACGACACCACCAAGCTGTCATACGCGCCGGACGCCGCCTTCACCGTCGACGCCGGCTCGAACCACAACATCTCGGCCGAGTACGTGACGCCGCAGCTCCCAAGGGGCTTCCACGACCTGCGCAGCTTCCCCGACGGGGCGGCGCGCAGCTGCTACACGCTCCGGTCCCTGGAGGCCGGGCTCAAGTACCTCGTCCGCGCCTTCTTCATGTACGGCGACTACGACGGCCTCCGCCGGCCGCCCGTCTTCGAGGTCTACGTCGGCGTCAACTTCCTGAGCACGGTGAACGTGTCGGAACCGGGCGTCCCGGAGATGCTAGAGGCGATCGTCGTCGTCCCCGACAGCTTCCTTCAGCTCTGCCTGGTGAACATCGGCTCCGGGACGCCGTTCGTCTCTACGCTGGAGCTGAGGCCTCTCAAGACAAGGTTCTACCCGCAGGCCAACGCCACGCACGGGCTGGCACTGGTGGGCAGGGCCAATTTCGGACCGACCAATGACTCGTACGCCGCCATCGTCAGGTACCCTGATGATCCCCATGACAGGCTATGGATCCCTTCCGTGGACGCCGCCAACTGGACCGTGATATCGACGACGAGCTGGGTGCAGAACATACACAAGGATCTGTTCGGGGCGCCGTCCAAGGTGATGCAGACGGCGATCACGCCGCGCAACGCCTCCAAGAACATCGAGCTGTTCTGGGAGCCCAAGCCGGTGCCCAAGGACCCGTCCCTGGGCTACATTACCGTCATGCATTTCTCCGAGCTGCAGGAACTGCCGCACGGCGCCGTGCGCCATATCTACATCAGTTTTAATGGCCGGTACGTGGAGGATTTCACGCCCGATTTGCTGTACGCCGAGACCGCCTACAACGTCATCCCCGTAGGGGGCTACGCACGGTACAACGTTTCTCTGAACGCCACCGCCAACTCCACGCTGCCGCCGATCATCAACGCCATGGAGGTTTTCTCGCTCTTCCCCACCACCAACGTCGGCACCGACTCCATTGACGGTAGTAAATATATATACAGACTGCGCCCCTAGCACTTATTAGCTCATGACTATTCAATATACATAGAGTAGGGGAATACTACACAGACTGAACTCTTGCGTGCAATGAACAGTGGCTGCCATCACGGCGATCAAGGACAAGTATAGTGTGCGGAAGAACTGGATGGGTGACCCGTGCTTTCCCAAGGCTCTTGCTTGGGACCGGTTGGCTTGCAGCTATGCCGTTTCCAGCCCTCCAAGAATCACAAGTTTGTAAGTGATTCAAATTGAAATTTTACCGATCGAGAACTAACTTATCTACAGGTTATTGTGGTAAAATAAAGCAGATTTTAGTACAAAATATGAGCACTACTTTGCTGTGGTAAACAGACATTAAAAATTGCTTTAGGTTTATTGTCAAAGTAAAGACTAAACCACCAGATATTTTGCAGAAATTTGTCCTTCAGTGGTCTGAATGGTGATATATCATCTTCTTTCGCAAGTCTCAAGGCTGTCCAATATCTGTACGTGTGGAGATGTAAATAAATATTTAATAACCTCTGTGCTGTGCTTTCTTGGGCCAAAGAAACAGCAAAATGTAAATCATGTACGTCTTGCAGGGATCTGTCAAACAATAACTTGACGGGGTCAATTCCTGACGCCCTTTCAAAGTTACCTTCATTAGTACTACTGTAAGTCTGGGAACCTTTTTCTCAAACTTAATCGATTTGATAATTCACATTATTAACAGCATTTCCCATTTCTAGAGATTTGACAGGGAACCAACTCAGTGGATCAATCCCCTCTGGGCTTCTCAGAAGAATTCAAGACGGCTCCCTGAATTTGAAGTGATTACCCATATTTTTTTATTACAAAATTTCCAACTTATAGTCTTATACATGTGTATGAAATTTGAGTAATTATCTTTATTATGTCATAGGTACGGAAATAATCCACACCTTTGCACCGATGGCAATTCATGCCAAGATGTGAAGGGGAAGAGCAAGCTAACGGCTGTCTACATTGCTGTCCCTGTTGCTCTAGCTGTGGTTGCAGTGGTAGTACTGCTCCTTTGCTTCATCATAAGACGAGAAAAGCACGGTGTGGGGCTTGGCATGAACCTACTCCGCAGAAAATATACTTCCTCCGTTCTAAATTACAAGATGCATGTTTTGATATTTCTATATTCATAGTTTTTAACTATATATCTAAACATAAATATAGTATGATTTGGCCTACTTGCCCGTTCCTAGTATTATGTTTAGATATATAGTATTATGTTCAGATATATAGTAAAAGCTAGAAAGTATAATTTATAATTTGGAATGAAGGAAGTATAATATGTTATGAATCTAGAAAGATCAAAATATCTTATAATTTGGAATGGGGGGAGTATGGTCTGGCCTACTTGCCCGTTCCTGAATGCGTCTAATACTAACTCTGCCGTTGTTCGCTCATGAAGGATCGGTGAGCAGCAGGTCTGCGAAGCCACGGATTGAGCCGACAGACAATGCCCATGATGATCACAGCTCACTGCAACAGAGGAACCGTCAGTTCACCTACAAGGAGCTGCAGATTATAACGAAGAACTTCCAGACTGTGCTCGGCAAGGGAGGCTTCGGCGTCGTCTACGAGGGCTTCTTGGAGGATCGCACCCAGGTTGCGGTGAAGCTGCGGTCTCAGACGACATCCGACAAATCAGACCATGGTGTGAAGCAGTTCCTCGCCGAGGTAAATTTCTTCTCCAGATTGAAGTCGATCTTTGTTGCCATGATCGGAACTTGTGTCAAAAACGAAAAATGTTGCAATGAAGCAGTTTGATTATGTTGGTCATTGACCACTTCTGCAGGTTGAGATCTTAACAAGGATTCATCACAGAAATCTCGTCTCCATGATTGGTTACTGCAAGGACGGGGACCACCTGGGACTTGTCTACGAGTACATGCCACTTGGAACCTTGCAGCAACACATTGCAGGTGTAACATTAGTGACATATAATTTGAACCGGATGGGAAACAACACATAACCTACCAAAATGCCATTTGAAGTGTTTATATATTGATCTGAAATGGTGGTTATTTTTTTGCGCTGACGCATTTGCAGGAAATGATGGAAGATACTTAACCTGGAGACAAAGGCTTCAGATCGCCCTAGAATCAGCATTAGGTACCCTCGCATATGAAGTTATACATACGGTGTATTTGGTTTTGAAGAACAATTGTATTCTACCGTAGATGAAGATGAAGTCACTCACAGTAGGATGATATCATGATTCTGGTGGCAGTATTCTTTCCGTCTGTGTGCAGTAGAGTATAAAGTTACGCATAATGGTGTGCTGGTGGACTATTGCATCATTCCATTGCTTAAACCAACTGCTCAAACAACTCATGAATTTGCATGTCAATCTATCAGAGGTTTTTAGTTTTGCTAGATGCTTTGACATTGATGATTTGTTTAGTTTTGCTTGCTAGAGGCTGTGACATTGTTGATTAAGTTGGTGTCGTCCAGGGTTGGAATATCTACACAAGGGTTGCAGCCCGCCTCTCATTCACAGAGATGTGAAATTGGCCAACATCTTACTGAGTGCGAGGCTGGAGGCCAAGATTGCTGATTTTGGCTTGTCCAAGGCTTTCAACCATGACGACACTCACGTAGCCACTGCTACGATTGCTGGTACTCCCGGATATTTGGATCCAGAGTATGTCAATTCGATGTCCTCCAAATTCTCTCGTTCTATCATTAATTTTGTTCCTCTCTTTTGCTTTTGGACAAACTCATTCATAAACCGAACATCGATCTAGGTACCGTGTAACAGGTAAACCGACATCAAAGAGTGACGTATATAGCTTTGGCGTCGTGCTGCTAGAGCTGGTCGCCGGGAGGCCAGCCAACCTGCGTGACCCAGAGAACACCAGCATCATTCATTGGGCGCGGCAGCGGCTAGCCCAGGGCAACATCGAGGCCGTGGTGGACCCTCGCATGGGTGGCAACCATGACATCAACAGCGTGTGGAAGGTCGCGAATATCGCGCTCAGCTGCACCGCGGAAGCGTCGGCGGAGAGGCCCACCATGACCGACGTGGTGGCCGAGCTTCAGGAGTGCCTCGAGCTGGAGAAGGGCCACGCCAGCGGGGACGACACGAGTGGCCACTTCTATTCCGCCAACGGCAGCGACCGGCCGCAGGACAATGATCACTCCACTGATGTAAGCCGGAGTAGCACTACTTTCGAGGTGGAGGTGGAGCGTAATTTCGGGAGGGTGCCAACAATGCCCACAGGTCCAGCAGTACGATGAAGAGCTTTGCTGCCTAGGGCTCGTAGCGTGAGAGTAGCTAGTCTCTTACATTTATTGGATCGTTTTGCTTTAAAACATCAAATGGTGGTAATTTGTGCCTAGGGCCTTGTTTAGTTTCAAATTTTTTTGGAAAATTAACACTGTAGCACTTTTGTTTGTATTTGACAAATATTGTTCAATCATGTACTAACTAGGCTCAAAAGATTCGTCTCGTCAATTCTGACTAAACTGTGCAATTAGTTTTTATTTTCGTCTATATTTAATACTTCATACATGTGTCTAAAGATTTGATGTGACGGAGAATCTGAAAAATTTTGCAAATTTTTCTGGAACTAAACAAGGCCTAGGAAGATTTCACCGTGCGTCCTGTGTAGAGAGGCCTGTAGAGACTGAGGTTACACGTACGGATAGCAGCACACGTAACAAAGAAACACCATTGATGAATCTAGCGAATCGTTGATGTAAGGGTACAAAGAAGATGCATTCGTTTCCTGCAGAACATGCATCCTGCTATCAGGTGACGATATATATTCCTGTGCTATGTCTGGAATGCATTGCATTACACCACCATGCCCGGCCTTCTGTAATGAACTCATTTCGTTACGCTGGGGTCCATTTCAGTTAACTCCTCCAGCTTAGAGCAAGTATTATAATACAGCCAGCTGTTGGCTGTAAGATATCTTTACAGCCTTCTTGCAGCCCACCTATATAATAGTTAGCTCATCACTATTAATACATGGTCTACTTATCTGTGTCACAGATTTTTTTGGTTTTTATGTCTGAGCCGGCTGTAAGCTTGCAGCCCGCTTTTACTCTCTTTCCTCTTCTCTCTCCTCCACATCAGCATTTAGCTGGCTTACAGCCTGCTATAATACTTGCTCTTAGAGACATGGCGGCATATTTGTTAGTCTACTGTGGTGGGAATGTTGGTACCAGCAGAATACGTTCAGTTATGCAACTTCAATAATTTGCCACATGAATGGCTATACAGAGTCAAGAGGAATGCAATTTCTACACAATCTTAAGTCTTGTCCGTAGTATGCTGCATCATCCTTCTCATTGTCAATGGATTCTTTCCGGCGCGAGCTGGCACAACCACATCAGTACCTCTCTGTACCAAGCACGATCCAACTCCCCTACAAAATTTAGATCGCAGTTTCCGGCGCTGCGGCGAAAAAGTCAGAAGTCCACGGGCCTCAGCCACCGAAGTCGTGCTCGCAGCAAGCCCGGCCATTGACCGGCCCCTAAGGCAAGTCAACCCTCCGCTCATGTGATCCACTGCCACTACAATAAACAGCCACTGACATGCCGGCCCACAAATGACGTGGCAAGCGACTGTGAACATGCATGGCCCACTTGCCAATGACTCGTCCAGGTATGTTTTCTCGTACAGGCCAGTCGACGTCGTCGACGTCTTGCAAGTTGCCATGCAAGTTGCAACGGCAACGTACGGAGTTGGGCCGGATAGCTGTGCTGAGTTGCTGTGACACGGTTAACCATAGTGGTGTTGATGTAGTATAAGTGTCCTTAGCTAAACCGTGTTGCATGTGCGATGCAGCAATCCACGCCGCGAACAATGGCACCGGCAGTACTGTCGTCGTCGGGGCTGCTGCTTCTCTACCTTGCCGCCGTCGCGTCCGTCGCCGGCGTCCTCCAAGCTCGCGCACAGCCTGACAGCATTGGTTTCATCAGCATAGACTGTGGCCTGTCCGGGACGGCGAGCTACGTGGACGACACCACCAAGCTGTCGTACGTCCCGGATGCCGGGTTCATCGACGGCGACGCCGGGTCCAACCACAACATCTCGGCCGAGTACATGTCGCCGATGCTCTCGAAGCGCTACCACAACGTGCGCAGCTTCGCCGCCGGCGGCAGCGCGCGCAACTGCTACACGCTCCGCTCCATCGTGGCGGGGCTCAAGTACCTCCTCCGCGCCACCTTCAAGTACGGCAACTACGACGGGCTGCGCCGGCTGCCCGTCTTCGACCTCCACGTCGGCGTCAACTACTGGACGACGGTGAACATCACGGACGCCGACGCGGCCGTGATCGTCGAGGCCATCGTCCTCGTGCCGGACACCTCCGTGCAGGTGTGCCTCGTCGACACCGGCTCCGGGGCGCCCTTCATCTCCGGGCTCGACCTGCGGCCGCTCAAGAGCACGCTCTACCCGCAGGCGAACGCGACGCAGGGCCTGGTCCTCCTCGGCCGGCTCAACTTCGGGCCGACCGACGACACGGAGCTCGTCAGGTACCCCGACGACCCGCACGACAGGTTGTGGATACCCTGGGTGGACACGGCCACCTGGAACTCCGTGTCGACGGCGCAGAGGGTGCAGAACATCGACAACGACATGTTCGAGGCGCCGTCCAAGGTGATGCAGACGGCGGTGGCGCCGCGCAACGGGTCGAAGAGCATCGAGTTCAACTGGGACTCGGAGCCGACGCCCAAGGACCCGACGCCAGGGTACGTCGGCATCTTCCACTTCTCCGAGCTGCAGCTCCTGCCCGCCGGCGCCGTGCGGCAGTTCTACATCAACCTCAACGGCAAGCCGTGGTACCCCAAGGCTTTCACGCCGGAGTACCTCTACAGCGACGCCGTCTTCAACACCAACCCCTACAGGGGGATCGCCCGCTACAACATCTCCATCAACGCCACCGCCAACTCCACGCTGCCGCCGATCATCAACGCCGTCGAGGTGTTCTCCGTCATCTCCACCACCAACGTCCCCACGGACTCCCAGGACGGTACGTACGTACGTACGAGTGGACAGACATGTAGATAAGGACAGCAGATTAGTACTGTGATGGCAGTGTTGGGCGTGTTGCTGAAAGCTTATTTTCGTGGAATTTGTGACAGTATCTGCCATCACGGCGATCAAGGCCAAGTATCATGTGCAGAAGAATTGGATGGGTGACCCGTGCGTTCCCAAGACTCTTGCGTGGGATGGGTTGACGTGCAGCTATGCCATTTCAAGCCCTCCAAGAATCACTGGCTTGTAAGCACTGACGACTACTCACTACTCAGATTTGTACAGAGCACTAGCTGTGTTTAAACTGAGCCATACCGTCTGTTCTGCAGGAACCTATCCTTCAGTGGTCTTAGCGGCGACATATCATCTTCTTTTGCAAACCTGAAAGCCGTCCAAAACTTGTAAGTATAGAGCTTTCTGATCTTTTTTTTTTAATCTCGCATTGGATATTTGAAAGAAAATAATGATGAGCAGGTGACATATCTTGTTCCACGTTCTTGCAGGGATCTGTCGCACAACAACTTGACAGGCTCAATTCCTGAATCCCTTTCGCAACTATCTTCACTGACAGTTCTGTAAGTCTGCGAACTTGTGCATTCTTCACCGATCCTTGGTAAGTTGGTATGTTTCAGAGATTTGACTCGCATGAATATTTTCTTTGGTATATATTTCAGAGATTTGACCAGCAACCAGCTCAATGGAACAATTCCCTCTGGACTTCTCCAAAGGATTCAAGATGGCTCCCTAAACCTAAAGTCGCTTCCTTACCCTCCAATACATATGGTTTTAACATCCATGAAATTTACTGCTTGACATTTCCTGTTTTTGTTTTTTAATCAAATCCTTTTGCCATCTGTTTATAGATATGGAAACAATCCAAGCCTTTGCTCCAATGGCAACTCGTGTCAGACAACGAAGCGGAAGAGCAAGCTAGCCATCTACATTGCCATCGCTGTAGTTCTGGTGGTTGTGGTATTAGTATCAGTGGTACTGCTGCTTTGCTTCATCCAGAAACAAAAAAAGCAAGGTGACACATCAGAACGCTCTAGCAATTTTCCCCATCCTGAACACGAAACCGATGCTTGCCGTGTCACTGCCACTCGATCAGGACCAGCGAAGAACGCCGTGAAGCCTCAGAACGAGACGCCACTGAGCCCTGCGCCAGCAGGCGACGCGTATTCGCAGAGCTCGCTGCAGCTCGAGAACCGACGGTTCACGTACAAGGAGCTGGAGATGATCACGAGCAACTTCCAGCGCGTGCTCGGCCGGGGAGGCTTCGGCTCCGTCTACGATGGCTTCTTGGAGGATGGCACGCAGGTGGCTGTCAAGCTGCGGTCTGATTCTTCCAATCAGGGCGTCAAGGAGTTCCTTGCAGAGGTAAAGTTTTCGTCTTCAGATGGGACTTCATGTTTTTGCACGAAAGTTGACTTGCTATGTATGATCACTACCTTATTCAGGCTCAGACCTTGACACGGATTCATCACAAGAATCTCGTGTCTATGATCGGTTACTGCAAGGATGGGGACTACATGGCACTTGTCTACGAGTACATGCCAGAAGGCACTCTACAAGAGCACATTGCAGGAAATGGTCGCAGCAGAGGATTCTTGAGCTGGAGACAGAGGCTCAGAATCGCTGTGGAGTCAGCCCAAGGTACGACCCATTTGTGAATTTCATTTTTTGCTGTCAATTTTCTATCAAAGTTTTGATTATGCTAGGGTAATAAAGAACACCGATGTGCACTCAGGGCTGGAGTATCTACACAAAGGGTGCAACCCGTCCCTCATTCACAGGGATGTGAAGGCTGCCAACATCCTACTCAACGCCAAACTGGAAGCCAAGATCGCCGATTTTGGCCTCACCAAGGCTTTCAATCTTGACAACAACACTCATGTATCTACGAATACACTTGTTGGTACACCCGGATACGTTGATCCAGAGTATGTCATATTTTGAGTCCTACCGTCCTACGTGGGCCTTTTACTGAAATCTCTTGAGTTTTTTCTTTCTTGGTTTCTGACGATGTTAATTCATGCAATACAAACATGCAGGTATCAGGCTACGATGCAGCCAACGACAAAGAGCGACGTCTACAGCTTCGGCGTCGTGCTGCTGGAGCTCATCACGGGGCGGCCGGCCG
>Ga0182004_10005408_pt1 | contig 10398 bp, 8 predicted proteins | sample Sormic07211540_1_FD_120479 | JGI IMG/M metagenome (GOLD analysis project Ga0182004, IMG submission 120479) | Endophyte microbial communities from Sorghum bicolor roots, Mead, Nebraska, USA - 072115-40_1 MetaG | ecosystem: Host-associated > Plants > Roots > Unclassified | place: USA: Nebraska...
CCGCGGCGCCGTCCTGCTCCGCCATGGAGAGGGAGGCGGGCGCCGAGTAGGGTTTCGCGCCCACGGAGTAGGTGGCCGGCCGGTTGGTGCGGGCGGGGAGTCCTGGCCTCCAGGGATTCCGGGAGAGAGGAAGGTTGGTTTGGTTGGGGGGGATTGGCGAGGCTAGTCGAGGCAGCAGAGAAGCAAAATGGAAGGCGATTTGTTGGTTGGGCGGAGGCAGAAGGCGAGGGAAATTTTTTGGGGACGACGGAAAATTTCGGGTTTGAAACGGAGGCGGGCGCGGCGCGTTTTGGTTAAAAATGGTGAGTGATGACGCTGCTTCGGCGCGGCGGAGGGAGATGTGTTGTGTTGTGTTGTATGTATGTATTGTGTCGACCGTCGATTAGGAAAATGATGAGATGAGACGAAGGCGGCAACAAAGCGTAGTGGATTTCGCGTTTCCCGCTCGCGGTGCGTGGGGTCGTGGTTTGTGGCAACTGGGGGCTACTGGCAGCGCGGGATTTTTTCTGCCACGGGCGCGCAATGGCGGCGCTGCCCGCGTGGAACGGATTTGTGAGTCAAAGTCAGACCCCTGCTGCCCCGGTGGTGTGTGGACTGTGGACGGTGGACGTGACCTCGTGACCCGCCATGCGTTTTGTTGTTCCCTGATTTCCGTTTCTAGGCCTCGTTTAGATCCGAAAACTTCAGTTTTCGGAACTGTAGCACTTTTATTTCTTTGTAGTAAATATTGTCCAATCATAGACTAACTAGAGTCAAAAGATTCGTCTCGTGATTTACAGTCAAAAAAGTTTTCAAGATTCACTGTCACATCGAATTTTTCGGCACATGTATAAAGCATTAAATATAGACAAAAATAAAAAATAACAGTTTTAATGTAAATCGCGAGACAAATCTTTTGATCCTAGTTAGTCCATGATTGGACAATATTTGTCACAAACAAACGAAAGTGCTGCAGTAGTGAAATCCAAAATCTTTTCGCGTCTAAACAATTTTTGGAGTGAACTAGGCCTTGTTTAGTTCCTAAAATTTTTCAAGATTCCCGGTCACATTGAATCTTGCGGCACATGCATGGTGCATTAAATACACATGAAAACAAAAACTAGTTGCACAGTTCATCTGTAAATCGCGAAACGAATCTTTTAAGCCTAATTACTCCATGATTGAACAATGTTTGTCAAATAAAAACGAAAGTGCTACAGTATCGAAAATCAAAAAATACAAGGCCAAGGCCTCGGTTCATGACAAGAAATTTCGACCCAAATCCAATTTAATGGGGCTTGCTTGGCTATTTTTACTAGGTGGTTGTCTTTCATAAATGGATATCTACTAAGCTGTCATCTTTAACAAATTGTTTTTGAAACCCTTGGATTTCTTTTCTTCTTATTTTTTCTCAAAAAAATAAAGAGTTGTTTTAAGAACCTTTTGAAGATACTCTATCTTTAAACAAAACAAGTATTTTCAAAGATAAAAAAAACTATTTTACCTCTTGAGGTATTCTCAAAGTTTAGTTTTCCTTCATAAACTTTAAAAATTGGGTAAACTATTTATCTCAACTTTTAATTTTTTTTATTTTTACCTTCCTAACCCGGTTTATAGGTGGTTTCAAAAGCGGTTTTATTTTTAAAATTTTATTTTTGGTTGAATATTTTTAAATCATAGAAACTCTAAAATATAAACTCCAATGAGTAGATCTACACATGAAACATATAATACGATACGCTTTAGTATAAAGTTTTTGTTCTACCTTTTGATCTATGTTTTTGTATTGTCCAATTATAGTAAAAATTATATGGTGGTCCAATTGTTGTATGCTTTGACTGTAGCAAAAAAAAATCATATTTGTTTCTTTATACACTTTTAGCTATTTTAAAACTATTTAACAAGCATAAAACTAAATAAATCATAAACTTAGTTATACATGACCCAAAGAGCATGAAATTTTACCATAGTTCAATCATATAGTAATTATCCCACCATAAAATATTTCATCACAATTGGGCCATAGAAACCGTAGCTTTTAATTACAGAAAAGCATAAAACTAAAACTATAGCAAACAAAAACTTTGTGCTAAAGTATACCCTATTATATACTCCCTTCATACTCGCAAATAAAGTTGTTTTGGATAAGGTTTGGGAATATAAAATCATGAATGAATTTTAAATTGTTGAGTTTGGAAATGTAAAAATCATATGAATAGATTTCTCTTGAAATACTTTCATAAAAATATATATGTACCACTTTTTTATAAATATATTTATAAAAATAAAGAGTCAAAGTTAGGCTTTGGATGACATGTTGTTGTCCTAAATGATTTTGTTTACGGGTATGGAGGGAGTACTCACTACGTAGATATACCCATGTGGAGTCGAAGAAAATTAAATTTTCTAATTTGTGATTTTTATGTGATTGAAAATTTAGACGAAATAAATAGCAAAGAAAAAAACAAAATCACATTTCATACCCACTGATAACTGGGCCAGGGAGGTCAAATAAATAGTTTCAATGTTGAGGGAGATGATTTATGTAGCTTTAAAGTTCAGAAAGGAAAACTAGACTTCGGGGATGGTTGAGTGAGGTAAAAAGAACTTTTTTCCAAAATAAAAACAAAAACAAAACAAAGGAGAAAAAGGGTAAAGTTGTCAATATTAGATATATATCAGCCCAGCTAGGCCGGCCCATTAATCAAGCCCTCGCGGCCTCATGAGCGAGAGGAACGGGACACAAAAAGAACAGATGTCTGGCTCGCCACGTCATCACCTAACCCTGTTATCCATGTCCATCACGCAAAATAAATAATAAATAAAAAATATAAACAAAAGAAAACGGAAAAGTGGGGAAGTCGTCAAGAACTCCTCCGATCCCACCTGTCCATCGATCGATCGACTCCCGTTCCCCTCGGAATCGAGGCGGCCCCGAGAATCCCAACGCACGAGAAGAGGAACAAGGGAACCAGGCGGAGCGAAGAGAGCCCGGGGTGATGAATTGTTACGGTTTATGGACGGAGCAAGCAAGGAGCCTCTCCGCAAGGTAAACACCAACACGCGATTCCTCGTCAATCCCGGTTGTTTCCCGAGATCTGGTGTTATAATCCTTTTAGCTTCGACTCGTGGACTTTTAGCTTCATTCGACCATGAGGGGCAACACCGGATTCGGAAATTTTTGGCTGAAAGCTGTTCCTTGTGTTATTGAGGTGCTGGAGGGGAGTGGTTAATTGTGGTGTAGTACTATAGACTCAAAAGGCGGATAGAGTCCGTGCCATTTTCTTATTGATTTATTTATTTTCGAGCTGCTTTTAGCGTGCGCATGATTGGCACAACCTCTACTGTAGTATCGCTTTGTTGTGGTCTCTCTAGTGGAGTGCACAGGGCTGTGTGGTTGCTTTAGAAGTGGCTAAAATTAGTCTTGCTCAACCGGGGCAGGTGACTTATTTAGCCTGCTGAATTGTAGGTAGTATTCCAGTTTGTGGCGGTAGTGGGCTTTGGCTTTCAGTTCAACCATCTTTACAGTATTTGTAAATTACTTTAAAATTCAGCTGATAATAGATGCAGCAAAATGGTTCCTATTCACAGCTGGTTTTGTCATTACTCATAATCAGAGTATCAGACAATGGCTGGCATATTGTTATGAACTATGAAAACACACTTAGCTTGCATGTCTGAATTTGGTATCCTCTTGATGAACCAAATACTTTCGTATTTTCTGAATTATGTATGGCTTAATTGTCTGAGTCTTGACCTGTTTGTGGTTCTGTTGTCTCTCCTTTCCTATCCTTCACTGCGGAGGATAGCCAGTTCAGCTCTTACAAAGTAAGAATCCTTGGCCTTGAACAAATCAAAGCTTCCATGCTTGATGGAACCAAACATGTCCACTTTAGTAACATACATTTGTTGAAACAAATACTTTCATCACTCCAGGTACAGTGTTCAGCTTAACCTCATTTTTGAGTAAACAGGAGTTCAGCTTAACCTCATGATTTCTTACTACAGTAGGTCGTCCATTTACATTGATTATCTGCCGAGCTTAACCTCATGATTTTTTTAGATTAAGGAATATAATTTTGCGGTCTGCATCATTCACAAGTGAATGAGCATAGCCAATTACAACACACCCATAGTACTTAGACTACGATCCACCACATAGGGGTACAAAACACGGAACAAAGAAATGATGACTCAAGTCCTATTCCTATTCCTATTCCTATTTCTATCCGAAGAACTTAATGTGGTCGGAAAACTGAACTCATTGTTCTTTAGTTAGATTCTGAACCTAAACTTGACCTGCTTGCATTAGAAGCTCATTGGTGGTGTTTGCTTTTCCGAAATGAATTTGTCTAGCTACCTCAAAGCCACAATTTATGGTGAGTTGTGGCTTTCAGAAATTGAAAAGAAACTAAGAGGTTTCTTGGCAAGTGTGACACTTAAATTGAATTTATTTCTAGCAAATGCTATTCTACTATTCAACTAAGTATTTTAAATGTTATGTGATGGTTTGCTGGTGGTCAATATGGTGTGGAAGCCATGAAAATACTTGACACTTTCTGATATTCTCATGTAAAATGCTCAGGATTTATCCCATATAACCTGACCTTCGATTTATAATTAAAGGCCATATGTACAGTCATATAGTCATCCTTTATCCTGATAAAGCATTCTTATACATATTTGTTTTTTATTATGTGTTTCTGAGATATTTCTTGATACTCCCGTATGCCGAGTTTTAAGTCTCTTTGTTTTTGTCCTGAGCCAAACTTCTCCAAGTTTGACAAATTCTGTAGAAAAAATGTACCGACATTTACAATACCATATTAGTTTCATTCAATCCATCATGCAGTATGTCTTAATAGTGCGCTTATTTGTATTATAGATGTCGATATATATTCCCATAAACTTGGTCACAGGTAGAGAAATCTGACTTAGTACACAACCCTAGTTTTTTTCTTGAACTACGCAGGAGAGCTACTGGTCATTTCATTAAGAAGAAAAAAGATACAAAAGAGAGGGAAGTAAGAAACGCCCTCCCAGACACTCCTCATGGGGTTTATTCGAAATAACATACTTAGGAAATAAACTAGGAAAAACATGAACCAGCTACCACATAACGACCAAGGGCCTAGTGATCCAAGACCAACGACCTTGCAAGGAACTCATTTAAGGCAGAACTCCCGCTATACACCATAAATTACTCTCGTTGGCCACAGATTGAAGCAGCACCTCTGTGCTAGGCCTAGCACCTTAAAAAACACAACCATTTCGGTGCTTCCATAATTCCCAAGCAACTAAGATGATCAGACTATTGAGGCTTTTACACGATCCTCTTGGAAAGCCTTTGATGGTGCCACACCACCCACCAGAGAAGCGAATACTGGATTGTTGAGGAGCAAAAGACAGCAGTCCCAGCTTTTTGAAAATCAGGGTCCAAATCTGTCTGGCGAACACGCATGAGATGAGGATATGTTGAATATTTTCCTCAGCTGATCACAAAGCGGGCATGCTGGTGGGTGAGGAAGCCCACACTTGGCAAGGCGATCAGCTGTCCAACACAAGTTAATGGCCAACCAAACAAAAACTTTACACCGCAAGGTTGCCCAGCTTCTCCAAATACGCTTCCAAGGCGCAAACCTGATGCTTCCAAAGAAAAAGGCATTACATGCAGACCTGCTGCTGTATTTTCCAGAAATACTTAGCTTCCATTTATGCTGATCAGGAACTGTTGGCTGTAAAACCAGGTCATCAACCACCCCCCAAATAAGCAGATACTCTCTTAGCACTTGTACAGTCAAAGCCCCTCTAATATCTGCCACCCAACGCCTACTGTCCACGGCCTGGGCCACCATGCGTTGCTTTACAACTATTTGGTAGATCAAGCTGAATAGATTGAGTGCGAGTTCAGAGATTGTCCTGCCTCGCAACCATCTATCTGACCAGAATTTAGTTGACTCCCCATTACCAATTGAAGTTTCAACAGCAACATTGAAGAGGGCTAAGGCATTTTGTGGCACCTGGATTGGCAATCCTGCGCAAGATCGAGATGCATCAGTTTTTTGTGCCCTGCCGAACCAAGAGTTTCTAAGTTGTGAATTCCAAGACCACCATACTGCAGAGGGCGCAACACTTTTTCCCAAGCAACTAGACAGTTCCCACCATTTGCTTGCTCTTGGCCTTTCCAAAGGAAGCCTCTGTGCTGCTTATCAATTCCCCTGATAACCCACTTAGGCAAGTCCATAGCAATCATGAGGTAGATGGGGACTGCAGTTAAAACCACTCTCACCATGATCAACCGACCAAATCCGCTCATTAAGGAAGCCTTCCAACAAGGGAGGTAATCAGCCACCTTGTCAAACAATGGGAGGTCATTTTTGGTCAGTTTGTGAATTGTGAGAGGTAGGCTAAGATAAGTGCAAGGAAAATCTTTTAAGGCACATGACAATATATCAGAAGCATCCCTCATATGATCCTCGAGCAATGGATCCAGTTACTCAACTTTTGGTCAAATTGGTCTTAAGCCCTGATGCATGACCAAAGGATTCCAGAAGCAGCTTCACAACATGAAGATCATTCCTAAAAGGGTGGATGAACAGCACTACATCATCAGCATAAAAAGAAATTCTGAGCTTTGCATGTTGGATGGCCAGCAGATGCAGCATGTTGTCATTAGTGGCCTGCACTACCAGGGAGCTCAGGACCTCCATGACCAAGACAAATGGCATAGGAGATAGCGGGTCCTCTTGTCGCAAACCTCGGAGATGAGAGATCAGATCACCGAGTTCACCATTAACTATTATCCTGGTAGAGGAGGTGGACAGCAAAAGCCATAAAAGGTTACACCATTTTCTACCAAAACCCATGTGCTGCAAGATCAAGAAGGGAAGGTCAGGGGACAGAATCAAAAGCTAGTAACTTATAATTTGGAGCGGGTGTAGTATGTTATAACATGGTTTACTTACCGCGGTATCTGCAATTCTCCTATGCTTTTTTTTACCGCAAAATACTGTCGGGGAGATCCCCACGGTGAGGACTTGAATTCTCCTATGCTTTGGACTAAATGCCATCTATATTTAGAAGATTATCATACGGTTCATTGCGATATGTCATATCAGATTATCATACAGTTAATTCATCAGTTTATTCGTTGTCTTGTATACTATATTTGTTTCATGAACTTAATTATGCTTACAGGACTACTACAAAGTTCTGGAGGTTGATTATGACGCTTCTGATGACACCATCAAGTTGAGTTATAGAAGATTAGCTTTGGTAAGATTCTGTCCAACCTCTGCTCGTCAAGCTAGTATTATGTATTAGCATGCAAAGATGTCTGTAGATTGACTCAGTGTAACCCATCCTTCCTCTAGATGTGGCATCCAGACAAGCATAAGGGTGATAATGATGTCACAGCTAAATTTCAGGAGATTAATGAAGCATACAAGGGTATTCTTCCAGCCTTTATTACTTAGACGCCAATACTCTTTACAATCATCAATACTCCCCAGAAGAAGAAGAAAAAGAATGGATGATCCCACAGCTGCACACTTTTATGAACCGTTCTTACAACCTTAACTAATTATATCTCATTGGTTTCTCTTCTTTTTCAGTTTTAAGTGACCCAGCTAAGCGACTAGAATACGATGTTTCTGGTTGTTATGAGATTGATCAATATACTTTGCGTGTAAGATTTCTTAGTCATTAGTCAGACAGTAGACGCATGAGACGGTCCTTTCTGCACTCATCTTATAATCTCTGTCCTCTTGTATTTCAGGAGTACCTTGCAAAATTTAAGGGTATGATACTTACCTGTAATGGCCTTGGCATAGATCATCCTTCTAGTAAATGGTAAAGACGATTCAGTTGAACTGTCACCTATTTATTTATTTCAAAATAATGTTATGTTTCCTACTCTCGATTATTGATGGCAGCACACATGTTTGGAGGCAATGTACACAACTCTGACTATATATCGTATTTGTCGTTTCCAGGGCCCGACATTTGAGGGAACTGAAGCCCCATTGATCGACGGGTACGGATTGTAACATTGTTGATGCTGATCGGATTTACTGTTCCATGTAAGACACAATTGGGTTGTATCACAGACAATGATCCCTTGCCACTTTCTGCGCAAAAGATGCATGTATAGTAAGGGTCTATTTGGTTACGGGCGCATGAAGTACTAAATATAAACTATTTATGAAACTAAAAACATGGCTACAGACTAATTTGCGAGACGAATCGAGTTTAATTAGTTTATGATTGGACACTAATTATTAAATAAAATGAATTAAATTTTAATTTCTCAAAAATGAATTAAATTTTAACAATCACAACCAAACACCCTCTATTTCCGGATGGAGACTGGTCACGGATGCAAAATTGGCTCCTTTCTCACGATTGATAGCACGCCCCCAACCTGCATGAACGTGTTTTTTCAAGTAAAGCATATCTATGGTTAAACGCTCGGCACCAACATAAAAATCAAGCATGATTATACACATTATTATATATAAAATAGTGAAAATGTAGATGGATATGAAAAAAGGGCTTGTTTGACCGAATTGGGCCAATTCACGCGAACATATTCAAGATATATTGTTAGCAATAACTGGGGCTAAATCATCGGCACAGTACATGGGCAGTTTGGAATACTGTTAAACACAGGATCAGTACCCGGACTCAAATTGCACCCCATTGTAGCAAGGCCATGAGACACTGCATTACAAGATCATGGATTATTAATTACTGAACAAAATTATATTTTTTCTATTTTATGATTTACTATGATTTTTTAAAGATTCACCAAAAATAAATAAAAAAACACGAAACCACCGTCACTATTAAACCACCGTCCAAAACCGCTTGAGGGGTTATTTAACTGGTTTGAGAAAGTTCAGAGGGTAGAAAATCCAGTTTTATAATTTATGGGGTAAAGCAGTCCACCATGTATAATTGAGGAGGTTATGTATATTTTTTTCTATTGAAAAAGATATAAATACATACTCCCTCCATCTCAAATTATATGTCATTCCAAAAATCTTGGAGAGTCAAAGCATCTCAAGTTTAACCAAATTTATATAGTAGGATAATAATATTTATGACATCAACTAAGTATCATTAGATTCTTCATTAATTATATTTTCATAGTATATCTATTTGATGCCACAAAACTTTATAATTTTTTCTATAATTCTGGTCAAACTTAAAATATTTTGATTTTCTAAGATTCTCGGAATGACTTACAATTTAGAATGGAGGGAGTAGATTTGATGCATAGTTATCATACTTATGAGATGCTATCATGTTTGTTGGCCTCCCTTATTAATAAAAATTCGTGGTTCCGCTACTCCTGAGAAGCTTTGGGGAAACATACACGGGATGTTCTTTGGAGAAAATTTCTTTAAGTTGAATTGAGTATATATTTGAATAGAAATCTGAATTTGAGATAACCGTTTCGCATTGGTATTGAAAAAAATATCGGCGTCTATATTTGTATTGGAATTAAAATATGGTAAAATGATATCCGGACCCGATTTGTTCCGTCTCAGAGCGCGGATGCTGGTTCAATCAGCAATAGCGTTGCCGTAGCGACACTGTTCCATGTAGGCTGGCTAGCGGCTAGCCCGTGGATGGATTTGATTCCAGATCTCGAGTTGGCAAGCAACCGTACCCATATCACGGCCCATGGTTTCCGTAGGGCAAACGGACGTGCGATAGGATGAGACGGCGCCGTGGGCTCACGCCGTACGACAGGCTTGATGAGCAAGGCAATATCGGTGTCAGACGGGACGGGACTGTCCCTCTCACCCTCCGGCACCCTTTTCTCTCTCCTCGGCCTCGGCCCTCGGGCCTAGTTATTTGTAAAATTTTTAGATTCTTCGGCCTTATTTACTTCCGTTCAAAAATCAAAATTTTTTCAAAATTTCACTGTCACATTGAATCTTTAAACGCATACCTAGAGTATTAAATATAAACGAAAATAAAAAATAATTGCACAATTGGATCGAAATTGACGAGACAAATCTTTTGAGCCTAGTTAGTCTAATTACCACAAACAAACAAAAATGTTACGGTATCGTAAAATTTTTCCCTTCACGAACTAAACAAAGACTTCGTTATATAAAATCTTTGGCACATGTATAAAATATTAAATATACATAAAAATAATTAATTATATATTTTATCTGTAATTTGTGACGAATTTTTAAGTCTAGTTAGTCTATGGTTAGACAATATTTACTAAATATAAACGAAAGTGTTATATTTTTCATTTTGTAAATTTTTTATTTGAAACAGGCTTCGGGCGGTGTTCGCGGTGGTGATGACTGGTGACGTGTAGGAGTAGCTGTAGGAAAGTTGAATGTTCTCCCGACACGGCGGACAAAAGCTGCGCCGGTCCAATTCGGGCCATCC
>Ga0182004_10005409_pt1 | contig 10398 bp, 8 predicted proteins | sample Sormic07211540_1_FD_120479 | JGI IMG/M metagenome (GOLD analysis project Ga0182004, IMG submission 120479) | Endophyte microbial communities from Sorghum bicolor roots, Mead, Nebraska, USA - 072115-40_1 MetaG | ecosystem: Host-associated > Plants > Roots > Unclassified | place: USA: Nebraska...
ATTCCGGACGCGTCCGAGATCAAGCCGGACGTGTCCGAGTTGGACAGCACAGCACTTCTTATATAAATTGTATTATCTGTGTTGGATACCTTTTTGTAGGGTGTTGTATTTCTATACATCATCGTATAAGCTGTGTGTAGGTTTTGGAGAAGCTGGAGAACAGAAAGAGCTAGGTGTTGTGTGCTCGTGTATCTCGGACGTGTCCGAGTTGATACCGGACACGTCCGGTATTTGCGAGTTGTCAATAATATTTCTTTCTGCGATCTAATCTCTGTGGTGCAGGTGTTAGACTTATTTAATATTGTTTACAACTGTTTCTCTGATTATCTTTGTGCGGAGTTTTTCATTTGCGTGGAAAACTCTAGTTCTAATCGTTTCCGCTTTTTAAGTTGTAAATTTTCAGAATCGCCTATTCACCCCCCCTCTAGGCGCATCCTTGGTCCTTTCAGCTTCTCATGATGTAATTGTTGGCACGGATTGATTAGCCTCCTTAAGCCATATGCACATCCATTGGCCACAGAAGTGGCTACTCATTCCCTACAAAGACACTCATATAGTTCTCTGTTTATGGTAGTCATTGATTATTATAAACCGTAAACTTTTTCATATAAATGATCACTGATAGAAACTTAGGGGTTTTAACTGACAATTTCCATAAGTTTTGTTAAATTATATTTTTCTCCAAGGTTATTCCAGAATATAAAACGAGGATTAAAGCATCAAATAGACCAAAACAAGGAGGATTAAAATGTCAAATAGAATGAAACTTAACCATGGAAATCTAATTTAGAAGACTCGAGAAGGCATGAGAAGACTTCACACTTGAGGAGAACCCAAAGGGCTACCAGGTGAGACTAGTCAGCCCCACCCCTATCCCGACCCCCCCCCCCAACAGATGGGTTATGCCACTATATTTTGGAAGGTTCCTCCACTCCCTCCTAAGATGCATCTTCACCGTTTCTTAGGTCGGTTTGATCCAAGGGCCAATGTTCTCTCCACCGACCTATAAAACCAGACCTGACCTTGGCCCCCTAGGGCATAGATGCAACGCATAGGTGCAAGAAGTCTAGAAATTAGGGTTTCTAGAGATTAGAGAGAAAGCTCTAGTTCTTCAATTTCTTATTAGTATATGCTTTCTAGCAAGGTTCAAGCAGAGTTGGGCAAGTTGCTTGGGATTACAGGTCTGTTCGTGTGGAGACTGGTAATTTACCACTATATATATTTAAGACTTTGCTCCATTTTAATATTATATTACTATTTATTATGTTCTTAGTTTGTTCTAGTTATATATTTGATATGGCTATAATTGATGATAAGTATATATGCATATGTTCGTAGAGAGTTCAATCTAGTACTTCAGTGGGTTAAGTAGTACGTATTATATAAGAGTGGTGCTTAGGTATTATTTACCTATGGATGCACTCTATATGCTGGGCCACGTGGTAGATCGTGGCTATGACAAACTTGTTGAGTCCTCTTAGTCCACTCCCCATAAGTAGAAGTAGAATCGGGTCATGAAGGAGGAGAGGACTCTGTTTCCAATCCTCCCTAGTTGATATTTCATATGCTATATTCAAAGCTAGTTATGCTATAAATGAGAGTATATAGTCTTGAGTGTGCATAAGACTTAGTATTTAGGAATGACTTAGGAATCCTTCACTCTAACCGAATCTCAAGCTTAGCCTTACTATATTAAACTAGGAGAATACCCCGCGCGTTGCTGCGGGAATACAGATTAGTGGATTGCATGGCATGATGATATGGACAAACAAATAGGTATGTGTCTTGCTCATGTGGACATTAGAATTGATGGCTAGTGGATTTTAGTTGTGTGTGATAGTGCATTACTTTGTTGCTTGCATGTTGAGAGAAATATAGTGACTTACTAATGTAGACACTATAATTGCATGGGCTAGTGGATTTTTAATTGTATAGGATAGTGGGTTGCTTAGTTAGATAACTTGCATGTTGAGAGAAATAGATAGTGGGATTTAGCTTAGCCTTACTTTGATAGTGCATTACTTTGTTGCTTGCATGTTGGAAAAATCAAGTTGCCCAAATGAAAGTTTGCTCAATCACCAGTTATTTATCTCGGCCCAACAATCAATGCTATTGGGCTATCCACATATCTTTCTGAAGTTCAGGCTATTGTTGGCTAGCCCATGCCTACCTTAGTGCGTGCCTTGCATAGTTTCCTCAGCCTTATCAGATACTACTGTAAGTTTGTGCATCATTTTTGGGATAATTGCCAAACCTCTCACTGAACTATTGAAGGATGTTCATATGGACTTCAGCTCATGACTCTCCCTTTTAGACATTGAAGCAAGCTCTCTATTTGGCTTTGGTCTTAGGTCTCCTAGACTTTTCAATGCCCTTTCATGTTGAGACAAACTTATGCTTGTTAGATAAAACAATCACTCAAACATCAAACTTGGACACAAGTGAAAGTTGTATCCATTTCATGATCACACTATACATGTCAGAGAGGGTATTTCACTACTACAAAAAATCTTTTGCGAGACATTTTGAAATAGCCCTTGGGGACAGGCAAGATTTTCAACCGCCTCGGTTAATGCCTACCATTAACTGAGGCGGTCATTTTCTATTAACCAAGACAGTTATGATAACTGCATCACAAAATTGATTAACTGAGGCGGACACCTTAAAAATGCCCGCGTCGGTTAATATCAATTAATTGAGGTGGTTGTTCTAACACAAACATCTCAGTTAATATATTAACCGAGGCGAGCATATTGTAAAACCGCCTCAGGTAATATTGGTCCATTTTAGAGCCCAAACTAGCCATCTCGGCCCGATAGCATGCTCAACATATATATACCGCACTTAGCCACTCAGGGTTTCAACCCACTCCCTCCTCAGCCGCCCCCTCCCCTTTCCCCACACACGGAGGCCGACGCACGGAGACTGCTCCCTCTCATAGAGCTCGACTCACCCCCTCCCTTATCCTCCCTCTACTCCCATGGTACCCCCTCCCTTCTTCTCCCTCTCCCCTACCTCACCCTCTCCTCCCATGGTGCCCTTGGAAGGAGGCCACACAGTCGCCGGGATGCAGGTCACCTCACAGCTAGCTCAGGGTCTCCTCCCTCTCCCACTCCATCTCCTCTACATCTCCCTCCTCCCTGCAGGTGGCAGTGCGGGTCCACGGTGCCGCACGACCATGCGGCACGACGAGGGCATTCGGGGTGGAGCTCGATCTAGCGAGGAGTCGCTCGATTGAGTGATGAGAAGGACAGATCCAGTGAGGTAGGGCTTGATCTGGCGAGGAGATGCCCGCATCTGGCTCGGTGAAGCTCGATCTGGTGTGCTCGTGCAGCAGCGGTGCTTGATGTCGATGTAGATTTGGCCAATGAACAATGATGCTTGGATGGGCTCGGTGGGCTCCTCAATGGGCTACGCGAGCCTATCGATGGATTTTCTTTTTTTTTCTTTTTTTATTTGATTAACCAAAGTGGGCAGCAAACCACCTCGGAAAAGGTCATATTAACCGTGACCTTTGATCCGAGGCGGTTGCAAAAACTGCCTCGGTAGCCTTTTTGCCCGCCTCGGTTAAAAATAATGTACTAGTGTTTATAGAGGTTTTAGCCTTCATGTCTACATACAAATGACCATTTTACCCCTATATTTAATCAGTACAACCCCGTTAAACAAAAGGCGCAAAGTAGTCTTTTTCACTCTTGTATGATTCACTCTTCAACATATACTTGCCAATATTTTGGAAGACGTCATCTTCACACTTTAGCAATTCTTGTTTTATCTTCTTCTGACTTTGCCTACCAATCGAAGTCAAAATTTTGTCTCACTTCCAACTTGCTCTAATCTTCTCTTCATCTGCAGCAAAGTTAAATCTACTCGAGTGAAGTCAAAACATCATCTTCATTTTTTGCTTTCCAATACTCCAAAGTTCTGGTGCTGAGTTTTTCTAATGAAGTCAAATCCCTAACAATGCTCTGACTGTAGGGCCACCCCTTGGCTTTCATCAGCAAAGGCATAAAATTAGTCCTTGCAATCAAGGGTTGTCTATCGAAAAGGAGGAGTATCTCGTGATAATGATGCTAGTAGATCAGTGGCATCACTACCTCATTCAGTTCTTGAAACATAAATTGCATTGGCCTCATTAAAAAAGAAAATTAAAACAAATGATGATCATTGAACCATGGAATGGAATATGGATAAGTCCAGCCACACATGGCTCTCCGAGATGGCAAAACCAATTAGACGGTAGCTAACGCACCCGTCACCGCTATCTCAGCCTCCACAATAAACGGTCATGGCTAGTGTGCTCATTGCTTGATCTCCCATCAATACCCTTCAGGCCATCACTTATATCTGGCCATGCGGCCCATGGCATGGCCTTTTGGAATGGCCCATGGGCGGCACGACACGTCAGGCTGTGTGCCCCGTGCTGGCACGCCCTGGTGGCCAGTGTCGTGCCTAGGCCGTTGGCCTAGCCCATGACAAGGCATGGACACGACCCACCTCTCAGTGCGTATATAAGCCCACCGTGTCGGCCCTCCCCCCAATCCCTAACCCTAATCTCATTTCCCCTCCTCTGGCCGCTGCTCAGTCTCGCTCTCCTGTTGTAGTGTCGCACTCTCCTGTCTCCTCTGACTCCGATCCGATTCTGATCCGCTGCCGCCGGTGGCCTGCTTGCCTTGAGCTCTCAGGCCCTGCTCCGGTGACCTCATCGGCTCACCTTGCCACTCCTCCCTCCCCTACCTCCTTTCCCTTGCCTCCTCCAGTCCTCCTCCTCAAGTGTACCATATGAGTCCTCCTGTACGTTCTTCCACCGCCGCTCGCCATCAGTCTAACAGTGGCTGTCTTGTTCTTTGCTTTGATGCTGGCTCCCTAGCCTCTTTTCCGGCATTGGGCTCCGGTGGCATAGGTGAGTCGACTCAAAACCCTAACCCTAGCATGTTCATATTTTGGGATTCCTAATTCATCTAACCCCTAATCCCTATTCTTGTTCATCTTCTTCGTAGGTTGCCGAGGTTGGTGCCTATGCATGACGCTGAGTCATCCTCCTCTAGAGGAGCCATGGCAAGGCCACCAAAGCGCACATGTCCACTATCAAGGGACGGTGTTGGAGTTGCTACTAGGGGTCAGAACCAGCCTTTCCTCCCTCCATCGGCCACAACGATGATGCTAGTGGCTGCGCATGTGTACAACCACCATAGCAATGATGAGCACCTTGAGACCAAGGAGGAGCTGGAGATAAAAAACAACGACGACATCCACGATGGCACAGATGCGCTGTTCGACATCGATCTGCGTGACGGCTCAAACCCGATCGATCTCGACGATGGCAATGCTAGGGTGGACGGCTCCGAGGACACTAATGCTGCCTCATCTGGTAAGCACACTTCTGCTTGTTGGGAGGATTTTGTCTCGATCTTTGATGAGAATAAGGTTAGAACTCATGCCATTTGTAAATTGTGTGGTAAGAAATTTGCTGCTAGAGCTTCGATTGGCACTGGATCCTTGAATATAGGCACATGCATTCTTTGCTGCCTGCTTGTTTATCTGTTTCTTTAACATCTGATATCTAGTCTGGTAATGCTAAGGAGAATTGTATCTCTATTGTTGCTCATTATGTTGGTGCTAATTGGGAGTTGCATAAAAAGGTTATTGGTTTTAGGCTCATTGAGGCATCACATACTGGTGAAAATATTGCTGAGAAAATTGCTTGTGTGGTTGAGGAGTTTGGTTTGATTGATAAGGTCTTTGTTGTGAGTCTGGATAATGCTTCAGCTAATTCTAAGGCTTTTGATATCTTGCAACCTCTCTTATTTGGTTACATGGGCTCTTATCCTACACCTACTCGTGAGAATCCTCACAAAGTCAAGCACTTGCTTGTGCATCAACGCTGTGTATGCCATATTATTAATCTGATTGTTAAGTCTAGCTTAAAGAGGTTCAATCCTTATCTTGAAAATTTTAGGACTGTAATAAATTTTTTTGAATTCCTCTAATCAAAGAATTGCATTGTTAAAAAATTATTGTATTGCTAAGGGTATTAGACCTAGAAAGTTTAGATTGGATATGGATGTTAGGTGGAATTCCACCTATTTGATGCTTAAACATTTGCTGCCATATAAAGATGTGTTTTCTGTGTGGATTGAGTCAAATTATGGTTAGGCATTGTTGACTCCCCAGCATTGGTATGCTACTGAATTATGAAAATCCTGGAGTTGTTTTATGATGCAACTTGTGTGTTGTCTGGTGTTTACTATCCCACTGCTCCACTTATGATGCATCATATCCTTGACTTTGCTGAGCATTTGCATACAGCTGAAAATGATGCTAGCTTTAGAAGTATTGCAGCTCCTATGAAACTTAAGTTCCTTCAGTATTGGGAGAACATTCCATTGTTGTATTCTTATGCATTCATTCTGGATCCTAGAGCTAAGATGAAAGGCTTCTTTAATGTGCTTGAGTTACTTGCTAAACATACTGGTACCTCTTATAGTCTTCACTATGGTGATGTGAAAGACGAAATAACCAGATTATTTAGCAAGTATGAGCAGAAAATTTGATGCAGCTCAGTCTGAAAGGCCTCCTATGCCTAGTGCTCCTTCTGGTAAAAGGAAGCAGGCATGGGAAAAGATCTATGGTGGTCCTGGTGCTTCCTCTAGCTGTTTCCCCTCTTCATCTTCTATAACTGGTGTCAATGAGCTAACAACATACTTGGACAGTGACCCTGTCACTGATTGGGGAGAGTCCTTTGACATACTATTATGGCAGCGTGGCCACAAGCTAACCTATCCCATCTTATCGATAATGGCTAGCGATATCATGTTTATTCGTGTATATACTGTGTCTTCTAAGTCTTGTTTCAGCTGTACAGCAAGGATACTCGAAGACCGGCGGCGGTGCTTGTTGCCAAAGAGCATGTGGAGATGCTCACCTACATCAAGGACTGGGACCAAGCAGCAAGAAAGGAATAGCATGCACCTGAGGACGTCGACCTGGAGAAGTTTTCGACAATTTGTTGCTAGATGAAGGCGAAGGAAGCGGAAGCGGCAGTGGTGGTACTTCTGGTGCTAGTGGGTAGAAGAAGAATAAAAAGGAGAGGTAGTCATCACTAAATTGTTTACATTTACATCTTCAAGTTCCATCAATGATTCACCGAGACTTGTTCCATTTTGCAGGTAGTTGTACTTTTGGTAGTGGTTGTCACCTGTCAGGCATAGTCACCATGTGATGAAGCTTGGACTTGAAGCATGAAGAAGTATGAATATTTGCTGCTTCTTGTTGACACTATTGGGCTTTTGTAATAGGCTAGAAGAACATTTAAGGCTTCTTGTTGTGAAGTGAACTCATTTGCCACTGATGTTGGCTATTGTAGTAGGATAGAACTAAGACTTGTGATTGTGATTTGTGAACTTTGAGCTGGCTGTACTCTTTTTCTTTCTAGGTTTCTCACAAGGGTGAGTTTTTAACAATGCAGCATTACACAACAACTCCTTTGGTAATCATTTTCATATAATCTTGTCTTTGTGTGTTGTTCTTTGTCTTTGTGTGCTATTTCTTTGAAGTTTGAAACTTTGAACTGAACTGATATGAAAATGAAGAAGTGCTTTGAAGTTTGAACACTTGTGAATTTCCTATTGAGATTGAGTTTTGTCTCGGCTGACGGGCCACGGGCAGGCATGGCACGGCAAAAATGGCCATGGACCATGGGCGGCACGGCACGGGAAATTGGCCCATGGCATGGCCAGGCACGACACGGCGGCCCGACGCGACACGACACAGTGCCGTGCCGGCACGACATGGTGGCCATATATACCATCACTCGTGCTTCCACGACCCACTTGCGTTGTGTGCTACTTCCTCCGCATCATTACGGCCAAGGGAGACCTCGTGATAGGCTGCGTCCTCACGGTCAAGGCGCCTCACTGAGCTGAGCATGTCATGGTGGGACGGGTAGGGTGGGGCGGGGGCTTGGATAGCGGCGCATCAATGGAGCAGGAGGTTTGCATTGGTGGCAAAACACTGTGTGGTGAGGGTCGAGGAAACGCAAGCCACACATTTGACGCAAAAAGTTCTGGAAAATGCTTCTCTTCGGTGTAGGGAGCCAAAATTCAATACTCAATGAATGCCTAAGTAAATGTGTGGCAAGCCTAACTTTATGCATGGCAAATAGTACCAGGCAACCAAACAAACTCTAAGTAAATGTGAATATGATCGATTGCTATTGCACAAGATCCAATTTTGAGGCCTGATATAAAAAATTTCTAAGTAAACTTAGATGCGAAGGATTACTACTTACACAAGATCAAAACAAGTTTGAAACGAGGGCATAAGAGTTGAAAGCTTAGTATATATAGGTCTCTTAGTCTTACTGTTTTTTTTTTGTGTAGGCTTAGAGTTAGACTCTTATAAACTTTGGCCGTGTATATCCAATAATTCATTGTGGATATAGATGCTAGATTTCTATCTATTATCTAAAAATATACTTTCACTGTAACAAGATAAATGCACTATGTCGCTTCTCGAAGAGTCAAACCTTTTAAATTTTGATCAAATATATACAAATTAAACATACTCCCTCTATACTGGTATTAGAAGTTGTTCAGGACATGATTGCGCGTATCAAGGAGTGCCAAAGAACGATTAATTATGGGTTTTTTTCTTTTTTTCTGTTATTAAATAAGGCTGTTGGTGTCCTTATATAACAGTTTTCTGTAGCATGGTAAGCGCTCCACGCCCCGAGGCTGGTGATCCAGCGTTTGAACCTCTTGGCTATAATATATGTTTTGATTTCCGATGGCGCGTGGCTGCGCGAATTTTTTTTGTTCGCTCGTTTGTTTTGCTTGGGTGCGTCATTTTCGTTCGTTTTGTGCTCACCGTGCAGCAGGTCTGACGGCTCGACTGTCTCCTGCATTAAAGTGCGGCGCGGAAGCCGAAGCGCGACGGGCAGCCGCATCCAATTCTTCACTCGGACGCCAGAACAACTTCTTTTGATTTATTTTCTGCGACGCCAGAACGACCTCTAATATCAGTACGGAAGGAGTATACTAATATATTTATAATGTATAATAAATATCATTGGATAGAATATGAAATATGCTTCCCTAGTAAGCTTAATTATTTGATGATACAATTATTCATATTATTCTCTATATTTCTAGTTAAACTAAAATAAATTTGGCTTCAGAAGTGAGATGTGCATTTATTTTACGAGAAAGGGAGTAACTCACAAGGTCGGGAGTAAGTTAGAAGTGAGATGTCCAGTAATTTCTAGTTAAAGTAATTACTGGATGTGGGTGAGAGGTGGGAAGCGGAATTAATTGAAAGTTCCGCATGCGTGTGCTTGCGTAGGAGGAACAGAATAAAGCAAAATAGAAAATGTGAAAGCCATCGTTTCCTTTATGATACGGACCGATCTCGACATCAGTACTTTGCCAATTTTGTTGGGTACCAAGATATCAGCTAGCTTCAGTGGAGAGCGACGTTTCGTCTGTCATACTCATACGGCGTTAAAACCCATGCGCTAATCAACCGTACTGATTTAGTACGATACAGCAGTCGCTAGGTTTGGGGACGAAATTACGACTTCGCGAAAGCAGCCACTGTACAGGTACCCTCTCCTTGTAATAACTGTACTGTACTTAGCATCCCTCTAATCACATCACAACAATGCTCTATTTTCAAAGGGGACAAAATGTCCTACCAAGATACGTGTCCTGATCAAAAGAGCAGCCAAGCAGCTCTCTATCATCTGCATCAAAAGTACTCTGCCGCGCAGTGAAAGCTTTGCTGCAGAGCCTGCAGTGCAGGCTCCGTTTTCTCAAATTGCTTGAAAAGAGCTCTCAGAAGATGAGAAGTTTTTTCCTTTGGTATATATAGTATTTAAAGCTATAGAAACTATGATAGTTTCATGTTAGCACTGCTCTAATGACCAGGAGAAATTGCGTCCCTACAGGATGTGAGAAGGGTGGAACAAAATGGAGCAAAATTAAAAATGCCAAGCCATCGTTTTCGTAATGGTATGGACCGGTGGTTCTGGTCTCGACAGTAGCACTTTGCCTATTTTGTTGGCTACCATGATATATCAGTTTCATTACAGCGATATTTCGCCTTCCATTCGGGCCGCACGTGCCGGCCTTGGCCTGGACAATCAATCACCCACCGCGCTATTTGCCCTACTAGTGTTAGTGGTGCTTGACATGCCCTAAAAAACGCTGCCAGTTGAGCAGCAAAATCTCCAATATTCCGGAGGATCCCAGGCAACCACCTTCTTGTAATAATCCCTCGCCTTGTCTTGTAATAACTGATACTTAGTGTCCCTCTAATTACCATCAATGCAAATCACTGTGTTCTTTTCCAAAGGGAAACACAATGTCCTACAAACAGGACACCCGTCCTGATCAAAAG
>Ga0182004_10005410_pt1 | contig 10397 bp, 11 predicted proteins | sample Sormic07211540_1_FD_120479 | JGI IMG/M metagenome (GOLD analysis project Ga0182004, IMG submission 120479) | Endophyte microbial communities from Sorghum bicolor roots, Mead, Nebraska, USA - 072115-40_1 MetaG | ecosystem: Host-associated > Plants > Roots > Unclassified | place: USA: Nebraska...
ACCAAGCCCAAGTTGGGGTTTACTTTCATAGATTGACTTTGACCTCTATATTACCATTGAACTTGTCATGTTTGAGCTCAAACCTAGTACTTAGCAAGTGACAAACACCTGGGGTGTTACAACTGTGGGGGTATAAACCCTATACCCTTATGGCTAGACTTGGGCCAGGAGGCTTGGCCCATCACGAAGACAGTCCGAAGCTTGATCCAACTGCTCGGAGTTTCGCGTAAGGAAACAAGACGTGGAGATCAAGCCAGATTCTAGTCGGTTAGAATAGGAATTGATATTGTGCTATCTATGGCAATTGTAACTGACTAGGATTAGTTTCTAGATCTGTAACCCTGCCCTTCAGACTATATAAGGAGGGGCAAGGGACCCCCTAGGACAGATAATCTCAAGTCAACACAATGCACAACAATACAATCAGACGCAGGGCGTAGGTATTACTCCCGCACGGCGGCCGAACCTGGATAAAAACCTTGTCCGTGTCTTGCGTCATCATCAAGTTCGTAGCTTGCGCATCGTCTACCGATAAACTACTACCATGGGTATACCCCAAGGTAGATTGCCGACTAGCTTTCGTCGACAGTGGCGCGCCAGGTAGGGGGTGTGCGTACCGCTCTCCCGACGAACAAGATGGTCATCGTTCCAGCTTCCGCGGTCGTGGCTGAAGGCCTCACGTTCACCATCGGCTAGATCACGTGGACAACTCATGGCGGCGGCCTCGCGACCACGACTTTGGAAGAAACCCAGATCCAATCTGAGACAGCAGAGGCGTCGACTCCAATCACGCCGACTCCGAGCACCCAACCTCCACTCCCTCGTTACAGGGCAAAAAAGGTCGACAACTCGGATCTTCTTCGAGCTCTTGATCACGCCAACCTCGGGCTCCTCGAAGCTTCCAAACTGGTAGATTTTATCTCGTGCAAATCTGATCAGGCGGCATCGACAAACCCTTTCGACTCCCACCGGCCAACTCATGTCACCACGCACGAACAGCCGGAGACGTCCCTAACGATAACGTCGACCCCCACGGGACGATCTGCCAAGCTCAAGACAGCTCAAGACCAGAATTGCCCTTATGGTCTAAACAACTCGGCCGACCAGTATTCAAGACATACCCGGTCTCTTTTCAGCAGGGCGGGCTTGTCGCCGGGACAGAGCAGCCGAGCAGCTCGCCACTACGTCAACATGGTATCCATCCAAGTACTACCGGATGATAAGGCTACTAGTACGAACTCCAGCACAGGGTCTGTCCCTACCGAGGTTCTAAACTCCGAGGATGAAGACTACGACCTGGATTTACTACCATACCCTCTGGGTTTTTCTCGTTTCCCAGTGTTTCCACCTCGGCGAGGAGATCTTATCTTTAATGTCAGCAACGATGAACCGGTTGTCGACGGAGAAACAGACGAGCAGAAGCAGCTCCGCGAGCAGCGCAATGCCGATCGTGCTCGGCGGCGCGCGGATGAGGAACGACAACTTGCGCCACATAACCTCAGCAATGCTTTCGACATGGTCAGAGATCAGCCAGTCTACAAGGCGCCAAGCGCTAACGTGGCTGTTGCTATGGCAAACCTGGACCGACTCCCTGATACTCCTGAGTGCCAGGGCGTCCGATCTAGTATACGAGCACATCTGATCGCCGCGATGGGACAGACAGCCACCTTACTCAGAAGGGTCCAAGCCGTCTTCGACACAGAGGTTTCTTCCGACCAGACTCATCGCAGCCAGACTTCACCACGACCCAGCGAGCGCCATCATAGCCGCTCCCCCAACGACCGTAGGAAGGACATGGGACGCGACATCCGTGGTCGGGACACCGACGGTTACCACGAGCAGAAGCGGGGGCGTGGTCAGGAAGTAAACCAGGACAGGGATCTACGATACAACATCCCTCCCAAGGACGCCCACGACCGCATCAACAGGCGTGCTACGGAAAGAGCGGTACACGAAAACTTGCGATGCATTGAGTACGATGCCGCACACGGCCCTCCCGGCCTAACACCTTCGCCAAGTCGTATGGCCCCGCATCTTTAAGCTCGAGAAGCTTAAAAAATATGACGGCAAGGAAAACCCTGAAAACTGGATCACTCTCTACGAGATCACAGTTCGATCAGCAGCAGGAGACGAGCACGTCATGGCAAATTACTTCGTAGTCGTCCTTGACCAGGCTGTCCATCACTGGCTCCTCAGTCTGCCCGAGGACTCCTTTGACTCTTGGGAAGAACTGCGCTAGGCATTTATTGACAATTTCATCGCTACCTGCGAGCAGCCTGGGAACAAATACGATCTCGAGAGAATAAGGGACAGGAAGAACGAGCCTTTGCGCGATTATATCCGACGGTTCTCAGATATGCGCCTTAAGATCCCAAAAATTTCTCACGACGAGGCCATATCAGCCTTCATCAAAGGGCTACGCTTCCACGAAGCACTAAGGAATAAGCTACTGTGCAAAAGGCCGACCACGGTTGCTGAGCTCCTCGCCACGGCAAAAAACTATGCTGACGCCGATAACGCAGAAAAGCTCATCCGAGAAGATGCGAGAGGCGCCGACCAGCCTCCTCGACGAGACGACAGTCGTGGACGCTTCGACAACCGGAACCCTTGCCGCGGTGACAACCGCGACCACCGAGAAGGTTGGGACAGGCGACGTGACAACCGCGACGATTTCAGGGGCAAGCGACCTCGTGACCACGACCACGAGATGAACACAGTCAAGCGCCCCAATGGGCGACGAGACTACCAGGAAGACTACAACAAGACGGTGAAAGGGTCATGCCAACTCTATCCCAAGTCCTATCACACGATGGAAGAATATCATGTTCTCAAAAGCATCTACACACAGTGAGCTGCTCAAGGGGATTCCGCCAAGAAAAAAAGGAAATAGGACGGACATGGTCACGAAGACGAAGACGACGACTAGGACAGGGACCCACGACACCAGTATGTCAGTCCCACTGATGTGGTGCACTCTATCTTCGGAGTCAAAGTTTCCATCGAGTCTAAACGAGAGAGAAAGCTTCTGAAGAGAGCCTGTCTCAATGTGGACAGCGCAGACGGCCTCGTCGCCGACCCGAAGTTTCCTCCCTGGTCGCACAGGGAGATCTCCTTCAACAGGAAGGGCCAATGGGCCGCCATCCCAGAACCAGGACGCTTCCCTCTAATCCTGGACCCTTGCATCAACAGTGTCAGATTCGAGCGCGTGCTCGTTGACGGGGGCAGCTCCATTGACATCCTTTTCTGCAACAGCTTGCCTGCCCTCAGGCTAACCCCGGCGCAACTAAAGCCGTACGATGCTCAGTTTTGGGGCATCCTACCAGGCCAAAGTTCAGTACCCCTCGGTCAGGTAACGCTACCTGTTCAGTTTGGAACACCGGACCACTTCCGCACAGAGTTTGTCAACTTTGTGGTCGCCGATTTCGACGGCACCTATCACGCAATTCTAGGCCAACCGTCGCTCACCAAGTTCATGGTAGTTCCGCACTACTCATACCTGGTCCTCAAGATGTCAACAGAGAATGGTGTCCTAACCATTAGAGGCAACATCTACACCGCGTACACTTGCGAGGAGGAAAGCTTCAAGATCACTGAGGCAATCGATCTCTCGATTCGCATGGCAGAAACTGTAGAGTTCCACTTGACCAGCTCTAGCTACCCGAGCAGGAGACTCCGAGGAAAAACTCAAAGTCCAAAGAACACAAGGAGGTACAGCTGGTTGACGGCAGCCCCGACAAGACGGCTCTCATCGGGGCCAACCTGGACCCTAAATAGGAAGACGCGCTCGTCAGGTTTCTAAGGGACAACATAAGCGTTTTCGCATGGAAACCCGCGGACATGTCAGGTGTCCCACGAAACTTGATCGAGCACTCCTTAAACATCTCGAAGACCGTAAGACCTATCAAGCAGAAGCTACGACGGTTCGCTCGCGACAAAAAGGAGGCTATTAGGACAGAAATAACACGGCTTCTAGCAGTCAGATTCATTAAAGAAGTGTATCATCCCGATTGGCTCGCCAATCCGGTTCTTGTAAGGAAAAAGAATAATGAATGGAGAATGTGCGTTGATTACACTGATCTCAATAAACACTATCCTAAAGATCCTTTCGGTCTCCCTCGTATCGCCGAGGTGGTCGACTCAACGGCCGGATGCGAACTCCTCTCTTTTCTAGACTGTTACTCTGGTTACCACCAGATTTTACTAAAGGAAGACGACCAGATCAAAACATCTTTTATTACTCCTTTCGGTGCATATTGCTACACCACCATGTCCTTCGGACTCAAAAACGCTGGGGCCACTTATCAACGAGTCATTCAACAATGCCTCCACGACGAGATCCGTGACGACCTCGTCGAGGCTTACGTCGATGACGTCGTCATCAAAACATGACACGCGAGCACTCTGATCGACAACCTAGACCGAACCTTCAAAGCACTGAATACATACAAGTGGAAGCTTAACCCCAAAAAGTGTATCTTCGGGGTTCCATCTAGTCTACTACACGGCAACATCGTCAGCCGCGACGGCATACGGCCGAATCCTTCAAAAGTTAAGGCGGTGCTCGATATGCGACCACCCAAGAATGTCAATGATATTCAAAAGCTCACCGGATGTATGGCCGCTCTCAGCCATTTCATCTCTAGACTGGGAGAAAAAGGCCTTCCCCTCTTCAAACTTTTAAAGGCGTCGGAAAAATTCTCCTAGACAGAGGAAGCTAACGCCGCGTTCACCCAGCTCAAAACTTTCCTCACCTCACCACCCGTCCTCACAGCACCTCAACCTAATGAGGACCTGCTCCTTTACATAGCAGCAACCGATCGGGTTGTTTCCACGGCAATGGTGGTCGAGCGGGACGAACAAGGCCATGTCTACAAAGTCCAGAGGCCTGTTTACTTCATAAGCGAAGTCCTAAACAAATCAAAGACCAGGTATCCTTAGATACAAAAGTTAATCTACGCCATCTTGATAACCTCAAGGAAGCTGAAGCATTACTTCGACGGCCATCGGGTCTTAGTAACTACCAGTTTTCCTCTGGGGGACATTTTGCGCAACAAGGACGCCAACGGTAGAATTATAAAATGGGCAATGGAACTCGCCTGAGCCGGACCCTCCTCGGCAGTCTCCGCCGCAGTCACTACCGAGGGCTGTTCCTCGGTTTGTTCCTGGGTGGTCTGCTGGGCGATATTTTCGACGACAACCGCCGGCTCAGCCGTTTTCTGGCCAACAACGTTGCCCGGATCAACATCCGACGCCGCAAGACAAAAGAAGATATCATGCTGACGTCACAATGTGAAAAAAACAAAAAGGGGGGGAAGTAAGTGCAGAAAACAAGTTGTGAAACTCACAGGTCGGAGCTCCTGTGCGTCGCTGCAAAGAACCTCCTCCTGGTCCTACCGGTCGCCGCTGCAGCTTCTGCCCCCCTAAGTCGCGTTGGCTCGGCGTGCGGGGCAGGAGGATCACTGGTCCTTGGGCCAGAAGTGATCGGCGCAACGTCAGGCCGACTGTGAGGTCTTCGGACCAAAGATGGTGCAGCCTCCTCCTCATCATCGTCGTCATCGGTGATCCTCACGAGCCGGCGATGCTTTGGAGCCTGGCTGGTCTCCGCCGGCAATGCCTCCGTAGAGGTTCGCTCTGCGGCCATTGGCCTCGTCCCCGCTACCCATTCTTCAGTGGTCAGTGCTCCTCTTCACTGCTGGTGTATTGAGGACACCGAGCAGCATCCTTTTCCGGCGGGTCCATCCCTATGGGATTCTCCATCCCAGGTGCCAGTGACACATACACTGTGCACGGATCGACATCTCTTATCTACAAAGTAAACGGCAAGTCATCAATGCAAAGACTACAGTGTTCACGTAACAATGCAAATCGAAAAAGGAGCTCGTTTACCTTTGGAGCTGGTCGTCCCAGCTTGAAGGCATGCATCCGGTCGTCACTTCGAACGAAGTTATCATCTGACAAGTTGAATAACTCGTTCATCAGTTGCTGGACTTCTGCCTTCTCCAGACCATCCGGGCACATCCTGGTCGGGTCTTGGCTCCCTGCGTACTCGTACGCCGAGTGCATCCTCCTCTGGCAAGGCATCACCCGACGCACAAGGAAGTTCCCGACCACTCCTGGCCCGTCTAAGCAGGACCAGTCGATCAGGCTCATCAGATCTGCCACTTGCCCAGTGAATTCCGGACGGTCTGTCCAGCTTACCCTCTTCTCGGGGATGTAGCCCACGTCGCAAAACGTGGCGCTGCCCAGCTCTTCTCTGATGTAGAACCACCTCTTGTACCATTCGGTGAGGGAAGTGGTCCACGGGCAGCTGAGGTACCGGTTCTTCATCCCATGGCGCTGATTGAGGTACACTCCACCTGCAATCTTGGAGCCTCCAACTGTTCCTTTCTTCCTCAGACAGAAAAGATAGCGGAAGAGATTGAATTGTGGCTCTATTCCAACATAGGCCTCGCACAGATGGATGAATGTGGAGATAAGAAGAATAGAGTTCGGGTGCAAATTGCAAATCCCGATTTCATAGTAGAGGAGAAGGCCTTGGAGAAAAGGGTGAACGGGAATCCCAAAACCCTTTTGAAGATATCCTCGAAGACTACAATCTCACCGGCGCGGGGGTCGGGGTAGCTCTCCCCCTCCGGTGCCCTCCATCCTCCGAGTTCCTGATTGTGCAGGAGCCCCTTTTCGATGAGGTCGTTGAGAGACCTTGTATTGCTCCGGGACTTCTTCCATTCCTTGGCCATCATCTCGGCCCTCTTCTTGGCATCACTCTTCGCCATTTCAAATCTCGCAAAGTCTCGAGCTCGGTTTTGAGGTTTGAAGGTGCTGAGAAAGATGGAGGCTTGGCAATAGTATGCAACTGCTGGGTAAAGAACAAGGATACGACTTTGGGCTTTTATAGCAGCAGCTCCACCTCTACCACTTCCCGTGTTATGGGGAAGTAGGCGGATCTTGCGGCGGCTGCGGCGCTTCGGTTTTCAATACTTATCACAGTTAATATGGTGTCTTTTCTGCATAATTGATGGTCTCTTTTTCTTGGGCCGCGCAAAGAGCGGCTGCACAGTTACTAGGCGCTCCTTTTTACGCAACAGCCTGACAATGCGCCAGGGCGTTCTGTCACATCACATATTAATACGGTGCTATTTTCTTTTCAAAAAAGAGAAGTGGGCCTATTGGTGGAACGGACGTGATATATTCGATTGACTGCACCGACCACCGAGTATCATAAACTCGGGGACTGGTCGACTAGTCTACTCGTTGACATTTCGATGGACTGCACCGACCACCGAGCATCACATGCTTGGGGACTGGTCGACTAGTCTGCACATTTGATATTACGATTGACTGCATCGACCACTAAGCATCACAAGCTCGGGGACTGACCAACTAGCACACTCGTTTACAATCATATGTGTCGATCACCGAGCACGTTTATGTTTCCAACCACGCTTGGGGATCGTTTGGTTAGTCTACATGCTGTGCTCGGAGACTGTACTGACTGCCGATTGTGCTTGGAGATTCATCAATCAATTCTAGTTTCGTTCTTGGAGACTTGCTTTGATTACTCTCCAACCAAAGCTTGGGGATTGGATGAGATAATTTTAATTTTTTAGACCTTGCTACAAGGCTCTTACTTCGCCTTCCAGCAAGCTCGGAGACTACATCGGTACGATGCATCTGGCGATGCATCTCATTTTTAGAACCTCTATAAAGACTTTTTTGACCCTGCCACTACGTGCCTGCGTCACCTACTACCAGGCTCGGGGACTAAGTGGGCACACTTCACCTTGCGGTGAACATGCTTGATTTTTTGAAAGTCTGTACTTTTCAGAAAAAGTAAAGTGGGCACACTTCACCGGAAAAGAAATATTTTTCTTAAGAGCACCATGCATTCTTCGAACAACCGGCTTCTTCGATGTTGATATTGGTCAATTGGTTGTCAAGATTGGTCAAATCGTTCGAGCGACTTTCCTGGTTGTCAAATATGTCAAGTCTTGCTGGTCGAAGAAGTTCAAGATGGCGTGTTGCATCACAATACGTGGTGCTTGGGGACTAGCTGTGGGGGTATAAACCCCTATACCCTTACGACTAGACTTGGGCCAGGAGTCTTGACCCATCACGAAGACAGTCCGAAGCTTGATCCAACTGCTCGAAGTTTCGCGTAAGGAAACAAGACGTGGAGATCAAGCCGGATTCTAGTCGGTTAGAATAGGAATTGATATTGTGTTATCTATGGCAATTGTAACTGACTAGGATTAGTTTCCAGATCTGTAACCCTGCCCTCCGGACTATATAAGAAGGGGCAAGGAACCCCCTAGGACAGATAATCTCAACTCAACACAATCCACAGCAATACAATCAGACGCAGGACGTAGGTATTACGCCCGCACGGCGGCCAAACCTGGATAAAAACCTTGTCCGTGTCTTGCGTCACCATCAAGTTCGTAACTTGCGCACCGTCTACCGATAAGTTACTACCGTGGGTATACCCCAAGGTAAACTGCCGACTAGTTTTCGTCGACAGCCACCTATTGTAGTTTGGATTTTATTTGTTTATTTGGCGTAATGCTTTTTAGCAATACAAGTAATTTCTAGAAGCTAAACGAAAAACAACCCTTAATAGCTCATCCGAGCCCTTTTGGCGCTTTTATTTTGTTTGTGACAAACACTTTTAGCGCTCATGAGTGAATTGTGTTTATTTGAACTTATCAGCTATGATCAGTATGGTTTTTTCTTATAATAAATCAGCAAATAGTACTTACTGTCATAGCTTTGGCTGGCCAAATTTGGTAAGGATATTGAAATTTGGCGTATAGGAAAATTGACACATTTAAATTTATGGACAAATCAAAAATTGGCTTGACTATTTAGAGATAGTATCCAAACGCGTCCTAAATATTTCGTAGGAGAAAACATAAAGAAATGTTCCCGGAACAAAAAAGGAACGAGTTGTTGGGTCAGGCTCAGGTCCGTTGCGTCGCGTTGCTCCGAGCGATGAGCCGATGACCCAACGCGAGCTGGTCAGCTGGCGCAGTCCGTGCAAGTGCGAGTCCAACCTGGGCCGTGGCTCTGGCTCGGGCTCGGGCCTGGCTCGGCACGTTCCATTAGACTTAGGCCTTGTTTAGTTCAAAAAATTTAAAGATTCTCCATCACATTGAATCTTGCGGCACATGCATAGAATATTAGACGAAAATAAAAACTAATTATACAGTTTGCCTGTAAATCGCGAGATGAATCTTTTGACCCTAATTAGTATATGATTGGACAATATTTGCCACAAACAAACGAAAATGCAACAGTATCCAAAATCGAAATTTTTTGCCAACTAAACAAGGCCTTAGGTCTTATTTAGTTTCGAATTTTTTTAGTACTGTATCACTTTTGTTTTTATTTAACAAATATTATACGATTATGGACTAACTAGATTTAAAAGATTCATCTCACGATTTACAGGTAAACTGTGTAATTATAAAATATTTTAATTTTAATACATTCATAACTTTATTATACATTTATATATATATATATATATTAAATTTAGATAAATAAGTAAAAGCTATGAATTTAGAAATGTTAAACTAGGTATACCCGGATTTTGGCTAGAATGGTGATGTTTGGACCGTAACCACACGTCCATACCAAAATACTAATGGTGATGTTTGGATTATATTGCAACCACGCACCAAAAAACAAACTGTTAGCTCCGTGTGTAGCACGCAAGGTCCGTATATAGTAAGAATTTATTTATTTATTTATTTTGGGTCAAAGTATATTCAATATGGATCCTCATACGTTGATTTAGTTACAAGCATTAATATGGTATAAACAGATTATAATTAGCAATCACAGCTTAAGAGTTTTCAGTCCAATTAAGGTTTCATTGAATGGTATCGCGGGTAACATGTACTCCCTCTGTCCCGCATTGACTGTCGCTGGGGAGTAGAATTTGAATGTCTAGACTCCTTGTATTTGCCATGCATCTGGACTGCTCCTCTGCCTACATTCAGAGAATCTCTAAGAACCCACCCAGAAGCTACAACGACAGAAATAAAGGGACAAAAGGAGTAGGTGATGAAATGAAACAAGATTCTCATAAATATAGTTTTATGAAATATATTGCATAGTGTTATCGAATGAAATGGTCAAAGTGGAGTTTTACTCAATTTCCAATGTCCGGAGATGAAGCAACCTATTCTAGTGTCTCGATTTCAAGTGCCCCGCTCTCATGCTTCTTCTTTCCTCCTTGTCTTTTGAAACGACCTACATTTTTTCATAAAGGAAAAAATCCACAGATTCAAATTATAATGTGATAATTCAGAAATTGAGCCATCACATTATCATATATCAGCTGTTATCATAGTCATACATCGTGAAAAACAAGATTACAACACATTTACTTTACA
>Ga0182004_10005411_pt1 | contig 10396 bp, 7 predicted proteins | sample Sormic07211540_1_FD_120479 | JGI IMG/M metagenome (GOLD analysis project Ga0182004, IMG submission 120479) | Endophyte microbial communities from Sorghum bicolor roots, Mead, Nebraska, USA - 072115-40_1 MetaG | ecosystem: Host-associated > Plants > Roots > Unclassified | place: USA: Nebraska...
GACGTGGCCAAGAGGGGACGTTCCTGGCTTGGGGTTGATCGACGAGGACGTCGATCTCTTAAGGGGGTGAGGATGTAACACCCGGCCCAGGGCTTAATAGGATTAATAGGAGACTCATACCAATAAGTTGCAACTTCTTTTCCGGAAGCCCATCTCTAAAGAACTCTAAAGTTAAGCGTGCTTGGCCTGGAGAAATTTATTGATGGGTGACCGACCGGGAAGTACTTCCCGGGTGCGCACGAGTGAGGACAAAGTGTACAGAAAAGACTAGTGTTGGTTTGTGGGGGCTGACTATGTCCTAGAAAAGCTACCAGATGTAAGTGGGCCCGGCCTGGCCTCGTGGAGGCGGGACGTTACAGTTAGAAGTCACGTTTATTAGGCATGATGAAGGACAAGCCTATATGGTTACAATCTAGCTCAATCTTGACATCTTTTCTGGGCCTTTTTCTTTTGCTCTTAAAATCTGAGACCTTAAAATTTGTCTCTATTCGTCAACACCTCTACTACATAGCAATTTCAAAACTCAACGAATCTTCCACCACAAAATCTTGCATTAAAAGTTAAAACCTGAGCCTCTAAGACCCACTCTAAGTTGCAGATTTCAACAAAATTGATCACCATAATGTGCCTTTCTGAGGATCCGATCGATCTCTCCTCATGGTTCGCATAACTTCCAATTCTTTCCAAGATACAACACACCTTTGTCATCCATGTAACTCCATGTGCCACATGGACTTGCTAGTATTGGTACTCCAAGCTATTTGTCCTCTGTTCTTGATCACATCAGTAGATCTCTAGGGGGATGAATAGCCTAATAAAATTTTCTTCAAAACACATCACTTAGGCAAACTAGTTAGAAAACAAGATGGACCTAATAAGCACTACTCAAGCTTAGTATAACAAGAGCACCCCCTACACCTAGCAAGACAACAAGAGCTCCTACACAAAGACTAACGAGCGATGGCAAGATAACTAAGCTACACACTAGAACTAGGCAACTTGAACCAAGGCACAAGAGCTACTCGACTACATTGATGATAGTTTAAATAGGGCCTTGTTTACCGAAAATATTTTGAATTTCGGTACCGTAGTATCTTCGTTTTTATTTGATAAATATTATCTAATTATAGACTAACTAGCCTTAAAAGATTCATCTCATGATTTGCAGATAAACTGTAAAATTAGTTTTTGTTTTCGTCTATATTTAATGCTCCATGCATGTGCCGCAAGATTTGATGTGACGGGAAATCTTGAAAAGGCCTAGATAACAGGCGTGACTAAACACTATGATTTTAGCGGATTAGAGACATTATGATTTCAGTGGATTAGATGTTTAGGAATATTTAATGTAAAGTACTCATTCTGTCCCTTTTTAATTGTTGTTAGAGCGACAGTATCATGTCCCTAAATATTCGTCGTTGGCTACGAACGCCTTAGGTCATAGCTCATAGCTCAGTTCCGTACAACACAGCGTAATCCACTCGCAGCCTTATCCCTCCCCTCCACTCGGATCATCACCCACACAACATTAATAGCAATACATTCTAAAATTGCAGAACGTCTTGTCACTATGGATGTTCAGGTTATTGCTTCTCCATTTTAATTCTTGTGTCATATTCCAAGCGACAATTAAAAGAGGACAGAGAGAGTATATCTATGTGGAAAGACCATGACATTTCTAAGCTGGACATGAAAGAAGAGTATGTTGATCGCCATAAACCAATGAAAGAGCTAAACCAAACCAATTACCACTTAAAAAGGGACTCCTCGAACTGTTATTGATTTGATTCTTATAGAGTTCAATGATTGATTTGGTGAAAAAAATCTAATTTACTTTACTTGCATGTCTGCTTTTACTCAGAATACCCTCGTCGCCTGTTTTGAATGAAAGCTTACTCATTTTATTTATTTCTTGTTGCATATTAGACAAAGGTTTGCAACGCTAATATATACTTTATTCTGCAACTGGTCCATCTCATGGGAAGACAGATTATTGGCAACTTGAACCCTCCACACCCATGACAACCATAAAAGGAACGCATCTCATATCGACGCAAAGTTGGGAGTTGCCGGGAAACGCAGGTTATTCCATACCACAAACATTGTTCACTGGTACAAAACGGACAGACCGTTAAAACTGCGAGAAATGTCACAAATCGGCACCGTTACATGGCAGAGTACATTCCAAAGGGCAACAACACATCACAAAATTGTGGTACAAGGGCCGCCAGCCGTGAGAAGCAAATGCAGAAGAATATTGATGACCAAAAACCACTTCTTATCTAGCTAGCTTCCTCCACACTGTGCGGCCACGGTTGATCTCGTCCCCATTGGCTGCAAATCTTAAGCAATGCAGGAACTGCTGCCGCTCTTCTTTGTGAGGCGCTGCGGAAGCAGAGCCGTTCATGCTTTTCTCCTCTCCTTCCTCTATGTAAGTAAGCGAATCAACTATGTCATCATGTTGACATTCTCTTCTATAGTCGAGAGTGATTGTTTGTAACTCGTGTGTATCAATTATATCTTGAGGTATACTCTGCAATTTGGAAGGTAGACAAAGAACTATTAGAAACCATCGCAAATCACACAAAGATGCTAATTCCATCTAGAAGGGTAAATAGTAATAGTAAGGAACTAGCCATTGCAAGCTCTACTCAGATTAGATATCCCCACAAAAACCAAAGTTTAAAAAGTGGGATCAGGAGTAAGAAAAGTCTAGTAGAACACTTACTTCCAGGACCCAACCAATGTAAGTAACATTATTGACATGTTGGTTCATGTCCAGATCAGCTCTTCTTGGCTGCAGTTTGGGAATCAATGTCTGTGAGCACTGAAATAGTAGTATTGGTGCGCTAAGAACTGGATTATACACGAAGGGGACAACTGACCACTAGTCCTAGTCTTGAGTATTGTGCAGGATCTGAAAGATTCGGAATCTTCTTCAAACTGCCATTATTTTCCTCTGGGAATGCTAACCTGCATAATGGTAACTTGTTACAACTCTTATAACTACAGCATGAGAATACAGTGACAATCATTACAAAAACTCAATAACCAAAAAAATTGCTGTTAGACTGATTATACGTAAAAGTTGTTCAAGCTATTTCAAATATTCAGATTAGCATGAATTCATCCAATGAACTACAGGTAACGACAGTTAAATGACCCAACTGAGTGTAAAACTTCAAAGTTCAAATAGTCATGGGTTCCAAAAGGGCAGAGAGCTACTTGGGCACTTTTGACACATGGATGTATGGAAATAACAAGAGTGCATGTCTATGCAGAATGTTGAGAACAAAAGTGAGTCGCTTTACCTTGGAGTCTTTGGACAATGTATAAACACCTCATCCCTTACGTCATCACTGACTCGCTGAAGTCTCCGTGTATTTTGGTTCATCATGACCCACTTGCTAGAAAATAAGCAATATGACTCGGTTACTTTTACTGTACACTGTGATAAAAGATACACAAAATTTTGAACTAAAAGGTAATAAGTAATGAATCTGATAGGCCCAACACTGCTGCGCTGCTAAAGCAGCATAAATTAATCCCAATTCCTAAATGTCAAGGGTGCTTTCAGTAGAGACAGCAAGAACAGATATGCCCAGCATATTCAAGTGAATGCTAAGTGCAACCCAGAGGAACAGGCTTGATAAAATTGGCAGAAGTTTACTATTCGCACCGATCACCTAAAGGTCTACATCACTCACCTAAGGAGGTGAGAATGACTTTTTCTGTTTTTTGCTAGGAGATAGAAATGGGCGTGAAATGTAACGGCTAACATGCTATCAGACTAAAAAAAATATGACACAGTGACTGACAAATTTTAGGTCCTGCATTACACTCAAGAAGCACTCAGCAAGTACCTGGTAGCTCTTCCAATAACTTCACCATTAGCCAGGTCCTTGAGGATCCAATCACGACGAGTACCAATTCTTCCATCTTCTTGGCACCATGTTTCGATCTCAACAACATCACCCCTACCAGCAGCAGAGTTACCAGTCAGGATCGAATCTTACCAAAAAAGGGAAAAGGTGGGGAAAAAAAGGGTTCAATGTAAGCTTGAAAAACTACCAGGCTGGGTACTTGTAGATCTCAATGTGCATTCGATTCGTCACCCAAATAAGCCCAAGTTTTCTCATTGTAGTAGTTGTGGCGAAGCCATCAGTGGAGAACCCAACACTTTGTGCATGGTTACATCCTACCTCCTGTATTTACGAAAATGCTTACCGTTAAAGATATTGAAAATTACAGGGAGTAAAAAAAATAAGGATACACTCGTTTATAGTATATGCCTTGTATAGATGGCAGGAATATTGATACTTAAATCAGTTGATAAAATGGGAACACGTGGAGTTGCCCTTGTCCCATTGGTGTGATTTTAGATTTTAAACTTGGATCACAAACCAATTCCACCACCACTAACTCCAGCGATCTGAACCCAATATAAAACTTCGTTTGCGCATGCCAAAGCAAGCACATCCAGGAAATTGGTGACATCAAGTCGGCAACAACCACCCCTGCACGGCTGCACCCCCATGTTCTTCTCAGTAGTCAGCCCTCATGACTTAATTCGCAGTTGCCTATAGCCCATAGGCATAGGCAATGCCTATGAGATATTTCGGCACACTAATTAAAGGCTCTTATAGCTTCTCCCAGAGCTGGCAGACGAAGAAAGTTGCCCTAGGTTTTATAGAATTTTGCAGTGCCCATTTTGTTGCATGCACACTAGGGGCAAATTTATGTGAGCGATTTGTCACTTAGCAACACTGACAAGACCGGGACAGTTAGCATTTTAATCCACCAAACACGAACTAAGCTACACCCTAGCTCTAACTGAGCAAAGGGCATGACACAGAATTGTGGAGTAACAATATTCCTCTTTCACAATCCAATCCTAGCACAGAAGAGGAGCTCCGATTGTACCACAAGTTTGGAGCGTTCTAAGTTCAGATCGAGACATCCGACCTCTTGAATCGAGGCATAACCCGAATCCAATAAATAAGCTTCACGCCACAAATCTGGCCTCCGGAGAGCACAAATCCGGGCTTTCGGAAGCAGAGATCCCACGGCACGAGCTCGCGAGCGTACCTGGAGGAGATTGGCGATGGTCTCGACGGTGGCCGTCTTGTTGATGCCCACCTCGTAGCAGCGCACGATGAAGCTCTCCTTGTACGAGAGCCCGTCCTCCAGGAGGCTCCCCAGCCGCAGCCGCTCGGCCAGACTGGGCCGCGCGTCACCCCCTTCCGCCTTAGCCGCCGTGGCAGCCGCATGGCCCGGCGACGCCGCCTCGATCCCGGGCACCTGCGGCGCACCCCGCGCGCACCGCACCACCACCCCGGGCGCCGCCGCCGGAGGCGACTCCCGCCTTCCGTGGTGGCGGAGCGGCGCGCGGCCGCATTGCGGTGGCGTGTGGCAGCGCAGCATGGGGGCGGCCTCGTCCCTTCGAGGAGGATCGTTGGCCGGCCGGCCGCCGCCGCCGCCGCCGCCGCAGCCGATGCGGGGTTTTGGTTTACACGGGCGGAGCGGAGTGGGGTTGGCGCGGTGGGCAGCCAAGCCGGGCGCACTGCGCATATAGTGGATATGAAGAGGGGCCAGGGACGGTGGCGGGCGGTGGACCGGGCGCACGGGGCGATACAAACGAGGTATGAGGACGGGCTGGACGACGTGCTGGCAGTGGAGAACAGGAGGGAACGAAGAACTCTCTGGACCCGGTGCATGCAGCGGCGGTGGTCCCCTACTGTAAAGGGGTGGTGAATATGCAGCGAGAAAACGAAAATAATAGTTTTCGATTTTCGGAGATCGTCTCCCAGTTTTTTTCGATTTTCAGACCTAAATAAAAATAAAAGTGATAATAGAAAAATAAAAATAAAAATAATAAAATAACCAGAAACGAATATAAAAATGTTTTTCCCATGTTCCGATCATTTCGAAAGTTACCGTATTTACCTGATAACTTACCCCGATTTAAAGATCTTGAATCCTACAAACTATATAGGGTCTGTTTGGCACAGCTCACAATAGCTTCATGAGCTGTTGTAAGCTGTTATTTTGCCAAACACTTATTTTCAAAATAGATTTATGGATAAAGCTGTTTTTCTCCTCCTCTCACAAGGACATAAGTGAGGATAAAGCTAAAAAAGAGTAGCTTATTACAGCTCTCTCCTTCATCTCTCTTTCAATTATGCATGAAGTAGTTGGTGAAGCTATTTTGCCAAACACTTTTTTTTAAAACAGCTCAGCTTCATCTAGAAAGTCACTCATGAAACTATTTTCTAAAAAAAAAATTGAGTTGTGCCAAACAAATCCATAATATATATACTTTAGGTCCAGTTGACCTACATCTAAGCATGTCATCTGCGTACACAAACATATAACACATATTTTTTCAAAAGGAATTATATGTTGTACGTATTTCGTTCGTATGGGAACAAAAAGGTAATCGTCCAATCATATATTGCATCCGTGACTTTAGCTGGCATAAACACTAATAGGGTTTAGCTTGTTTGAGATCTAAGATGATATGAACTGTGGTTTTAACTTATGGTCTTACCAATTGTAGCTTTATTTATTATTATCATGTGAGATAGGTCAAGTTATATGGATTCTGAATACGTATTTATATTTTTTTAGAACATCATTCTCATAGATTCTGATCGTTATCGATGTATTTTTCGATCGACTGCTAACATTTTAGAATTTACTAGAATATCAGTGTCATATTCGTTTCCGACAATATCATATTGATTTCATTTTTGAGAAAAAAATGTAAATTGAAATTTATTTAGCCTCTTATCGATCGCTTCTGATCGTTTTCATCCCTATGATATGGGTGTGTTTAGTTCCTAGCCTATTTCCTAGGTAGCAGTCTAAGACTGGGTAGTTTAAATCATTTTTTATGGAGCCAATCTCTAGTTACTTGTTAGCTGCATTGCTTAATCCTGTTTAGTAAAGGATATGTTTGGTTGTCTCATTTGCTTCGTATAAAATCTCCTCCTTTTAAGATGGTAATTTCACCCTCTTTAGGGCATTTTGTTAAACAGGTGGAGGGCATGCTTCATCATCGTCCTCTTCGTCTTGCTCCTCGTCGGCCATCGTCTATGGGTTCATTCGTCGCGGGAGGTGTTCGTCTATCTCCTTTCCCTCACGCTCATCTTTCGCAACCGGTGTTCGTCTACAACCTCTCTCTCACGCTCACCATCTGCAATCGATGTTCACCTCATGCTTACCATTGACGAGGGGAGGGTGTAGCACCTTGACTCTACCAAAGGTGCTTGTGTTCATCTCCGACGATGAGATCTAACGCACTTTCAACCATGGCACACGTGGAAGGATGGAGGATGACGACGCATGCGGAAGGTAGAGGCCCACGTGGTGACGCAATCCTGAGCACAAGCCTAGCTAGGGGAAATGGCCATCCACCTCATTTCCACCTAGCTGGCTTGGGCATGGTCGGTGCATAACTACTTGAACCTGGTTTGTAGGCTTATTCGGTCATCCAAACAAGTACAAGTTGGGTCCATAGAGCCTAGACAGTAGAGGAGGGAACTAGGGAACCAAACAACTCTCGTGTCATCGTGCTAATGCATCAGCATGTGTATAGCACGAACAAAGATGGCAACAAGACCATTTTAGATCGGGTAGAGTCTATGTCTGATCTGAGTCTAAAATTATTCTCAGATGATAATTCATCCTTGCTATCAAATTTAATATTTTCTCAAAACCTAATTGGTTGTTAAAACCCTAAAACCCACCACTATATGTAAATATAATAAAAGCGATAGAGACTTCCTCGCAACATACACAATATTATATATATTACTTACACACATAAAGAGGGAACAAATACCACATAATTTCATGGCTCTACTTAAAACAAATTTAATAGCTTACAAAGATATGAATTTTTATTTAAAATGACTACTTTGGACCTCTATTGAGTATCCGTGGATGAAAACTGAAACCCGAAACAGAATGCGCCAAATTTTGGATCCGCGAACCCAAAAATTGTGGGAGAAATTACACCCGACCTGCACCCACGGGACTCGAAACCACCCTACTAGCATTCTTGCATAGGGTACTCTCTCCATTTGTATATTTAAATATATTTACTATAAAAATATATGGCGTATTGGCGTGGTTAATCTAACTGCGGCTGTTATTCTTACAGTTGCGGCTGGAACTGCAACTTGTACATACATAGCTATGAGATGCAGCCGCTGCAGACCCAGCCGCAAACCTAAAAAAAAAAAAAAAAAAAAATTCAGAAGCGAGCAGGCTGGGCGTTATTTGGTATCATAATATTAGGATTATTTTAATAATATCTGTACTCCCTCCATTCTAAATTGAAAATTGTTTTGTTTTTCAGATAAAAAGCTTTTTTGCTATGTATTCAAATATCTATTATATTTATGTATATAGTAAAGAACTATTATGTATTTTAAAAAGTCAAAATAATTTATAATTTCAAATAAAGAGAAAAACTGAAAGAATACTTTAGAGCACACTGCAGTAAACAGTGCCAAGCCTTCTCCTCCGCGGTAAAACGGGCAGACCGTTACAACTGCAAGGAATGTCACAAATCGGCATCGTTACATGGCAGAGTACATTCCAAAGGGCAACAATACATCACAAATTGTGGTACAAGGGCCGCCAGCCGTGAGAAGCAAATGGAGCAGAATTTTGCTGTCCAAAAACCTCTTCTTATCTGGCTAGCTTCCTCCTCCACACGGTACGGCCACGGTTGATCTCGGCCCCATTGGCTGCAAATCTCAAGCAATGCAGGAACTGCTGCCGCTCTTCTTTGTGAGGCGCTGCAGAAGCAGAACCGTTCATGTTTTTCTCCTCTCCTTCCTCTACGTTCGTAAGCGAATCAACTATGTCATCATATTGACATTCTCTCCTATAGTCGAGGGTGATTGTTTGTAACTCGTGTGTATCAATTATATCTTGAGGTATACTCTGCAATTTACAAGGTAGACAAATAACTATTAGAAACCATTGCAAATCAACAAAGATGCCAATTTCCATCTAGGAGGAAAACAGTAATAATAACTTAATAAGGAACTAGTCATTGCAAACTCTACTTAGATTAGATATCCCCACAAAAACCAAAGTTTCAAAAATGGGATCAGGAATAAGAAAGGTCTAGTAGAACACTTACTTCGAGGACCCAACCAATGTAAGTAACATTATTGACATGTTGGTTCATGTCCAGATCAGCTCTTCTTGGCTGCAGTTTGGAAATCATTGTCTGTCAGCAGTGAACTAGTAGTATTGGTGCGCTAAGAACTGGATGAGATAAACGAAGGGGAGAACTGACCACTAGTCCAAGTCTTGAATATTGTGAAGAATCTGAAAGATTCGGAATCTTCTTCAAACTGCCATTATTTTCCTCTGGGAATGCTAATCTGCATAACAATAACTTGTTACAACTCTTATAACTACAGTATGAGAATACAGTGAAAATCATTACACAAATCCAATAACCAAAACAATTGCTGTTAAACTGATTACACTTAAAAGTTGTTCAACCTATTTCAAATATTCAGATTAGGATGCATTCATCCAATGAACTACGGCTAGGGACACTTAAAATAACCTAGCTGAGTGTAAAACTTCAGATAGACTTGGGTTCCAAAAAGGCAGAGCTACTTGGGAACTTTTGACACATGCGATGTATGGAAATAACAAGAGTGCATGTCTATGCAGAATGTTGAGAACAAAAGTGAGTCGCTTTACCTTGGAGTCTTTGGACAATGTATAAACACCTCATCCCTCACTTCATCACTGACTCGCTGAAGTCTCCGTGTATTTTGGTTCATCGTGACCCACTTGCTACAGAATGAGCAATATGACTGTTACTTGTACTTACACTGTGATAAAAGATGTGCAAAAGTTTGAACTAAAAGACAATGAAGAATGAATCTGATAGGCCCAATACTGCTGCACTGCTAAAGCAGCATAAACTGATCTCACTTCCTAAATATTGCTCAGTAGAGACAACAAGAACAGATATGCCCAGCATATTCAAGTGAATGGTAAGTGCAACCCAGAGGAACAAGTATGATAAAATTCACAGAAGTTTACAATTTACACCGATCACCTGAAGGCCAACATCACTCGCCTAACAAGGGGTTGATCCCTTGGCGGACAGATTCCCTGAGCTATATAGTCACTGCCAAAGCAAGGAAATGACAGTACTCCAAGCACTTCAAGGGGCTATCCCGGGAAGTTTGACGCCCAGGCAATCAGAAGCAGCTCTGCAGCAGCTCTCGCAGGCCCTTGAGCTGTTACAACAGCAGCAGCCGAGCAATCACAAGGATCGGCGACAAAGCATGCTATGCAAAGGAAATGGGGACCTCGATTCCTCTATGATTTATGTCACACTAAAGTCAGC
>Ga0182004_10005412_pt1 | contig 10396 bp, 6 predicted proteins | sample Sormic07211540_1_FD_120479 | JGI IMG/M metagenome (GOLD analysis project Ga0182004, IMG submission 120479) | Endophyte microbial communities from Sorghum bicolor roots, Mead, Nebraska, USA - 072115-40_1 MetaG | ecosystem: Host-associated > Plants > Roots > Unclassified | place: USA: Nebraska...
ATATAAATATAAATATATATATATATATATATATATATATATATATATATATATATATATATATATATATATATATATATATAAAAGATGGATTATTAGTTGATCGATTGAGAGACGATGACAGTGTCTGTCGATGGATGCATGCATGAACAAGCATCTTGCTTGCATCCATGGTTAGGTCTTGTTTAGGCCTTGTTAGTTCCCACCAAAAATACAAAAAGTTTTCAAGATTCCCTGTCACATCGAATCTTACGGCACATACATGAATCACTAAATATAAATATAAATAAAAACTAATTACACAGTTTGCCTGTAAATCGAGAGACAAATCTATTGACCCTAGTTAGTCTATGATTGAACAATATTTGTCACAAACAAAAGAAAGTGCTACAGTAGCGAAATCCAAAAAATTTTCACATCTAAACAAGGCCTTAGTTCCCAAAAATATTTGAGCTGAGGTATTGTTGTATTTTTGTTTTTATTTGGCAAATATTGTCCAATCATGTACTAGCTAGGTTCAAAAGATTCATATCGCGATTTACAGGCAAACTGTACAATTAGTTTTTATTTTCGTCTATATTTAATACTCTATGTATATGTCACAAGATTCGAAGTGACGAAGAATCTTGAAAAATTTTTGGTTTTACAGATGAAACAAGGCCTTTAGTAGCTGCTTGTTTGTCCTCTCGTTGCTCCTAGCTAGACTATCTGTCTCGTACTAAGGGGACAATGCTCCAAATAGATAACTAAGGCCTTGTTTAGTTCGTAAAATTTTTCAAGATTCTCCGTCATATCGAATCTTTGGTCGTATGCATGGAGCATTAAATATAGATAAAAATAAAAACTAATTGCACAGTTTACCTATAATTTGTGAGGTAAATCTTTTGAGCCTAGTTACTCCATGATTGGACAATGTTTGTCAAATAAAAACGAAAGTGCTACACAGTAGCCAAAAACTAAAGTTTTTGCCAACTAAACAAGGCCTAAATGAACTATTTTTTCTCTCTTTTTTTATTTAGTTCATTTCGTTACACTAGAGAAGAACTATGCGTATCTATTTGAAGAGTCATCCCATCCTTATCTTGTACGTACGAATCAATTTTCGATCGCTGCAGTAAGAATCAATCAGTAATTTAGGCCTTGTTTAGTACGTGCGCGAAAAGTTTTTAGGTGTCACATCGGATATTTCATAGGATGTTGGAAGGAGTATTTGGATACTAATAAAAAAACTAATTACATAACTAGCCTGGAAACTGCGAGACGAATTTATTAAGCCTAACTAATATGCCATTAGCACATGTGGATTACTGTAGCACTTAAGGCTAATCATGAACTAATTAAGCTTAAAAGATTCGTCTCGTGATTTCCAACCAAACAGTGTAATTAGTTTATTTTTTATCTACATTAAATGCTTGATGCATGTGTTTAAATATTTGATGTGATGGGTGAAATTTTTTTTAGACGGGGAGGCTTTGTTTAGTTCCAAAAAATTTGGAAAATCGATACTGTAGCAATTTCGTTTGTATTTGACAAATATTGTTCAATCATGAACTAACTAGGCTTAAAGATTCGTCTCGTGAATTCCGACCAAACTGTACAATTAGTTTTTATTTTCGTTTATATTTAATAATCCATGCATATATCTAAAGATTCGATGTGGTGGAGAATTAAAAAATTTTGAACCAACTGGTGAACGCCTGGTGATCCATCCATTCTCATTATTGATGACCATTGATCGCGGCTGTACAGTGCCATTCAGCTAATGAGGTAATAGGATCCATCCAAGATATAGCACCAAAACGAATCGATCGTTATCAAAGATTTTAACATAACTATAATGATGTTTTTATTAGCTTAGACCCTACGATACGTCGAGATGAAGGCAGGCAGACCAGCCAAGGTGAATAAGACAGCGACAGAGCATGAGTCAGCAGCACGTACTCTATGAGTTGTTGTTGACTTTGAAATATCTTATTTGACAATTCGTTTTATTATAACTTTTAATATAAATATCATCTATTTTGATATGACTTATCTGATCATTAGAGATACAATAATAATAATTTATTTATTTTAGAATTTGCATAAAATTTTTGAATAATACGAACAGTCAAACATGATTGGTCAAAGCAACGGTCTTTTTGAGACGGAAGGAGTACGTCCTTTCCTTCCCGTTCAAAGAAAAAGAGAACTAATTCTCATCTTCAAATAATCCTGTTTCACTAGGTTTATAGAAAATACATCAACATTTTATCTTTAAAAATGAGGTCTATAGCTGTATGCATCTGCTTGATTGAAACTCAAATGACTTAAAGCCCATTTAAAACGACGCTGTTTTTTTTACTAATTAATTTGGTTGCTTGTCTTGTGGGTGGGCATTGGTTAAAGAAATTCCCAACCCAACAAACGAATGATGCTGCGGATTGCAGGCAGATCTAGGACTAGCAGGAGTGAGCATCGCAGTCGCAGTCAAAAATAGCGGCCCGAGGCCAGCCACACTCGTCCACAGGCAGTGGCAACGGGGTTCTACTGGCTCTTGTTTAGGTCTAGTTTATTTTTCAGTCAAAAATTTTTCGTCCTATCACATCAAATATTTAGATACGCTAATAAAACATTAAATATAAGTTAAAAAATAACTAATTATATAGTTTATATATTTTTTGTGATACGAACCTTTTAATCCTAATTAGTCGAATATTGCACACTAATTACTATAGTTATAAATATACTATAGTATCTAAAAGTTTTTCTTTTCATGAACTAAATAAGACCATCTTTTTCAAAGATTTACATCATATCTCATCAAATTTAAACAGAAAGTAGTGTACTGACAGATTTGGGAGCACTGCACCGAGCACAGCCTCCTCCAGCGAGGCAAGACTCAAACTGGATAGGTACCCGGTCATATCAAAGCGAGCCTGGCCAAACAAGCTCAAACAGCATTCGAAGCGAGCCTGCACTGCATGCATGCGTACCAGAACCAAACAAGCTCGCACCTGGCGAGCCTGGCCAGAGCGACTGTCCACGCCTTGCGAGCCAAGGCTGTGGTCTGTGGCCATCCGCATTGTCTAACTCTCGGTCAGTCTCGGTGGAGGTTTCACCAAGATGTCATACATATTTATTAGAGTGTTATATCAGCAAAATTGCACTTTTTACGTAAAACGAAAAGGAGAGAGAAGGAAGTAGTTTCACCATAGTGAAACTCCACGGGTGTTGTTTCCCACGCGATGAAACGAGATGAAATTCACCATATTACATGTGATCCAATCATTTTACAGTAATTAAATGCTCTACCCAGCCTAGGAAACGTCAAGGTAAAACTAATGCATTATGGAGGTTGTTTCATTATTCGTTTCATTGATACCCTGTCAGCAGATTTATTTTGGAAACAGTACATTGAAACGGGCCACTGAGACTGACCTTATAATAATAATTAGTTCGATACATCAGGTGTCAGCATGCATATATAATGGTCCGACGACAGGCGAAGACACGGATGTTCCATCTTGGCGGCAAATCCAAAGCAGGGCGTGCTAAACAAAAACAAAATCCATTCCATGCATTGATGCTGCTGCTGCTGCTGATCCTCCAAGACAACACGGCCAATTTATTCCAAAATCCAAACCGCTGGCGAGTACCACGAGTACGTGCAAATTATATGCTTCACTGCTGATGTAATAATAACAATTGAACAAGTCTCAAGGAAGCACACCAGCCATGCGTAGCCCTCATTGATAACCCATCACAACACCAACACTAACACACAGCACACGTGACATGTTCATTGTGGCAGCAACCACAGCGGCACCCCTGTCCTAATATGCAAGGAAGGTCATTGATGATCCTCCACCAGATTACGAAACCATGTCATAATAACCACGGTCCATTCAGTTTCGTCGAATCTGATCAGAATGACACACTCCAACATGATGATAATGTACAGACCCTACAGCTACCAACTGCACTAGTTGGATATCCTGGCCAGGAGTCAACTGTTCAATGAATAACGCTCCTCATCACCAGCTTCAAATTTGCGGAGACCTAATTAAGACAGTTCCAAGGAAAAACAAGTTCAGATCCACAGTGCGTGGCAGTGATTGCAGCTATGCCAAAAATATAATCCAGAAGAACAATGTGTATATATTTTTTGACCAGACTTTAGAGAACTTGTTCAAAAAAACAAAAGGCACCTTTGGCATCAATCAGGATCATGTTAAACTGCAAAAGGTGGAAGCTGACAGGTATGACTTTGGGTTACAACCAGGAGTCACAAGTCATTCGAAGGGCTAATTTGGAAGCAAGGGGGAGGCACACCCAGGGATGGAAAACGCTCCAAGAACTAAATAATTATTCAAATTATTTCCCCCATGGATTTCCCATCCTGGAAAAAGTCAGGGATCCAAAGGGGATTTGAGTTTCCAAATTAGCCTGAAGTGTGGGTTGTGTGAATCCCCGGGATGGCAAAAAAAAAAAAAAGGTACAGACCAAGCTGACTTGCGGGCTTCTCAGGAAAAGAAAAAAGAGGTAGGGGTACCTCACAGGCATACACAAACCTACTACCGCCAAAGATCAATGGGCCAACCAAATCAACTAGTATATATTATGGTGATAATCAGCCTTCATTGCAGCGACTATGATCTTCTACTTCGAAATACAGCATGGGCAGCCAAGGCAAAAGCAAAATAGTTTTCCTTGCCTGAAGCCAGACTCCAACAAAGTGAAGCTCCGACCTGCCACAACTACGATTACTGAAAGCCGAAAAGGCAGTTATAAGGACAAATAATGTAACTCAGGTTTAACTAGCAAATGAGATTGGGTTACTACAAGTGACCGATGAACGGTGAGACATTTAAACATCACCATAGCTTACTACTTACTACAAGTGAACTATGAGTGGTGAGGCATTTAAGCATCACCCAAGTATCGACGTCAAATTTGCAATGTGCAATTTATAATGACAGTAGTCCAAATTATGCAAAGCCAAGGAAACAGGAGTTTGGCCAGATGCTTCTGGTTAGATTCTAAGGTCAGTCATGTGATGCAAAATGAACAAAGAACATCACTGGTGTCAATTGACATCATGTTGAATTGCAAAGGTATAGTGAGTTATTAAGGTCTGTAAAAATTCTGGAACAGGTCCACAAGGTTGCTTTAAGGGTGGGCAGAAAAGATAAGGTAAGGCTAGGTGCAGTAGCCATTGGACAAGCAGGTTAGTATGAGAATCTCATCTCTCTATTATACTCGATACAAAAAAAGTTGAAAACTTGATATAAACTGTTGCAGTTCAAACACATCGACAACAAATCCCTCAACCTACAAAACACTTTGAATGCTGGTCCACTATCGCAACTACTTCCATGATGTGAGGCATCATATAATGCACATCAGTTTCAATATGTCTGTGAGAGAAAACACCTGACGTATTTAGTTTCATTGACCTATGAGAACACATGATGTGTGTGGATTTGACAAAGTCAATTGCAACATATATGCCCCATCAGTCAAACATCATAAATCATAAATTTGTAACATCTGTACATGACATCAGTAGTGGAAATAGAGGTACAGAAGATTTCGTTATTATGTACTCCTTTAGTGGAACATGAAACTGAATGCACAGCCTGCCATAAAGTAATCAAGAAAGGGAGATGTGTGCCTGCACTATCGTAGATATACTGTTTTACTTCTACGAAATTTCTCATACAACCATCAGCAGGAACAGGAAATGATCAATAACCACATTAATAGACCCATTTTCTTCTTTACTACTCTCTTTGTTATAAACAATCAGTAAATAATGTGATAATCACTTCATAAAACAATCAGAGAGGCTAGAGTTGGGGTTACAAGACAGGCCAGCTAATAGTACCTATTTTGCGATAACTTCCTTGTGAGCTTTAAATGACAAAATCACATTCCATGCAAGGGATACAACATTAGCAGCAAGGACCTGGAAAACAAATGGTAGTAAGTTGGCATGGGCAACCCAAGCAGCATGCAAGTATAACAACTTTTGAAAATGAGCGTCTTCAAAGACCTGAAACTTCTGAGGGACGAAATAAAAATTGAAAAACTGAAATGGTATCCATAATTGCCAATTTGCCAACACTGATGAGAACCACTCCTGTAGATGTCAGAAACGAAAATTAAATAGCAAGAAAAGAGCAAATGCATGTCATAGCAGGGAGTGAAAGAGCACAGAAGGTTCATCTCACCTGCTTAAGCTTTGGCACTAAAAGAGAGGGATTTCCTTCCAAGGTGACCAGTAAGCTCATAAAAACACCGATGAAAATGGGAGCAAAAATAAACTGAGGAGAAGATAAAAAAATAGTCAAAAGAAAATATGACAATTGTAGACACAAAGAAAGTGCAGGACATGGAAGCAAAATTCAAGAATATAAATCTTTACTTGGGGTTGCAAGGGAGAGAAAGAAAATGCAAACCTGATCAAGTATAAGGCGAGCAATGGCACCTGGTGCTCCACTGATTGTCACTAATTTACTCAAATACAAGTACCTGCACATGGTGATTAATTATCAAACAAACAGCAATGGCAGAAAAAGCTAGCTACACTACATGGTACTGATAATTACTCTCGAAGCTCAGAAAAGATTACCAGAAATGTAAAGTTGGCGCCACAAGGGCCAGGCCCAAAAATGTGAATACAAATGTTCTCCTCAAATCAAGCTCTGGAACTTGATCAATAACAAGCTGGAACAGAAAGAAAATGAAAATTACGACTACACATGCAGGTGGTTAAGTAGCAAGCAGCAGCAGCAGCCATCAATATAGGACCAAAACACTTCAATGAGCCATCAAGGTCAGTTAGCAACATACAAACGAAAATATTAAGCACGTTTTCCAATCACTGCTGCAATCCTCTATGCCATAAATGGATTAAAGTTCTTAGGTTATTTTCGTTTGCTTGCTTGATGGTGCATTTATCTTTCATTTCTGGTATGCATACAAAAAATTCAAGTTGGTAACAACATCACTGTTATTATTACATAGTAGATTAGGAGTATATAATACTTCGCTTGTCTGAGAATTCATCAAAGGCCAGAGATAGCGATGTAGTAGTATTGTTACAGAAAATAACTTCACATACTTTAGGGCATGGATTGACACGACTGATTTGCACTGGGCTAATTAGGTTGAACAAAGTGTTTGGGTTCCTATAGATATTCCAATCCTTCAATCACATGAACCATATACTTTGACAATAGTTTCATGGTCTACAAAACAAACAGTAACATAGTAGTTCTAGGTTGCCTGAAAGTCATTACTGACTACGAAATCCTTGCTGCATTGCACATAGACTGAACCCAAATGCTTGCTGCATTGCATAAAGACTGAAGCAAAACGCTGCAAGTAATACCTGGCAGATGAGGTCCCCAGCCAGAGTCAGGACAGCAGACGTGACCGCCTTAGTGGCAATCGGATTCTTATCCAGAGCCATCAGGTACCTGTCACAATGCACAAGAGCAAACTGAACATCTGAACACTTGGATTCTGAATTGCGTAACTGAACATTTGAACACTTGGATTCTGAATTGCGCGTCAAGGAACAGCACCCACGGGCCACGGCAGAGCAGAAGCACAGAGCGCGGAATCGAATTACCATGCCAGGAAGACGCGCCAGTCCTTGGCGCCTCCTCCGCCGGTGGGTCCTGCGGCCGGAGCGGTACCGCTTGAGAAGGAAGCGGCGCGGAGCGGCTGGACGCGCCCGGCCTCGCGCGGCCGCACGGCGGATGGGGCGGAGAGGGCGGCGGGTCGTGGGGGAGGACGAGGGAGGCGCAGAGCGAGGCGGCGGGAGAGGAGATGGCGCGAGGCTGCTGGCCCCGCGGAGGCGGAGACGGAGATAGAGACGGCGCGCGGCGCGAGGAGGGAGAGCCGGAGCGCGGACGCCATAGCCATGGCTCCTCCTCCTGCTGCTGGGTGCTGCTGCAAATGGAGGATGACGGTGACAGGGTTGGGGGGACTTTTTGTGGGGTTTTGCGGAGGCGTTTCCTCGCTAGGTTTTAGGATACTGGTTTACGTTTCACTTGTAGCGAAAGCGGAAACTGGGGAGTGGTAGTAGTTCACTGGGCCTCATTTGAGCACTTATTCCTCTGCTGATGTCAATTTACGACAAGTTATTAAGTCAAGGATTTTGCAAGCCATGATTTTAGCTAGTATTTGGTTGACTACAAAACTTGCCAACTTAATATATTTGGCTTGCTAAATTTTTGGTAACTTTTTGTTCAACTTTTGGCTGTCAAATCTTTAGCATGGTAAATTTTCGTCATGAATCAAACAGGCTCTTAGTGCCGTCCTTTTCTTTAGATCTTGTTCAGTGTCACTACTACAGTACTACATCGCTCATGGACATCCTCTAGTCTGGTGAATCACTCGAGTAGAGCAAACCCACCTCAAATATTGAGGTCATGCTTAGGCCTTGTTTAGTTCACTTCAAAAACCAAAAAAAATTCAAGATTCTCCGTCACATCGAATCTTGCGGCACATGCATGGAGCACTAAATATAGACAAAAATAAAAACTAATTACACAGTTATGTAAATCGCGAGATGAATCTTTTAAGCCTAGACTTCATGATTAGACAATGTTTGTCAAATAAAAACGAAAGTGCTACAGTTCCGAACACCGAAAAGTTTTCAGAACCTAAAGAAGGCCTAAGCATCTTGCAGAAGCTTTGCTGTCAAGAAAGGGGCAAGATCAGTTGGAAATGCCTGATGAATCCACTGCCTAATATTAGGGAAAGATCTTTGACTCCTATATATGACTAGATAGATTGAGAGAAGACCTGAAACCTTTTCTTGCTATGCTGATTTTCAATGACAAATTCATCATATATAGATTGAACGAAGGGATAGAACCATTCTTATTTTCTCAAACAGTTTGTGAAGAATGTATAAATGGAGATAAGTTCAAACGCCAATCAGCTTTTTTTTTAAAAAAAGATATTTTTTAGTTTCTTTCATTATGCAGAAAACAGTATGTTAATTACTTTAATTTCTTGAGGAATATTAACTGTGTTTTTGCAATCGACAATGTCTAACCACTTCGTAAACAATTGAAAATCAGCCTAAATAAAAAAGAAAAACATGTTTCACAAATAAGAAACAAGTCTACACGGGCCAACATTAAAATTATTTCAGCCCACGATCGATAAAATGCGTTCGAATCATCGGCAACTGTCTAGGCGCCGAACACTCGGCACTATTTTGATTAATCTTTTACTGCAATTCAAAACTTCCTACAGTACATCCCCATGCTTCTTTCAATTCGCTTTTCATTTCCTTTTCATTAATAAGTATTTAGTCCTCTGTAGCTTGTAATGTTTCTCTACAATGAAATACCTACACACAGTCACGGAAAAAAAAAGGTGCATCCCCAGGAAATACAAAAGAATATGTTCCGCAAACAACTGCACTATATATTCGATAAAAACTGTCTTGAAGCCTCCTAAACCATGTTTGTCTTTCTCCTCACTGCAAATGATTCAGAGCGCCAAAAAATGAAGCTTTACAGTATACCTGTAACTATAACAATCCTGAGTTTCTAGATGGGACGGGTTTGTCCTCTGCGTCAAACATAAGGCGGCAGAGTTCCCAATCTGTGATACTTGCGTCACCTCACCAGAAATTTAACCTCGGAACGAAAAATTCCCCATCTAAGTTGCAGTTAGATAATAGCAAGACTATTTCTCAGCACCGGCCTTTTCTTCTGAACTTCCCTTGAGACTTGCAGACCTCACCGGCAGGATGCTGCGCCGCTCTTTGCCGCCTGGTTTAGCAGATGCGTTGCCATACCATATCATTCCAAGAACGGCCAGAACCATCCCAAGGACTACCTGAAGATTCAGGCCCTCCTTGCCAAAGAAAAGAAACCCAAGGGACAGAACAAGTACGGTCTTCATGTGGCCTAGGACTTGGAAGGATACAGCAGAGAACCGCCCAATGCAGATGAATTGGCTCAGATTAACGCCAATGGCAATGAAGCATGAGAGTGCCAGGAAAAACTGCAGATTCATGAAAATAAAATATGGTAAGGAGTAGGGACACTTCGAGTTGCTAAGTTATTGCTAACAGGTCAATAAGTAAAATGGAGGAATTTCAGCAACAAGAACAAACAAGATCATTGACAAATTGTGGAAGTTTCTTGCATAACATTCACGAGACTGTGTGGTGATGTTACAAATCATCACAGTATTGCGAATTCTCAACCAGATAAAATGCCAGCTAATTACCATTTTATTCTTTTAGAGTTCAAGGGCTGTCATGGGCATAAAGAGGGGCGCCGTAGGGCGCAAGTGTCCTAGTTGGGCCTTAAGCCCATTAGTGTTAATTAGTGTCTCTCTTAGTTATTTGTCTATAGGAATAGTACCATATTGTCTA
>Ga0182004_10005413_pt1 | contig 10396 bp, 6 predicted proteins | sample Sormic07211540_1_FD_120479 | JGI IMG/M metagenome (GOLD analysis project Ga0182004, IMG submission 120479) | Endophyte microbial communities from Sorghum bicolor roots, Mead, Nebraska, USA - 072115-40_1 MetaG | ecosystem: Host-associated > Plants > Roots > Unclassified | place: USA: Nebraska...
AGCTCTCCTCACACGCCACAATTCATTTCGCCCAATTAACCCAAACCCGTCACGTCCTAGATAGATACAACAAAGCACACGGAAATCATGCGTCAATGCCAACAAACCCAGCAAGGCCCCAGCCAATCAAACATTATTACTAGTAGTACATTATTACTAGCTAGCTGCTGTGCTTTGACGACTGCCGTGGCGTGGATCGCCATCCACTCGGACAGGATTCATCACATGATAATAATATTGAATTGTATATCCATCCGTCCGTCGAATCCTGACCTCGTCTCTTCAGAACACATAAACTAGCTAGCTAACCCCCGTATATGTGGGATGTAATGCTGCTGGTAACCCCAGCCATCTATTCACCTGTTGCTTTCTAAAAGCAGAGTTTAATCTCCTTTTAGAAGAAAAGAACACACACACTGGCTAGTGGCTAGGCTACAACTACAACAAAAAGCAATGCATCTGGCCAGCGGCCACCTGGGTTCAGGGCATCCAAAGACCTGATCCTTTTTGCTCATTGCCAAAGACAACCAAATGATTCGCAATGATATCTGCACTGATGCACATGGCCACATCACATGCGCATATATAAGGATCCATGTTAAGCACAACAGACAACCAACAAGCACCACCAGCACCAGCACCACAAAAGTCTCACAGCCATATGAATGATGATGACCAGTTAAAAAGCTCAGCATGAACGATGAAAAAAAAAGATACACACTTTCGGACATAGCTTATTCAATTTATTTATTCTACCTCTTGAGAAACATTTACGTGTCCAAAATTGTTCCATCAAAAAGTTGCCTTCTAACGCCGGAGACGAGAAAGTTTCACTCCCTCATCTCATGCAACTCAGTTGACAGCAGCTGATCCTTAGGTACAGGAGAGAGAGAGAGAGCCTTGCCGTACTGGGCGAGCAGGCTCAATGGAATAATCGAATGGGATCTATATATACAGGGTGGGGGGGGCTAGGCGCCTTGGCTTTAACTACACGGGCCTTGCTTATCTGAGGAGCTAATGAATCAGGAAAGAATGGGGATGTGCTATTACATGTGCGCGCCTTGGATGGACGGTTACATCTCGCGGAGCAGGTTGCTGATCTTGCGGAGCTCTGTCAGGGCAGCCATCGCGGTGACCTGCCCTTTGCCTCCCAGGATGTTGTTCGGGAAGTTCTCCATGGCGCTTGGCTGTGCGCGGTCTTGCTGGAACGCTGATTCGATCACCTGTATACATGGCAACCACATAATGTTATTCTCATGTCTTAAGACAACTTTCAGGATGCGGAAAACTAAATTAAATGTTACTAGAAGGGACTTCAAAGCACAAGCTGCATTTACTCTAAAAAAACAAAATGCTGACTGGTTACAAATCCTATCTCTAAACATAGAAATTGTCAACACTCAACAGCACTAGTATGGACTGCTATCCTATCTCTAAACATAGAAATTGTCATCAGCAATAGTATGGACTGCTAGCAACAACAACCTGACAAAGAAAAACACCAAAGAGCAATAACAGGTGTCTGAATTACAATACCTGAATATTTTCAAGCATGTTCTGTCCAATGTTCTTCAGTGTGCCCATCACCTTCTTATTATCACCAGAAGCCAAATTTATGCCGCCGTGGGAGTTATCTGAACTCACATCAGCAGGTGAAGGGCAGGGAATAACTGCATCATGTTTATCATTCGATGCCTGAGCAATGCCCTTCTCTGCATTGCCTTCAGTTGAAGGTCTGCCAAACCTCAAGAACCACTGTAGCTTATTGATAAATGGCTTTCTTTCATTAGATACTGTAGCTCTCTCAGAGGATCCAACTGGATCTACATTCGTTTCAGACGTTGTTGCTTCTGAGACAGTTTTGCCCTCACAGTTGCAGCTGGACGACTCATCTGGCAAAATTTCATCTCTATCATCATCGCCAGCGCAGGAATTTGAAGTAATGCTACTCCTCTCGGAATCATTGTCATTGCAATTCTCATGTTCATTACCAGCACAAGCAGCATAAAACACTGGAGAGTTCTCGCCACTGGAGCAAGCTTCTGTCCTTTTTGTTGAACTCTCATCAACAGACTTCACCGGTGAATCTATAAGTGGATCCTTGTGAATCGACACGATAGGGAATTCATCTTGCTGAAATTTTCCAGCAACTTCACTAGACTGTACTACTTTATCTGAATAAGAGTTCAAAAGACACCGTCTCACTGAATTCTTGGTGTCACTCTTCACGCTGACTATCTTAACTGGAGAAGGATCTGACTCTGTCCTAGATAAACCAAGCTTCTGGCTCAAAGATTGCTTTAGTGATCTTTTATAAGAAAGACCCTTATCACTCTCCTTAGGAGTAGTTCCGTCATTAGAAACAGTTCCATCATTGTGTAGGTTTCTCCACTGCTTTTCCCAGTAACTCTCAGCTAATGGATGCAACGGAGTCCTTGGAGGGGTTGAAGTAGCAAGATTACTGTAAACCCTATCATAATCACAGCTATCCTTCTTTGATAAGAGAGGTGGGGATGATACATTTGCATCAATAGCAATAGACTGCAGAGATTTAGCTTTCTCAATTAATTTATGCACATCAACATTGTTTGGAAAGTTCAATAATCTCTGAAGACATGACGTATTGATTTCAGTGGCCAGCAGAGATGATCTAAGGTGAAGAATCATAGAGACTGCCATGGCTGCGATGAATGCCCCTCTAGTCGAGCACAATATCTTAAAACTGTATTCTTCATTTTCTCCCAGTAGCATGTCATTGGAGCAAGCAAAAACTTCATCCCATACGACTAAAAGATCGTTGAGGCAGAACTCTCGTCCAAACAAGACCCGCAGCCAACGAAGAGCGAAATATTGTGGTTCTACATCCAGCTCAATGAAATGGCTATGAAGAGATGGCTCAACAATGGAAAGCAAGTGAAATAAAGATGATGAGGCTTCGATGACAGGCGCTAGACTTGAGCTAGACCCAACCTTGGATGTAGAGAAAAACTCTGCCATGCGGACCACTCCGCTACCTCCGTCCATCAAACCATCAAACATTGAATAGGCATCATGTTCCATGAACCTTTCAGACAATACAATGCCTAGTTCACCCTCAGCTCCATATGCATCACTAAGTGAAATTATTTCTTTCGTATCCAGGTCAAGCTCATCAAGAGTGTTAACTCTGGAAGCGCTTTCAGAATCATCGCCATTGTCAGCTTCGGAATGCCATTTTGAGTCCTTTCTAGGTTTATAACTAAAAACCATATCTGTATCTGGGAAAGGCACTCCATCAAAATCATCATTGAAGCAATCCTCATGGAGCTTCCTCACTTGAGACAGTTTATCAATATCAACTTGAAGAACATACACTAGAGGAGCTAGTAGTTCGTGCATTCCTGTGAAAGTAGTCCATAAGTCAGTACATATTTGGCAATCACATAAAAAATGTGGAAAGCTACTAATAATCATGTGGATAAACTAATTAATCAAACTTCAATGCCAACAAAACTACAGTGGCATTTATCACAGCTTTATAGATTTAGGATCATATAGTAAAAGCAAGTGTTTCTTCCTTATAAGATAATCTTAGAGCTTATTAATGTATCCTAAGAACTACATCTAACAATATAATTTCAGTTTATTAAATGATAACTGCTACCAATTTAATGAAACGCAAACAAAAGGTTTCAGCCCCATGGGCATTTCTCAGATACTGCAAAGCTGACCAGATATGCAGCAAAGGCTTACTGCCAATCATGTATTTAAAAGAGTTGCTTACCTTGGCGATATCCACACTCCGGGTGCTGAAGGCACCACATCAACAGTATTCTCCTCAGCATGGCCTGGCAATTAGGTGTTTGAAAGTAACTACCATCTTCTGGATATAATCGAGACAAGTCTTGGTCAACTGTCTTCTCCAACTCAGCCCCTCTGAAGAAACGGCCCCAGCTGCTATCTGCACAAGAGATTTTAAATATAAATATAAGAAATTCAGAGTTTAGCAGGAAGCATTGGAGCCGAGCATGCAGCATTCTTGCATTAATATAAATATAAGAAATTCAGAGTTTAGCAGGAAGCTGTCGTTATAAGAAAATTACAGTGTTGCCTGTTCATGCCATGTAGAAATAAATAGAACAACACACATTATCTAGTTGTAATGGAAAATCCAGTCTAAATTCAGGAAACCGTACTGCAATCAAAATTATAGACTTTACTATCAATTAGTGCCCTGCCCTTGAGCTCTGGTATATTTAAGAAAATAAACTTTTACCATATTTGTTCTTGTTGGTTGTTTGGAGTCAGGGGTTCCTTTCTACTGGTTTACTTATGCTACTAAGAAGCATAAAGTCAGTATGTCAAAGTGTTAATAGGCCAGATAAACACCTTTCTACTTTTATATAGAATTCTTACTAATTGCAGACAATACCACTGGAGTGTGTTACAAGCCTGGTTCAGGAAACCTCATTGGTTGGGAAAAAAAGAATCTATGATGACAGTGCAAAATAAACATAGTAGTTCCCACTAATATTAATTACTAAAGAGTCTTGCGCAAGTAACAGGCATGGAACAAAATTCATCCACATTCAGAGGATATACCATCAAAATTTCATGTTCATCGTTTCTCATCATAAAATCTTGTCTATCTTGTCTAGGACAACAAACCTGGGTTCTGAGAGAGCGGGTTATCAACAACAAGGTTGGATGATCTGTCCTCCTCCTTTGGAAGATGTGGGTCTACCATAAGGCGGCGCCTCAAACTAACATATCTACAAGAAACAAGAAACACCTTCGTCAGTTGAAAGAACCATGGGTCCAATCATGAAGATGACAAGTTGACAACTTCAGCAAGGAGGAACCAGTCCCCCAATTATATACATACGTAAATGACCAGTTCAGCGGCACTTTTCTCTCATCAAAATTCATAGCCACGTGAACAATAAAACAACCATTAATCAGATACGCCAATTTTCAATGATTTATTTCTTGATACCGTAATCCAATTGGAAGCATTAACTCTTAGTTATTGCATTGTTTCGTTGGCAAAAGACAGATTTTTTTCCCTCTCGTCATAATCATCAGAAGACGAAAACAAAACCCGACCATACGAGAACCAACGGGAGAAGATGAGCAATAGCTCCGCCCGGCTAAGAACAAGACAAGAGATTCCCGCCGACAAAAACGCACCAAACAGCACGTGGTCCAAGAACAAGAACCAATCAGTCTCACCTCCTCCGCGAATCCGCGGCGGCGCGGCGGAGCTCGTCAACGGAGGCCCCGGGCGACGCCGGCAGGATGCCGAGATCGACCCGCCACCGGACGCTGCGCAGATTCGCGAACCGCCGCCGCCTCTCCTCCTCCGCCATGCGCCCGGCGCGCGACCCTTGCCCCCCTCTTCAGCCGCAGGCGGATTTGACTGCCTCGTGCCTGCCCAAATCAACAGCCCCGCAGGTAGCGAGAGCCAGCCAAGAGCGGAGCGCCTTTCCACGAGGCCAGACGCTATAAATAGCGTCGTATATCTGTATCGACCCAGAAAAGAAGGATCTTTTGGTGGAAATAAAGATCGGGTTTCTGGAGGATTTTGGTGGAGGAGGTGAGAGGTGCAAGGCGATGATTTTTCCTGCCCTCCTGTGCGCTCGCGAGAATGGCGTGGCGCCTTGCTTCGTTGGGGGCGGGGCTGGATGATTTGGCTCCTCCTGGTAGGCAGGGAGAGACCGAGACAGGGTGGGTGAGCAAGCAAGCAGAGGAACAGGGAGGAAGAGGAAGGCCCGGAGGGTGTCTCCTCTCTCTTATTATCTCGCTTTTTTTTCTATTTTCGTTATTTGGAGAAAAAATATAGGATCTAGAAGAAGGTTAAGGATTCTGTTCTCTATTGGATTGGAAGGGAGAGTAGTTGGTTAGAGAGGGGGAGATGTTGATGACTAGGATGACTAGTGAGTGATTGGCTAGGTGGCTTGGCTTATTGGCATTATCTTTTGTTCTTTTGTCTATGTGCTGAGGTGGAATATTTTAGAGAACATGTAGCATATGTTTATGTATTTTCTGTGGCATTATTTCATATTGTTTATTTTATAAACTTGTGTGTTGGTTTGTGAAGGGAACAAACATGAATGGATGGGAGGAGGGGGAGGTTGGTATGGTGACGTGTGCTCTTGTTTGCTCTGTGGTCTATTTTGGTGGAGGGATGAAACATTAAATTTGTTTGGTCCACAATGTTTTACCTAAAGTTTAAGGGGTATTTGGTTTCCTCCGTTAACTTTACTGTCTGTCACATCGAATATTTAGACACATACATGAAATACTAAATATAGACTATTTACGAGACTAAAAACATAACTAGAGAGTAATTTGCGAGACGAATCTTTTAAGTCTAATTAGTCTATGATTGGATAATAATTTTCAAATAAGACGAAAATGTTACAGTACCTATTAAACTTTACCAACCCCAACCAAACATCCCCTTATTACAATTGTTGCAGGCAAAAGAAACTTTTTTTCATGTGACTTTTATGATTGGTAGGAGAGCATGCAAATATGGGTTGAATTCAGGTCATCTATACATCAAAATTTTGGATATTATTTCAACCATGGTCATATCTCTACCTCATCAATCAACCAATTAATGCATATTTTTGTTGACAATCAATTAATGCATATTAGATTGTGATGAAGAAATAAGGATGATTTTTGTATACGCTATTGGTAGTTCATGCATTACTGTCACTGCAGTTGATGATGCAATGGCCCAAGATCAGTCGAATCTAGCATACTGTAGCAGCCCTCCAGTATAAGCATATGCGGGAAAAGAATATTCGCTATTTTTGGAGTAATGCTGTACATACAGTGTATTTGAGACCATGGCACGTGTCACTTTGGGCTGTCTTTTAATTTCACTTGTGAATAAAAAGCTATCTAGGTGTAAATCACCTTGCTGTAACCAGGTTGCATAAAAAATGTATCACATGTAAAGAAGTGTTCTCCATTAACCAGACTACTTTGAACACGAATATTGCCAAAAATATAAATATTTTCAAACAGTAAGATTTACGGCACTTATCAAAGTCTTGAGCACTGTTGCTTATTAGACACTGGAAGAAATGCAATAAATAAAAAATAACTTACGATCGGAGGAAGTAAACTAACACAAGCTCAGCTGGATAATTACCTCTGCTAAGTACGTGCCAGCAATCATCATCGATCTCACCATCAAATTAATCTCAGCCACACGATCGTCGTCCGATCTCCCCATCTCAGCCACACGATCGTCGTCCGACCTGTCCGGTTGTTGCTTGACTACAGGACGAAACCATGGGTCTTGTTTACTTTAAAATTTTTTGTAAAATAGGAATAATAACACTTTCGTTTGTATTTGACAAATATTATCTAATTATAGACTAACTAGGCTCAAAAGATTCGTCTCATCAATTCCGATTAAACTGTACAATTAGTTTTTATTTTCATTTATATTTAATACTCTATGCATACGTCTAAAGATTTGATGTGACGGAAAATCTGAAAAATTTTGTAAAATTTTTGGGAACTAAACAAGGACATGTTCTCTTCTCTTTGAAAAATGCCGGACGTTGTTTAAAAAAAAATGCCGGACGTACGTACGAAACGTAACGAAACCTGCAGTGCAGCAACACACACGGTACATGACACGCTCAGCAAGTTCCGGCACGTTTCCGCTCTAGCTCACCGATGGCGACGCTCGAATCATCTTCTCTATACGTTTCGCTCATATTTTTGTTGTCTCGTGCAAGTAAATGATATATATTATTACTTCAAGCAATTTTTTATTTAAAAATTTTCCCCTTCCACAGGCTCGAAGAGACCCGACTTGGGACGACCAAACCTTTGCACGGTCAATTATGTCGCGCAACCTGTTTCTTCTCTTCTCATCTGTAGCTTAACCATAGAATTCGAATCCGGGGTGGACACGAGTTGAACGAACTATTTGCATATATGTAACTCATCCTAATTAAAATTCTAGTAAGGTTTAAGATAACTACATATGCTAGCAAACGGAAAAAAACACACACACACACACACGCAAAGGAAATAGGGAGGGGAGAAAAATAAGATCAGTTACAATCACAGTGATGTGATGACGGTGTCCGTATTGCTTAATATGCATGCATTGCTTCTTGGTAGCTTCATGATGCACGATTGGACATGCTATAGTACTCGACGTTGAACATTAGTATGTGCTTGTCCGGCACGTTTCAACGACGTCAATTTCCTCTCGCTTTCTTCTCCAACTGGACGCCTGGTAAACGATGCTGACGTGCTTTAGCCGCCAAACTGCGTATTTTATGCTGGATTAGTTTTTCGATCATAATCGGCTACCAATGCAAGAAAAGGAAGAGGGTAATAATAATTAGGATACGTAACAGAGCTGTCGATGTCCGAATTTAACTTGGACGTTTCTTTCACGGGAGTTTATTGATGGTACACAAATAGGAGTAGATATGTACTAGCATACATCATCTGAACATGTCATGTTTTTACATGCTTATCTGTACATCTCCTCATCCGACTCTCAGCAGGCCGGCTACGGATGGTGCTGACTGTATGTGTCTCTCTCCCGTTCCTGCTGGTTTGACAGTTTGACTGGGGTATGACCTCTGGTCCACAATGTCAGTGGCACTCGGTCTTCACTTGACAGCAGAAGTATGGACACATGCAGTTGTTATGTCACCCTGGTACATGCATGTCTTCCCAAAAAGAGAAAGGAGTACTGTGAATGCAGCACAGTACCAAAGAGGCAAAGAGCAAATCATGCTGTCAGTTTGGACCAGGATGTCGACCACAAAAATAGCAGGCATATTATTTAGGCCTTGTTTAGTTCCCTCCACGATTTAAAACCTTTTTCAAGATTTCCCGTCACATCGAATCTTGTAGCACATGTATGGAGCACTAAATATAAAACTTAAAAAAATAACTAATTGTACAATTAGGTTGAAAATTGCGAGAGAAATTTTTTGAGCCTAAATCATGGTTGGACAATAGTTGTCAAATATAAACGGAAATGCTACAGTATTAAAATTAAAAAAATCAGATCTAAACAAGGCTTTAGACCTAACTAAACCAAATTTGCTGCGGGGATTAGGTGGAATGTTTTCTTATAAAAAACTTCAATTAGAGCAGTTGACTAGCAATGTGTACTAGCAGCAGTAGTACTGCTCATGTGCCCGTCACTACGCACTATTTGCTGGTGCAATCATTTTGTGGGGCTGTCTTGTCCGGTTAGATCCTTTATATATGTCCGTTTTACTGAAATTTAACTTATAATGTTGTTTATTCTAATTTATCATGAGAAAAAATATTATTATTTGCTAAAAAGTACCGTTGAAGTAGTGCTGAAGAACAAGAAGACATATATCATCTACTCTGGGTGAAATACTCCTATAGATTATTTCAATCGCAAAAAAAAGGAATATTTAATGCCACGTCCATGGGGTTTTGCCAGGTCCACAAACCAAAACCCCATGTAGCTGTAATTTCCTTAACTACGCATGTGCAGCTCTAGGCAATTTTCACTACATCTCTATTTTAGTCCTTGCAAAAAAAAATCTATATTTACTTAGGAGTTAGGACAATAAATAAATTATCAGCACACAATATTTTCTAGATAAAGTATAGCTGCCAGTAACCTTTTTTTTTCAAAGATCACCTATTAATAACCTAATAATACTAGTATATTTTTTCTTGAATATGTAGCATACATCCTTGCTGACATAGCAGTCGGTGGCGAAGGGCGGCTCGACCTGTCGACCATGCGTCCATGCCCCTGGACAACAGGGGCCGGCCGGGCCGAGCCAAGCCAAGCCAAGCAGTCGTGCATTGGCCGGCTGCCAAAGATGTCACCGGGCCACCGCCTCCGGACAGGGTCGGTCGGTGAGCCTACGCGGCTACGCTTTTGCTCATGTTGCAAGCCAATAATGACAGCCTCACAACACTGCACCGGCATGACACTTTTTAATTGCCAAATTATGGCGCCAATAATTAGCTTAGCTCCAAACCAAGCGCAGCTTCTTGTCCTCAAAATTTGTCAGTGGTCGCTTTCTGCCACCGGCTCAAGACGCTGTACGCTTGTACTGTTGCTAGCTAGAATTTTTATTATGCTTGGTCTAGAAACATTGATACGGTTATTTTCTACCATGTTTTGTTAAGCAATGTTGCGGTTATTTTTGTTCTCAAGAGGAGCGAAGACAAGTTTACAAAGTAGGTGGCCGGGTTAATCAACGTCTTAGGGTTTGTTTGGATCACACCTGAATTATATAATTTAGATTTTGCATAAGATTATTATTATAATTAGGTTTATATATTATAATATTCAGAGTGTTTGGATCCATAAATTATTAAGATTACTTAAAGCGTGAAATCCTTATTTCACCCTTAGAAGATGACA
>Ga0182004_10005414_pt1 | contig 10395 bp, 8 predicted proteins | sample Sormic07211540_1_FD_120479 | JGI IMG/M metagenome (GOLD analysis project Ga0182004, IMG submission 120479) | Endophyte microbial communities from Sorghum bicolor roots, Mead, Nebraska, USA - 072115-40_1 MetaG | ecosystem: Host-associated > Plants > Roots > Unclassified | place: USA: Nebraska...
AGCATAATATATATATATATATATATATATATATATATATATATATATATATATATATATATATATATATATATATACTTTGACAACAGAATGCCTACAACTCCAACCAAAGCTAAGCATCTGTGGCCTTCTCAAGCACAAAAGTGGTCGCTGTTTATTGAGTATATATGCCGGTGTGTTTATTTCCAGCAACTATTCTACAGGGCAGAACCAGCACGGCGGCGCCTAGTTGCCTTTGAGGTGGCAATCTGGCCGAGTTCCTCGCTCTGGCTTGGCAGCACTCCTACTCTGGCAGGGGTGTAATGTCTCAGCCAGACACCAGTGTCTACCTGGAGAAATAACAGAACATCGTCAGCTGAATAACTAATACAGAAGTAGGCAAAAATCTGATCTCAGGCCACCTGTACCACAAATTTTCTTACAACCAGCATGACAGCGTATATGTTGAGCAGGAATATTCACTCTAATAGTTTTGAAGTACTCACTCCGTATCGGATTTAGAAGTCGTTTTGGACAAGATTTGGGTCAAACATTGAGAATATAAATCATCAATAAGTTTTAAATTGTTGAGTTTGTAAATATAAAATTATACGAATAGATTTGTCTTGAAAAATACTTTCATAAAAGTATACATATATCATTTTTTCCTAAATATTTTTATAAAAATAAGAGGTCAAAGTTGTGTTTTGGAGACCGTGTCACTGTCCTAAACGACTTCTAAATTTGATACGGAGGGAGCATATGACAAAAATGAAGTTTGGTAATGCAGGAGTTTGAGAGTTCACACTGGTTCACAAATAGAGAAACAGTAACAGATACTAGATAATATGTTCCCTTTCTAGTTTCTACTGACCTGTTGGGACCTCTAATCTATTAGTGTCGGGATCATCGAGTGGCTCTTTCCAGTGCGCTAGCCAGTCAGCCATGTGAGGAATGGCAAACAGCACACGGGAAAATTCTGAAGGGAATCCCATCGCCCTGGAAACCAATACAGTAACAATAAAACTACCATAATACCAAGGGGGGAAAAGAAAGAAAATCAAGTGTCACTCCCAACCAAAGTACCTAAATTAGACCAGAGTAGAAGTCCACATTTGGATATAGCTTCCTCTTGATAAAATATTCTTCTGACAGTGCTGCCTTTTCTAGAGCAATGGCCACCTGACATGGCATAAGGAAAAATAAAATGTAAGACGACCCATTTAGTTTTGCCAAGGCACTCTTGTAGTTACAGCCAGATTGTTTATTATCCCCATTTTACTGCAGAATTCTTGGAATTCTCTTTCCTTGAGCAGAATTTTCATTTATGAGATACAAAATAATTAAGTAGCAAAAGAGCCAATTGTAACCACTTCAGAGCATACCAGCATTGCTTGTGGTCAGTATGCTGTTGTGAATGGTCCTATCATTTTGAAACCATGACCATACAGCCATGTATTAGACACTAGGGAAACTAGGGGAGATAAAATGTTCAACAGTTCTCTATTTTAGAGCTTCAGTGCAAAGTAATTTGCAATATATCTTACTCATTCTAATCTATCTTAGAAAAAGTTTTATATTGCATTGTTTGCAAGATTAACATGACAAAGTAACCGTTTACCACCCTGTGTACAGTCAGAAACTCTTAACTGGTTACTACACATTGCCAGAAAGCTCAAACCACAATACAACTAACTCTAAAAGAAGGTTAAATCCAGAAAACATTTCCTGGCTTCGATGAGAGCACATGGGAAAGCTAACCTCAATAAGTGGCTCCCGTCCAACAATCGAGAACACCTCTGCCAATTTCCTTATGACTTAGCACGAGGGTCATAGTTCTTGTATACACGGTGCCCAAAACCTGACATCTTCCTCTTCCTAGAAAACGAACAAACAAATCTTGTAAGAACAATGTCAAAAGCGTATAAAAGGGTAACAACAAACTGTGTATCTCCACCTGAATATAGATAAGGTGGAAGCTATATGTTACTTGTTCTTTACCTACAATGAAATCTGGAATATTTTCCAGACTTCCAATCTCATTTAACATTTTAAGTACTGCCTGGCATACAGGACAACATTTTCTTAGTGAACAGCTTAAGCAAGAACTCCTTAATCTCCAAAAGCAACAGCTAGTCAAATGTCATCCTATTGCTAGGATGTTGGGTCCTTTCATTTTGACAAAGGACGTAAAAGGATTATCGTGCTTGATTATACAAAAAGGGGGGAAAGGTATAAATTAGCTCAAAAAGGATAACTGCTCTGTTTCAAATTAGTTGTCATTTTAGATTGTCCTAAGACAAACGTTTCTATCTCTGGCCATCAATCAATTCCTATAAATCTGTATAGTCTAACAAACATGCAAATTATAAGTATTTCCCATGGTGAATCTAAAAACATAAATCTTATGGTGTAAGCTATATGAATATCTTATTGATGGTCAAAGATATAAAGGCTTGATTTTGGAGAAAGCAAGAGTGACGACCAATATGAAACAGAGGGATATTCATCATCCGACTAAAGGTACCCTCTGTTTCGTATTAGTTGTCGCTCTCACTTTGTCGAAAGTCAAACTTTCTATCATTGATGATAGAAAAGAAACAGATGAAGTAAATTAAGTAATTTATTAGCTTTTATGCTCACGATGCCTTACCTCATTTGCATCACCATGCAGAGGACCATATAGAGCTCCAACACCACCAGAAAGGGCAGTGAAGACATCCACACCACTATAGACATAATATAACTCATTAGGAAATTGTTCCTTACTGTTTGGAGGTAAAATTAGGAAATGATTTACCTTGAAGCAAGGTGCCTAAAAGCAGCTGTAGAGCTGTCGAGGATTTGGTTTATATGATTTGCCCCTGCCAAATTGATTTTCTTTAGAAAACATAAATCAACATACAGTCACAGAATTGAACTGTTTGTTTAGTTGAATGGATGAAAATAATCATATTTGGCATAATCAAAACATAGATTTCATAGTATTCAAGGTGAGACAACTTACAAAGAGTCCAGCATGTACAAGAAGTTCTCCGAATAAGATAGAGTATTTGAAGGAAGGATGGGAGGCCTTCCTGCTAATCTCAAGTACGCAGCAGCTGCTATAGTTGGTGCCTGAACAAGCCAATGCATATAAAAATCAATGTGCTATCATTTTAAATTTGCAAGATCTCCAGTTGTTTGCTACAATGGAACATATAACTTGATTGGATGAGTATCCTAAGAATTATAGCATCAACTAAAGGAACTAGATAACCAGGCATACCTTCCCAAGTACTCGCACAATTTGTTTATCCCTCATCTGCTTGAACTTATAAAGATGTTGACCCTACATGAGCAGAATATGTGTTCAAAACATTAAATTCAAATATAAAAATCTGTCTGAGTTCAAATTTCTGGTTAATTGTGTCACAGAAAGTTGATCTAGTTAAATAATCATCTGGCTCGATAGATGCTTTTAGGCAGTACTTACTCTAAGAGCAGGGTTTGCATCTGGATGGAAGACAGAAAGGGTGCACTGGCAAGGACACCCATGGGGTGAGCATCATGGGGCATTGACTGCATGATATCCTGAACACATTAAAAATAATTAGAAAATACAATTTTAATCCATGCCAAACTCAAAAAACTGTATTGATGGGGAAATACCAACAGTCCTTGAGAGAACAGCAGAATGCTGAGAAATAGCGAATTCCCAGCCTGCCAATTGGCTCCGAGTAGGCAAATTCCCATACACTGAACAGAATATGTAAGTTAACCAAACAATTTCAATCGGCTCCAATGACATATAACTGGACAGCAAGGTCAATATGACTTACTTAAAAGGTATGCCACCTCAACAACCGAACTGCTTTCAGCGAACTCTTCGATTGGATAACCCCTGCAGTGAAGGATTTCCCTCGTCCCCATCGATGTAGCAAATGATCAAGCGAACAGGGGGCAGTGTTAAGATAACCAGGATCATAAATCTTAAGACCCCTGTCATCCTTGCCGGTGGTAATCTTAGCATATTTCGGTTTTTCGGAAAGGATATACATCTTAGTTTCTACCCAGTCCTCTATCATCGCAAAAGAAGCATCGCGGAAAGTAAAGCGAGATGGAACTCAGCCATTACAGCACGACCTTTCAGCTAAGAATGCAATAAAGCTAGCCTAGTGATTCAATTGTTTCAAATGGTTATTGGTAAGTGGTGAAATCTTAAAATTAGGAAGAAAAGAATAAGTATATGCCACTGAAGAGAGATTTAACTCTTTTCGTCACTATCTATGATCATCAACACAACACAGAAGTTCAAATACAGATTAACTGAGCACTAACACTGGTTCTATATTGTTCCCAGGAAACAAATCAAATATATTGATTGCAATGGCAATTCATTTTCTCTAATTCACACTTTACTGCTTTAAGACAAAAAGGGATAATTCCATCCAAGGATCTATTTGTAAACCAACTGCAAAATGTTCAATGCAAATATGCAAGTGACTTCAAATGATGGCCTGAGAGAAGAAACTCAGAAGAACTGAACTCCTATTTTATAACTTCAGGTGAAACTACATATCATTCTTGCAAGGCTGTCCTTGTCCTCCAAAATGAAAACATTTATCTTAACTACAGTCACTGGTTCTTCTATCACCAGTTTATTTTACAATTTACTTCAAATCTTTCACTAGCCTGTCTGTCCTGAAGAGCAAGAAGGTGTAAGAAGACCATATAGATGACATTTGAGTCAATTAGCCTTCTATCTTACAGAGATAACTCATAGCCGATCCCCCAAAATTCCCAGCCCAGACGAAGCATACCTGGAGCGGCGCTTCTTCCGCCGGTACCACCGCCTCCGTGCCTTGCTGCGGAGCCACCCCATCGCCGCAGCCTCCACTCCGCCACCAACGCCGCCTCGGAAGCAAAACACACCGCCGCCGCCGCCGCCGCGGAAGCAAAACACACCGCCGCCGCCGCCGCCGGAGCCCACTCCGATCCAACCGCCGCGGATCGCCCCCCCTTTGCCCACAGCCCCACACGAGTCCGTGGATTGGACAGAGGGTGAATTTACGATTCAGTCCAAAATACAAAATTAATTACGGAACAGTCATTAAGTACGAAATACGAAATTCAGAATTACAGCCACCAAAAATCAAATACTCCTACTAAATTCGCGATCAACGACGAAGAGAACTAACAATATTTTCAATCTCAATTGTGATTACACCGTGGAATAACTACCAGTGCCCTTCTACGGCACCCTTACACTGTAGCGAACAATAAAGAAACTGCAAATCTATTACTTGGCGGCAACCGTTTGCCGCACAAGCATGCCCTGCGGCCCCAGCATTCTGCTGCGGAGGCCCCGCCCTCTTCTTCAGCGGAAAGACATCGACGCCACCGAAATGAAGAGGCTGCAAAGTAACGATTGATTAGGCGAAACAAACACGAATCAAATTTCAAGAGCACAGCAGGCATAGCAGTTGAAGAGAGCTCTGATTTACCTGTACGCCGACGAGCACTTGGGGTGGAACGAGAATGGACGGCTCAACAGCCGCCCATCCGTCGAAGTGGACGACTTCTACGATTTCGTTCTGACCGCCTGCAGGATGATGCAGAGCCGCGTGTTCTGGGCAGAACTGCGAACAGAATGCCCGGCTGCATCTCCGACAAAACCGATCATGGTGCAGTTCTTGGCCATAGTCTGCCGCTGCCAGTGCTTGGACCATGTCCGTACCGCGAGCTCCGACGACAGCCGCTGCCTGTTCAGGCGTTTCCCAAGAAGAACAAGAACCAACCAAGAAAAAATAAAAATCAAGAAAGAGTGAAAGAACAAAAAAACAACAACAAACAGTGCAAGAACAGGCACTCACCTTGCATCCGGCAGAGCAGAACCAAGAACCTCTCCTGGGTATTGCAATGCAGAGAGGGTTCTGGCACGGGTTGCCAGCAGCATTGGGAGCTGGCGGCACCAGGGGAGGATTTAGCCGAATCCACTGGCGTCCATCTCTTTTCGTCCGAGCTATCTTCGTCCAGTCAAAAGCAGATCCTACCGGGTACTCGGACAGGACGGCTGCTTCGCCTGAGATCAAGCGTACCTGCACAAAGGCCATTATCGCAGGGATTCGAACGCATATACGAAAGAAATTTGAGGTTTCGCACATACCTGACAAACCCGAGGACGAGCAGCCCCGGCAGCGGGGTGGTGTACAGACCAATGCGGGCAACAATGCCGGCAAAAGCTTAACCAACAATCGAAGCAGAAGCTGTCGCGCCGGCATGTCCGGCGCCAGTCTTCCTGCACCAGACGACGGATGAAGGCTTCCATCGTCTCGATCGAGAGGCTCAGCTTTCTTCACGTTTGGTTTCAGGTGTTTCTTGATTCTTTGCTAATGGGTTTTTAGGCTCTCTCGCTTCAGAAGGAAGTCGTTTCTTTGCTACAGAGGGTTTCTTCTTGGTGTGCGCCGTAGTGTAGTTATATAGGGGTATGGGATGGCCGGATGGGGGCAGGGCCGGCAGGCTACGTCTCGTCAATCGTCATGTTCTTTTTTTGTGCAATTGTAACTTCCCAATAACATGGTTGACACGTGAGTACGTGACATAGTGATACGGAAAATATTGCACACAGTTATGTTAGTGCTAAATACAAATGTCTACCCTCTATAATATACCAAAAATTTATTTACTAAATCCACCCCACCTAATCTAAGTACACCTAAATTTGTGTACCAAAGTGTTGACGGTTGTCAACTATCCATTTCAAACCGGCAATCAGTCATGAAAAAGGATATAATATTCCCTCCATCCCGAATTAAGCTAAAGTCGTTGTAGCCCTCATGGTTGCACTGTCAATCTCGGGTGATCACATACAGAAAAATCCTCAAGTTGCTAAGAAGTCATTTTTATCGTTTGTTGCTTAAAAATTAATCAAGTCACAAGATCATGGTCACATAAAGAAAACCCAAATGCTATACTTGCCTTGATCAAAGCTTTCCAGCTGCTCTTGCTAATTCTGCTGGTCGTTAAGGTACTGATCTTGATCACTGAAGTACTGCTCACCGTCTATACCCAATCACCAAGCATCAACACACAAACAATCGAAGCAACACATACTAGAAGCAAACAAAGCTACAATTAGAACAGTACACCAACAGTAGCAAAACAATAAGAAAATTGTATAAAAGGATTGTATGCATCGCTACGAACGCACAGACGTAAAGATCACGAAAATCACTAAAACGGAGAATATATGAATTTTCTAAGATTTTCTTTAGAAAAGAAATTAATTAAATAGGTTCACAAAATTAAAAGGCTGCAAACGGGTGAACCAAGGTTACTAACATGTAGATCTCGTGCAAACGAACCTAACATATTTTGAGCGAATCAAATCGGAGTTAAAATGATCATTTTATGAACAAAAGAATCTTAGTAGCAAAACTGTAGTTTTGTGAATCGTATTTTGAAGACAAATTGGGGCTTTTACGTTTTTGAAAGGAGAAAACAAAATTTTGAAATCCACTTTGGACTGCGGGTTTGATTTCTTAAAATTCCAGGGACTCTTTAACAAAACTGCGAACGAAGGGGTATCTTCTAATCTGGAGCGTTGATCTAAGATCGAAGGACCGAGGTGAACTGGGGACGGTCTGACAGCCTGAATAGTAACTCAGGCCGGTAGTCTCCATTGCTGACGGCGAGGAGTTCATCGGAGTTGAGCGCAAAAAGCTCTAGGGGCCACGGTTTCTAACGAGAAAGCACCGGGAGCAAGAGGAGATCGAGACGAACTCACCTAGGCCTATTCAGGGTCGAGGAAAGCTCGGAGGATGGCCAACATCGCGATTTGGCGGACAATGAGCCCCTACACGAAGTGAGCATACCAAAGCGAAAAATAGAAAGGAAAAAGGTCTAGCGGTTTTGAAAGATCATAATGAAGCTCGGCATAGAGTTCTCAATGACCTTGGGACAACGTAGAGCTTTAACAACGGCGGTGGCTTTCTTGCTACTCCGGCAAGATCCGAATTCACAAGCACGGGCGGAGCTAGGGCAACAACAAGCGATAGATAGGAGAAACAGAGCGCAGAGAAGATGGACGGGGCTTCATAGTAGTTCTACTGATGAGATAGATAGCAAATCCTAGGAAACCTAGGATTGGGCGGCGTCGGCACCAGCTCAGTGTCCTTAAGGATGGCAACGGGCGGATTCGGATCGGGTGAAGTCTATATGCACCCGAACCCGAAACCCGAAACCGCATCGAACACCGATTCGGGTGATAACTCATCCCAAAACCAAACCCGCGGATACCCGAAATCCGAATAGATACCCAAAATCCGCTTTCCATATCAACATAATAATAGCAATAAGGACTTTCTATAAATATATCCATGATATATATACACATATTTACATATATAAACAAGAGGCAATAAAAAATAAATATGTTCATCAGTTAGCTTAAAATAAGTTTAATAATCTAAGTAAACAAGTTATTATTTTTATATTATAAAATATGAAAATTAATTCTAATGACTTAATTCGGATATCCATTGGATATCCACGGGTGGAAACCAAACTCGAAACCGAAAACTGTGAGTGAAAAATCATCCCCAAATCTAAACCCGCGAGAACCAAAACCCATGGATATCCGACCTGAAACCGCCCCGCTGCCATCCTTAGGTGTCATGCCTAGACACGGCTCAAGGTAGAAGAGGAGGAAGTCGTTGACGAGTGGGGTCCTACTGGCAACGAGAGAAAAGGGGGAGGGGCGCATGGGCTGTGCAGCTGGGAGGCTGGGCTGGCCTACTAGGCCATCGCGGAGAAGGAGAGAGACATTGGGCCTCAGCTTTTTCTGGGCTAGGACGCTGCTGGCTTGGCCCAAAGGGAAAAGGAGTTGGGCCTTCTGGCCAAAAGACAGCCAGGGAGGGGAGAGAGGAGGGAAAAATCCTTTTCTTTTATTTGAACTCTAATTCAAAACCAATTTTCAAACAAGTTTGAAAATCCTTTAGTAATTTTGACCAAACCCAAACATCACAGAAATATGAGACAGCATATATGCAACAAAAATGTAGCTAGGCCTTATAGTTAATTTTAGATTAGTAAAAATTATTATTATTCTAAATTCAATGCTCAAAAAATACATAAATAAAAATCATATTCCCCTATTTTGAAAACATGCAAGTTTTTAGGTGTTACACATACTAAGGTGGCATAAACAACAATCATTGTTTGCCCCACAAAGAATTCTAGTTAGCAGAAAAGATAGCGAAAAATTTATACAGATGCAGTAGCAGTAGCCAATCTCATTTGAGAAGGATTCAGATAGAGGAAAAGCTACACAAAATCTAGAAAATTTGGTTGACCTCTCCTAATTCTATTTTGAGGAAAAGTTGCATGGCACAACTAGAAAATTCCACCATCTCTTATCAGCAGAGTTTATACAATGTAGTTTGGAAATATAAACTGCTCCATAATTTTCTCATTCCTCCATGCCACCTCAACTCTCTTGCACAGATGAGGCCACAAACCAAGACTAAACAAATCTAACTATCTCAGATATATAGGTTTGCACAATGAACCCGGTTAGCCCGTCAAAACAAAGAATTTGATTTCAAAGATACCAACAAGGGTGCCCATTTCTAGGTTCAAATGGTTGCCCAAAAAGAAGTATTTGCAGTTGCTGCATCTCACTGGGTTGGAGTTGCAGAAGAGGAGAAGAGTTCAAACAAATTAGTAATTGTTTTTTTAGATAAAGGATATATTCTATTTGGCTTCATCTATTAACTGATAGAATCAGGCTAATTGTTACAAGTCTCGCCCGAGAGCACGCACACGGGTTGCAAAATGGTTTACAGCCAAGCAAGTGGAAAACCAAAACGAGAATAAAGTTTTGACTAAACAAGACCAATATTCCTAGTTGATAACCAACCATTGGAACTAAAGAACTGCAAAGCTGATATCTCTAACTGATTTCCAACTAGGGTCAGCAGATCCCTTATATCGTCACGCCGCTGTAAGGTTGCCCATTGCTGGAGCCAGTGTGTTCCCCTGATAAAGACCTGCAAAAAAGATTTTGATATGCATTTATCAAAAATCACCTCATTTCTTGTTAACTAAACTATCCAACAAAGCGCAGTTGTTAATAACAATGAATTGTACTTGCTTCCCATTTTGGACCACCATTGAAAAGGTCATCCAAATCTTGAGAAGGCGATAACCCAAAAAGTATATGTATAACGCGGCACAAAAAATTGGCATAGAGACAATCTATAAGAAGATGCTGAATATTTTTCAGAAAATGGCAAAAGCAACACTTTTTTGTCACCATTCCAGTTACGACGGGCCAGTTTATCCTTAGTTAAAATCACACCTTTTTTAATACCACACAAAAACTTTTATTTTCATAAGAACTTTAATTTGCCAAATATCTTGTGACACTCTAAT
>Ga0182004_10005415_pt1 | contig 10395 bp, 9 predicted proteins | sample Sormic07211540_1_FD_120479 | JGI IMG/M metagenome (GOLD analysis project Ga0182004, IMG submission 120479) | Endophyte microbial communities from Sorghum bicolor roots, Mead, Nebraska, USA - 072115-40_1 MetaG | ecosystem: Host-associated > Plants > Roots > Unclassified | place: USA: Nebraska...
GTTCGGTATAGCTCTAGTACCTTTCTCTTATTGTATTCAATATTATGATTCAGGCAACATTGTTCTTAATCTCTTATATATTCTTAATTGCAATAGTCATTGTCTACTTTGATTATATGTCTACGATAGTTGGTTTGATCTTATTGAATTCATGTAATTGCTCGTATAGCGTTTACCCAATCAATTGGTGGGTAGATGGTAGACAATATGTAGACATAGTGTCTAGATATCTTGTTTATCTGCGAGGGCACCATGACATGCCGGGTCGTGTGGTAGTCCGCATAGGTGACAGCTGCATTGGTTCCTCTATAGTCCACCCCCCGTACGTAGGGCAAGCTTGGGCGCTGTCGTGAAGGAGGTAACGGTTGCGTCTTAAAACCCTAATTAGTTGATGCCTCTTTGCATGTGATTATGATATAGGGTTGACTTAACAATGATTTCTAGATGTAATTGCACTAATTAGAGTTATTCATTGATGTAGTCATAGAATTACCTTAGTATTTATTCCTGAGTTTATCCAATGGCTAGCTATTACTATGACTATAAGAGCTCTCATACTTATCTATTTATGATGACGGATCATTATTTATCTTATATCTTTTATCAAGTGACTTATCCCTGTTATGAGTAGGATTCTAGTTAGGGTTTATCGCTCACATCAATAGTATATGTTATAGTTATAAGTCCTACATATAGACCTTCCCTGTGGATACGATATTTAAAACCCCCCGTGTAAAATGTGACATTGGTATGATCTCTGTGCGCTTGCGGATAATCTTACTTAAATCTTATTTAAAGGAGTGCAGTTAGTTTATACCAACAAGCATTGTTGGCGCTGTTGCCAGGGAAGGTAGCTAGGCAATTAAGAAACATTGATAGACTTATACTCAATTATGTGATCAAGGTAACCATTAACCCCTGCTCAAGTAGGATTACCCTTGTTTGTCTACTTTTATATCGTATGCAGGGTAATAAATGACCGGTTTATGACCTTCCGGCATGCCCCCACAAAATAAGAAGAAACATAACAATTCCAATGTTGGAGAAAGAGGTCGACGTCACAGGACATTAATTCATATCTCAAGTGATGGAAACAAAGATGTTGCGTCACTCACAAATTCCAGAATGTGAGTCGTGGTAAGTATGATCAAGTAAAGGTGAGAAAGTCTTGCTCATGGACTTCAACAATTATGAGTAGTTATCTTTTACATTACACTACATGTTTACACATTAATCCATATATTCAAACTATTTAGTTTAAAATTCCTTAGCCATAACTTGTTCCATTTCATATATTCATCTCACATGCATTATAAAAAAACTCACCATGATCATGCTCTTTTATCTCTATCTGAATAAATCTCTATAATGCTTTGATGTCACCTTTGTTTGCTGTAGTATATGTTTAGGTTTGGAGTAGTTTCATTTATCTCTTAAATAAATCATGGTGCCTAGTTTAGGAGTGATGATCTTGCTCTCAAAGGCTTTTAATTAGACGTGGTTAAAATGCCTTCTTTAATCAAATTAGACGTGGTGCCTAGGTTGATTTTTGAGCCGATAGTATGATGTAGTAGATATTGGAATATTTTGTCGGACTAACCCCTACAAGAAAATTTTGAATTAATTCTAGGAAAGTCAAGAGATAAGTTCACACTAGGGATGAATCAAGGCAGATGATAACATTGCACAAAAAGTTCAACTTGTGAGTAGTAGTATGTATCCATTTATCTTTTGTTACAAGTTATCTTTTCCTTGAACCATGATAGATTGCAACAAAACATAAAACACATTAGACACAATTTATGCTAAATAATCTTAAACCATATATCATCTTGATTAGCATAGAAGAAAATCACAAAAAATTATGGACAAGAAAACCCGTATTTCAATCTTGTTATTCCCTCGGGTATGTGTCCAATAATGTTTTAGAGGAAAGAACAACCTTAATCTATTGGAGAAGAAGTTTTCAAGTGAAAATTATTGCATCTCCAAAGGACCCCAGCTCATCAACCGCAAATTAATCAAAGAAGTCAGGAAAAGGTTGATGAGTGAAGAGCATGAAATCTTCTATAGTTTGATTGAATGGTCAAAAAGGCGAAGAATAAAAGGAAGGCCTTGCTCAGCAAGACCAGGAGTTCTTACTGTTGGTATTTCTTATGCACAATTAAAATATGAAGGATTCCACAAGCGGAAAGAAGACCATTGTAGCATTTTACTAGGAGTATTCCACGTATCATTATTTATATTTTACCACTGGGAAACAATGGATAAAGACATTGATAGTTCACCATCATGTATCTACTAACTAATACACCAACTAGACTAAAGTAGGGGCAAATAATAGATGATATGAATTATGCATATATGACACACACCGGAGAATTCTATGATAAAAGAGTACATAGCTCAAGTGAGAGGACAACGGGAGAGTTTAAGGTTCCTAAATACTTCTCTATTACCAGGGTTCTATAATAACTAATTCATGGTAGGTAAAGCAATCACACAATAACACTTCGGGACATCAGAACACTAGTCACGGAAAGATGAGAAGGGGACTAGGAAGCTCCGACTACGGTCCTACAACACCAATCCAAACATGGTGGAATACGTCGGCCGTCAGGGCTGTCACCACCTAGGGCTACCACAACTATCTGTAGAACTGGGTGTAATCTCAGGTAACCTATAGTCTAGACAACATGTATCTACTACAATTACTACTCTAATCACAATTAATAACTAGAGCACCCGATGCGGGCAGAGATCCTATGCTAAAGTATAACGACTATACTAACCAATCAAATGTAATACATAAAAGTAAATAGAGAAGATAAAATATATTAAAGCATAAGTCTTACAAGAAAAAGATACAAAGATATACCAGAACTCTGATGACTCCTCTAGAAGACTCCTCTCGAAAACTACTCTAGAACCGAGGCGTAGCGACGCTCTCCCTAACTCTCAACTAGAACTAATCTACTACATTGGAAAGTTTAGTCTCAATTCTATAGAGGTGAGAGGTCATCCATTCGATGGACGCTTCTACATCTCCATAATGTGGTGCCCCCAGGGAGCGGGGTCTGCCTCTTTATTTATAGCCTAGAAAAGCCTCCCACCTCTTCTAGACAAGCGATGTGAGACTAATTCTTCAACCATTTGCTCTGTTGGGCTATTATACATCAACTTGGGTACTCCAATTATCCCTCATGTGAGCCCACTCAAGGGAGCAGCTTGGGGCGCCTCTCTTGGGCCTCTATCATGCCATATAAGCCTCTTCTCACGTCATGGGCCTTGCTTGGGCGTGGGGCCCATTAGTGGTAATTCTTCTTTATTTGTAAAATTAATATCTTTCCACTCCAGACTCCAAATATAGCAAATGATATGTCCGTTTCGATTGTCTCGACGAGTCCTTCGCAATGGTATAGTCCAAATCGTTATTTGACATATTTTTATTTGATGGAAAATTGCATATTCCTACAAACAAGTGAGAACACCAAAACTCGTGGAACTCGTTAGAATCAAACCCTACAACTATGCTTTATGGTTGATATCATGTTATATTGAGCAATAGTTGAGGGTTAAAATAGGTATTAAGGACCGTCAACAAGTTCCCCCAAGCTTACCCTTTGCTAGTCCCTTAGCAAAGCATAACTAGTAAACTTGGATCAGGAGTTGCTACAATGCTTTCACGCCTCACAAGTACACAAGTATTCAAACAAAGACTCCCCTCCAGATTAGAGTGAACTATTCTGACTCAAAACTCACCTATTTTACCTTTCACCATGGGGCTTATAGCTATCACTTAGGTCTTGGGCAGTTGAAAGACAGAACAGTTATGTTGAGCACTATGCTACCCCCACTATACCACAGCCTATCTACAGCATCCTACGGACGGTCGCTATAAGTTAGTATAGCGACCTACGGACGGTCGCTATAAACATATAGCGTCCAAGTTAGCCGGTCCCCATAAGTGGCGTTGCTATAAGTTTTAGCATCCGACCATACTTATAGCAACCGACCGTTGGACAGGACGTTGAAAATATAGCGACCAACCGTTCGACACCTTTTAGAAACTTATAGCGACCATTAGTCAGGCCCTAGTATTATATAGCGTCCAACTATCAGACGCTATCCATACTAGAAAATAACAGCATAATTATTCATTAACAACATGATTAGTACTAATCATACAATCAAACATACAATGAGCCATAAAATCACCAATTCCATTTTAGTCAATACACAATCATATCAATGAAGCTCATCATAGCTCACAGTTATATTATATCCATAAACATTGTCTTGTGTCATTTTCCAAAACTTGCACAAATAAGATACATGGAATACAGTTTGGCCATCAAGATATGCATAGCTCATAGATGCTTGCAATAGTTGCACAACTCACATCTCATGGTTTTCTTGCACTCATTACAAAATGATTTATCACTTAAGTCTTAACAAAAGCATTTATCTCTAGTTAAGATGTCCAAAATAATGCAGGCCATGTGTTCACTTCCATCCAACTGCTACCTCGCCTTTACCTCCCACCTGCAATATATTGGCAAAGCAATGTGATGCTCTTACAGATTCTAGTTGGAGTTGGCAAGCTTCTGTGCTTCTTGTCTTCTGCTAACGTTTTTGTATATCCAATTGCCAATGCAGGAGTTTGCCTTCAGCCATGATAACATGTCAAAAAATATCACATTAGGAGCCTACTCAGGGAAGGAAAAAACAATAGCAACAACACAATTAATCCCAAACATGCTCAGATTGATCCTAATTGAACATAGCTAAATTCATTCACTATGCAGATTCTCAATAGAAAACAACAAAATAAAAAAATTATCAATGTTTGATCTGCAAAGCAACTTGGTTCTGCTGACTTTAATACTTTATTTTGACAAGTGTTTCAGTTATCAAAAGATATCTAGATGGGCCATATGATTAAATAAATTTGGTTACTAGGTTTTCTGAACTGCTAGTGTCGATCAGGAAAAGGAAGGGCAACTTTTCTAAACGGCAGCACGTTAAACAGAGTACTGACTGTCATGAAAAAGTACATTCTAATTTTGAGTTGAGAACTGTATTTGACTTGAGAACTGTATTCTAAACAGAGTACTTCTTGTCAAAAAAAAAAAAAACAGAGTACTCGAACAACATGCATTTGTGTCCGTAGGGGCTACTAATTTTACTAGCACCTAGACAGCCCTTATCAAACTATTATTGAAATGTGGATGTCCAGAGGATATTTTTAATTAGGAAACATGATCACAAAAATAATCAGCATCATTTTTCTCTAATAATGTTACAACAACAAATAGTTGAACTTCCAACTACAGCAAGCAATTATTTACCAACTAAAAGTATTTTTAGAACCAAAAGCACAGAAGAACCTACCTTTAGAAAGTGTTTAGATTTAAAAGATTGTCTGGACAGCACAAATAAGAATATTCAGTCTTGTCCTATGGTGCCTGATCTTGCCATGCCATTTTCTTCTTCTAAAACAAACAAAACTGTGCAGAAATCACATACTAAAATTAACCATGCAAGAGTACTTGCTGAATGCAAAATGCAGCTGAACACAAGAGGACTTGCATCTAAACTTGCAGTTACTGGAAAGATTTATTCAGACCAAATTCAGTGTACAAGCATTCCATAGAAGGGTAAATAAATTACTTAAATCAATTCAATCTAGACTACAACATCATTAAGCAGAAGAACTTTTCCCTCACGTATATCGTAGTATACTTAGCTGTTGAATGGGGAACATTGAAGATGGATCTCGTGGGGGTCGTGGACTTGTGGTGCCTCCATGTCATGGATCCGGCGGATTATGTCTTCTTCCTCCATGTGCGCAGGTAGTCAAGTACCTCGGACGTGGCCGCAAGCCCACAACAGCATGAACCTGCTTTCCTAAAAAACACCATGGATCTGCTTTCTAAAAAATGGACCTGCGTGGGGAGGAACAGGGCTCACCTCGCCGGATTTGGAGAAGCGAAGGTGATGTCGACCATGCTTGCATTGGGCCACCCTTCGTTTGAATCTCGCCGGCCGGGGCAGCATGCCGGGGAGCCGCCGGCCTGGGCACGCGACAGGGGGCAGCGTGGGGGAGGCCGCGAAGGGGAGCGGCGAGTGGGTCGGGAGCTGCCGGTCTGAGCGCGCGATGGGGGGAGGGCGGCAGGCCGCCATGGACAACTGGTGGGCAGGGTCACGCGACGGGAGCACGGCGGCTGGAGAGAGTGGCGGCGCTGTTGGGGAATTAGAGAGGCTAGGTTTTGAGATAGAGAGAGGGGCCAATTCATCTGACTGACAGTGGGGCTCTCCAAATTTTTTAGGCACCATGACATTTTGGTCTCCATTTTGTAGGCGCGAATGAAGCTGAGTAGTACGGGCGTGCTTGTCTAATTCCATATGCCGACCGACCGACGGACCCAATTTATCATCTATACCGACCGACCGGCGGATGCTAAATCAAAATAAAATTACCGTCCGATTGTTGGACACGGCAAACAATATATAGCGTCCGACCCTATGTCACTAAGTTATAGCGACCGACCGACCAACGCTATTTCGATACTTTTAGCGACCCTCGGTTGGACTCCAGTTTGGGCTGTGGTATAGTGCCCCTCTTTGATCAACTATTATTCCAAAGTTTTGCAAGATTTTCAAATAAAACTTAGAGTTTCCTTGTATGACACTTTCCAGTCTTCATATGTGGTATTTTTGGATCCTCTCTAAGGCAAGTGAGCATGCCTTCTCTCTGCTCTCAGAATATGTGGTATTTGTATCACTAAGACATAGTTGCCTTCTCTCTCTCACCCTACTTCTAATTGGCTTATGTGGAGTTCATAGGTGGGAAAGACAAATCAAACCTAGTTGCATGTATTGCATAGTTAAACCATGGATCTAGAGAAACTAATTATACAATCAAGTCATAAGTGCATATGAGTGTAGTTAATGAAGTGAATAATAAGAATGAAAGTGGTAATGAGCGGTGATAACTGATGGTGAATATCTTATTCCACAATTGCTCCTTGGGGATAACATACTTCCCTAATCTGAGAAAAAGGATTTGGTTGTCTTTCTTTTCTTTTGCATTGGGACTTTTGTCCTCTTTCTTTATTTTTCTCTTTTCTTCTATCTTTTTCTCTCTCTTTTTGGAGATCATCCATCCCTTTTAATTCAATGTTAACAGTAGGGAGTATCAACTGGTGTAACTGGAGCTTTATTGGATAAGTAGAATAAGACATTGAATATTTTTGGGTGTCCTCTCCCAGTGTAGGAGTAGAACATTTTCTAAGTGGATATAGACTGTGTGTGAGTGAATGAAGGAATGCGTACTCCTAGGGTAGGAACAACATATGTGCATGTCTCTAGGATAGAAACAACACAGAGTGTAGTGCGTATATGTGGGTGGTACTTCCAGGAACAGAAGTAGCACATAGTGATTGTGGTGGATGAAAGTGGTTGCATACTTCTGAAGACAAAAAGTAGCTAAGATCAATAGATATAGAGCACATAATATTGACTTTAACTGCATGACTAGTTCCATAGGGTCTACACAGCTTAACTACTCTCAATGTTTATAGGTTGAAATATAAGTGGAGGTTTTCCTAATCTAGTAAGCATGAGTAATTGGCTGTGGTAGGAATTTTAAAACTCACGTCATAAAGGAACTCATCATGTAGCAATTTAAGATTTTCAAAATAAAATTCTCTAGAATTCCAGCATCTCTAGGAGCAAGATTGATAGCAGCTCAAAACCTTCAGATATCATATCCGTCAACTACCTAGACTTAGATCAAGCATTTGCTACCATAAGTTTTAGGCTCAGAGCAAATCTTAAGTCTAAATAGTTGTGCCTAAAACTTAAGAGAGTACAACGTTGAAAATTAGGTACTTGCAAGGAATTACGGCAAAGCAACTATTCATCATCTCCATATAAGAGTTAATTCTAGAGGTTCATCTTAACAGATTCATCAAGAGCTTTCCTAGCAAGATTAATTATGAAAGATAAAACATTTATTGGGTTTCTTAGATTATTCATCTTTTATCTTGTCATAACGCACTAGGAATAAATATATTAATGAGTAAGGGATACTTAGCTCGGTGTACGGGGGTTGCTCTCCCCCAAGCTGGATGTTGACATAGTCTGTTGAGATTGCTGACGGGCAGTGAAGACATACTGATCCTCCTGGAGTATCGTAGGTACTTGCTATCAGAAACAACACTTGCCTCGTGTGAACAGTACTCTGACAGGGCATAGGACGTCCTTCTGTCTATTAGTTCTTTTTGGTCCTTTGAAGCCTATGAAGCTCAAATAGACAACAAAGCTTGTGGAACTAATTAAGCGTTAGTAATAAACCTCTAAACTTTGAGAGTCTAGAACTTTCTTATACCCATTTATCTTTTTGCAGGATCAATATTATTTTTTTTATATACTTTTCATATTTATAGTATGCAGATAGGAAAATAAATATGCTAAAACTTATTTTTGTGCCACCACAGTAGATAAGAATGTAAACTGTTGCATCACATATTAAATACACGGGGCTTAGTAGTTTTCTAAATGCAATGCAATACATTTTTATTTTCTTTTCTAATGCATAAACAATAAAGGTGCAACTACTAATGCTGTTAAGAAAAATAAATATGCTTAAAGGAAAATGTAGATAAATACAAAGTTATCTCTTGGCATGGCGTTCGGTGATTTTAAGTCCTCCAAACATTACCTCTTACCATGTTAATTCTTAGGTGCTTTATCTGGTCCCAAAGGTGGAGACCATGATAGTTGCACCTCTTGAGATGGTGTCACCTATGTTTATTGCTTCTCCAACGGTTTAGAGTCAAGCACAAGTTCTGGGAGCTAGAAACATCTTCGCTCTGTGTGCATGTTCATAGATCTAGGATCTTCACTTTAGGATTCTCAGGGAGTTCACTAAAGTGTGTCTTGCTCATAGAGACAAGGCAGAGATCAAGTGCATGAGCTCTGTTGGTGTGAAAACTCCGACAGAACCAAAAGGTTTATTCATTAAACTCTAGCCTTTGGCACATTGAATGAGATAAAGTTGATGTTTATGTGTTTTGCTCAAACTAAACATGGGTGATAGGAACAAATGATTAGCAAGCTTGTATCATAAAACACTTGGCCGATCAGATTATTCAATATTATAGAAGAATGGTCTATCTATGCATTTAACTTCATAATTATGACTATCATCTTCCAAAGATAGGATGTGCAATATTTTAGATCATTGAATTAAAAACAAGAGATGTTACCTTTTGTATTGAAGCATGTTGAAGCCGTAACATCTTGTGGAAACTTTCCATGCTTGGCTATTTTGTCTCCTTTGTTGTACTCCTTTCTTGCCATTATTTGTTCTCTGTCTTATTTGTGCTTGGACCTTTAGCTCTTCTTATTATTTTATCCCTACAAATCAGTGGACAACACATACCCAAAGGAGTATACAAGTAATGACAAGGGCATTGTCGTAACACAAGGCTAAGGGTCAATTCCTATGCTATAAAAGAAAATGTTTTAACATACTTAGCATAGCACATTTATTATTCACAATTACTCATTTCTAAATGATTGATTTTATTTTTCCATCTTATGATTTGATTCTAAATATAGGCATTGTGAATCAATTCAAACTCATAGAAATAATGTAATAGTAAATTTAGAGTTTGCAAACCAACGTGTGCAGCGATGAGGAAGACCTTAGTTGGATCATCTAGAGTTGACCTTATCTTCCTCATGTCTCAGCTTCTCAACCTCAGAGGTGAGAGTGCAGAACGTTGCATGCTTTTCTCTTGACAATCTTTTCTTGATTCCTGATAATTAGTGGTTGGCAAGAGAATGCAACTTCATGGAGTGAGTGCTTTTGATAATGAATCATGTTTTGTGGCACCCTTCTTTCTTCTTAGCTACGCGTGAGTTGTGTCTCCCTTCATCTCTGGTATGAGTTCATCTTAGGACTGTCCCAATTTATATTCCAATATCTACTATAGCATACTATCAGCTCAAAAATCAACATAGACACCATGTCTAATTTGATTCAAGAAGGCATTTTAACCACGTGTAATTAAAAGCCTTTGAGAGTAAGATCACCACTCCTAAACTAGGCACCATGCTTTATTTAAGAGATGTCTGAAGCTACTCCAAACCTAAACATATACTGTAGCAAACAAGGGTAGCATGAGAGCATTACAGAGATTTACTCAATAGTGATGGTAGAGTATGATCGCAGTGAGAAATATTATTTTATTTTTAGACGTAGATGAATTGTATGCATGCAAGGAGCTAAACATGATGTGGATGCGAAAACTAAATGAAGTGGATGCATGGATGATTCAAAGTAAACATGCAGTGGTATGCAAGAAAATAAAAATATAACTA
>Ga0182004_10005416_pt1 | contig 10395 bp, 10 predicted proteins | sample Sormic07211540_1_FD_120479 | JGI IMG/M metagenome (GOLD analysis project Ga0182004, IMG submission 120479) | Endophyte microbial communities from Sorghum bicolor roots, Mead, Nebraska, USA - 072115-40_1 MetaG | ecosystem: Host-associated > Plants > Roots > Unclassified | place: USA: Nebraska...
AAAAAATTTGTTCAACTAAACACCTGAAAATTTTTTGTGTGTGTCAGATTTCTCTGCTCAAGTTCTGACAACAAAAAAATCTACCACTTTGGCCAAAATTTTTGCAATCTAAACAGGGCCTTAGTTATTATTACATTAATCAATGCTATCTTAAAGCCACTGTGAATACAAATCTGTTAATGATTTGACGTAACTATTATTGTACGCTGAATATGCATATAATTTGATGGAGACATATGTAATGGCCATTTGGAAAATTCCACCTATAAACATCATCATTATATGATTTAAATGTTTATAACTGGAACAGAACGTTTCAGTTGGTTACAAAATTAAGCGTTGCACTGTACACCTATCCACAAATTTCCCTTAGCCTTCTCTTCAGATGGATAATCTTCCCCCTTTCTTCGAAAGGGGCAGGCAGTGACCCGTGAGAATTGGCAACCGCTCTGCTCTTCACTTCTTGCGGCATAAGGGAGATCACAACGTTGGCCCGAGATCATCCCCATTGCTCATCAAACAAGAGCAATGAAAGGCGACACACGCCATTTCCCAGACTGAAAATCCTTTCTGGACACCTGCATGGTCGAACAGGTATGCGCGTGCTCCGAATTTTCAGGCATAGGGAAGGGCAGCTGGAGCTGCACTCCGGTTTCCCCATCTTATTACCCTCCCTCCCAAGGGCATTGCTCTAGTACAAACTTGTAACTCCGTAGTGAAGAACACTGGCCTGACTGTACCCACCAGCGACCGCTGCGATGCTATTGAAGGGAGCAACGCCGTGCAGCGTGCTCCTATGGAGAGTGGCCCTGTCTGTTAGATCAGCTTTGGGCATGCCCCTTGAGACATAGTACTGTGATGGGCGTATGTCCCGGCCCATCTCAGGTGCTACCTTGGCATCCATGAGATGCTGCCCTTGCCTATACTGCCTCCGGTCTTTCTCACGCTCTACCTGATGCTCCTGCCTGTCAGAGCTGTCTGATTTCAGGTGGTAGCAGTAGACTGACGAGGTGTTGGTTGCTGGAGGAACAGCTTGATTCCTTGCCACCCGTCGCGCGATGTGTTGATCAGTGACGCTTGCACTCTCGAATGGTAATACTGGACCTACCACTCTTCCTGGTCTAGCTGCAAGATTGGCAGAGATGAAGCATGTCAGAAAAATTGGGAGTCAGGACTCAGGAGTGACTGAAAAACAGACTGATGGGTAGCGGCCTTGTTTAGATGCAAAAAGTTTTTGAATTTTGATACTGTAGCATTTTGTTTTTATTTGACAAATATTGTCTAATTATGCAGTAACTAGGCTTAAAAGATTTGTCTCGTGATTTAAAGGTAAACTGTATAATTAGTTATTCTTTTTATCTATATTTAATACTTCATGCATGTGCCGCAAGATTCGATGTGACGGAGAATCTTGTAAAGTTTTGGGTTTTTGGGTGTATCTAAACAAGGAAATGCAAACGGTTACCTGCTGGAATCCTTTGAGCGACCTGGGAGGTAGCTGCTGGGCCTTCCTTTGCAGGAATTGTAGTGGAGTGAACGGTAGTTGTCCTGCAAGCAGCAAATCAAGGTCAGCAATCAAATTTGAGCAAATTTTCTGCGACGCCCCAGGCCAACCCATCACCTGATAGGGTTTAGGGTCTCTTGGGATAAATCTTTCAAGAAACACAATCATTACACTATCCTATATCTAGTTGACAAATCCTATTGAGTAACTAATACATTACCCTGGTTAATCAATTTCAGCAACCAATAAATGGCAGCACAAATCATTGAGAGGAAAAGAAGATTATGTTACCTTGGGAGAGATTCATGCTTCCTATCAAGTGTGGCATTCCTCCCTCCATTTTCTTCTAAGCTAGCAAATTGTCTACGGAACCTGTCAACAGCGCTGCAAAATAAAAAAGTATATATATTCAATAACTATCAAGGATGTCATGAATACTACCGTATTGAAACAAAATAACAAGAGGGAAAAGAAACTAAAAGATATAGTCAAGGTAAGAACCTGGGATATAGAAAGCTCGTTTTTTCAGAGCCATTCTTGTAATCCTTCAGAAGTTGAGGATGGTACTGCAGTATCTCCTGGAATATAAGTTCCTTGACGTCCTCTTTGGTAAACTTCTGTTCAAACTCAAATTCCATTTTCGAAATTGGCTGACAGGATGGTTCCCTCTCCACTTTTGCAATGCCTTTAAAATAGGAATCAGCCAACGCCTGGTCATGCATACAGCACATTTATTTTTGTTAGAATATAATTCTGCAAAGTAACACAAATAACAACAGCGTAAACATAAAATCTATGTTTCATTACGACAAACCTACCTCTTCAGCCGTTGGTCGATCCTTAGGATCAAATGCTAGAAGCCTTTGTAAGAGCTTTAGCGCCGAAGGATCTGCATTGGGGAACTTCTCTGAAAAGGGTATTGGCTGTTTCCTCCTCATGCTGCTCAGATACCTCCTTGCTTTCTCATTTCGAATCTGTAGACGAAGGAACAAAAACATTTGAGGCTTAGCAATAATTTATGCTTGATATGTCTCAATATTTACATAAATACTAAATCATACCTGTGAAATAGTTTCTGCTGATGGTGTGCCCAGGAGATCAGTCATCAAATCCAACTGGTGAACCACATTTTTACCAGGGAATAAAGGCTTCCCAGTCAAAATCTCCGCAAAAATGCAACCGATGCTCCACATATCAATAGCCGGTGAATACTGCACAAGAGAATTAACTTAATATCATCAGGATAACAGGGCATTTCAAACTAAATACCGGTAAGACATAACAATAGTATGAGAAAATTGAGTACCTTACTAAAGAAAGATCCACACAGCTCAGGAGCCCTGTACCATCTGGTAGCAACATAGTCCTGCAATCATTTTAGGGCAGACATTGAGGCTTAAGTTCGAAGTAGGACTCAGGTACAGAACACACTAAATCAACAATATTGCTAAGAACTCATAAGAGGTTTTGGTAAAATGTGATACTGTGAATTGATTACTGTAAAAATAACATACCGTCCAGAAAACTGTGGTAGGAGAGTCATTAAATGCAACCCTTGCTAGCCCAAAATCACATATCTTGAGTTTGCAGTTAGCATTTGCTAATATATTTTTTGGCTTTAAATCACGATGATAAACATTAGCTGGAAAAAAATAGACCAGTCAGAGCATAGCTCAAAGTCACTCTACCATAGATATAAACTAAATGCATATGCATATAACATATTATAAGTGAATTCAGCACACACATTTCGATCTCCCAGAATTTCAATAAGGATTTACACAAAATAAACCAAAACATATTAAACTGCATGCATGGAAATTATTGTAAAGAAGTCAAGGCAGACTTGATGAATCCACTCAGACAACGCAAAAGTAGTTTCCTAAGGTAAATGTTGAAATCAAAAGTATAGACATGTACACTTCCATCTAAGCACAGAGAATGTCAATCAAATTTCGTTTTTCTTTTTTTCCACACAAAGAAAGGAACACTAAATAATCAGAACCCCAAGCTAACTTGAGAAAGCAAAGGAATGATTGAGAATACAATACAGACATTAAGGTAAGTCCTTATAATTGATTAGCACTAAAGTCTAAAGTTGAATTCGTGTACAAATGCTAGTCAGAACTGTCATACTTCTAACTGCAAACCGAAAAGCAACACATCACACTACAAATGCTAGTCAGAAGACCTTTCAGGCTAAAATAAGGAATCTTTAAAGGCGCATACCAGTATGAATATATTTCAGCGCACGCAGCATTTGATAGAGAAAGAACTGGTGGTGTTCCTTTGTCAAGTCATCGTTAGCCTTAATAACTTGGTGAAGGTCAGTATCCATCAGTTCAAATACAACATAAATATCTCTGTAGTCCCTCCTCGATGGAGGTAACATGACATGTTTGATCTCAACAATATCAGGATGCCTTAGCAGCCGGAGAAGCTTGATCTCACGGAGGATCCTAGCAGCGTCGGACAGATGCTCGAAGATATTCTGTATCTTCTTGATCGCTACCTTCTCACCGGTATGTCGGTCAATAGCTGAACAAACAACCCCATAACTTCCTTTGCCAATGATTTCCTGAATCCTGTATCTGTTGGCATCGCCGTATTCGCTGAAGAATTCCATCTCTGGTGAATTCTGTAAGTTTGAAAGAGGAAAACGTTAAGATTGCCTGCACAGCTAGTGAATAGCCTTTTTTCTGAAACGTATATTCAAGTCACCCATTGCAAGAACGTAAGCAATGACATATGACTTGGAAACTGCCAAGAAATTCAGCAGAATTGCATGTTTTTCGAGTGTTAAAAAGCTGAGCCACCAAAATCGAACAATCGGCACAGCAAAGTAGGCAGAGGTGAGATCCCCGACAGGAACAGGAACATCTAAACCGACTCTTCCACATATAGCAAGAGGCAACCACTTCTGGCATGCACCAAGACAATGATTCCTATTACTAAATTAACCAATGGGATAGTAGAATCTTTTGACCCGGTTTCTACTTACCGACAAACTGATGGCAAGTAATCCAACCAACTCAAACGCAAAAGCTCTGCAGCATCTACCCCCTCCGACCCAACCCAGATTGACCTTTGCGACCGGCCAAAGAACTCCTGATCTCTCAAACCCTTTACCAAGGCTAATGATCACCTCTGAACAGGCACCACTCTGCTTAAACTATACGTAGTAGTAGACGGTAAATATACCTCCCACAGTTGGCACCGAATATTTATATAGAGCCAAGCCAGCCATCTCTGTCCACAAAACGAAAGGAAATACTGCGACTTGGATTAGGATAAACATACCAAGTCACCCGAATCCAATACCCTTTGTTTACCAAGACGACTCCTCGACCACCCGTCTTGCGTTGCGTGGTCTACTCCTACTACTAAAGAATTACCGCTCCCGCTTATTAACGATGGCGTGAAAAAAGAGCCAGATTTTGGGGGGATTTCGAAACTGAAAACCTAGCTTTAAAGTGGGAGTGGATTTCTCGCAGATATATAGTACCGAGGAGGAGGGACTCTAGGGGAAGACTAATACTCGAATGATTCGGATAAGACGGGATCTCCTAACAAGGCAAGAAATCAGTACGGTAAATCCCATTCCCAGGAAAAGGCATATTCTCTCTTGCGCAGGGAGCAAGCAACCCAGGATCCAAACCGCAAGAAATTCAAATCCCCCAAATCCAGCACCTCCTGCCGTGCCAAAATCCGGAGGAACACACAGAGAGAAGCCGCATCCTTATCCAGTCCTCCTAAACGAGCGCCGCTGCTCAACGCACAGGCCCCCTATTCCCCCACAGGGATCTCCTTCACAGGTCGTCCATGGCACCAACAAAGCAGAGAAAAGAAGCAATCTTTTTTTCACTGTCGAACCGAGCTCCCCACCTTCTTCCTCTGCTCCGCGTGCGCCACCGCACCGGCATTTGCCTCCGGCATCGTCAGGCCGCAGCCGTGGAAGACCTCGCGGGAGAAGTGAGAGAGCCCCTTTCCGGCCTGCCTGCCGCCCCAATCCGCAGGCAAGGACGACAAGGAGGGGAGGGGGAGAAGAGGAGTGGACGACGGAGGAGCAGAAGCGGCGTCCCCTTGGGTTATATGAGCGGGAGCGGGGTGGGTGAGTGGGTGGGTGGGTGGGTGTTACAATTGTTAAACAAGTCGAGGGAGGTGCAGCGGGTGGACGGTCCTACCCCTCCTCCGCCGACGGCGACGGCTGAACTGCGGCGACGGCACGCGTCGTTGTCTCGGGGAAGGCGTAGGGGGTAGTTTCGTCATCCCCGCGTCTGATGCCGTGCTGGTCCTGACGTGGCTCTGGCGTTGACGTGGCTTTGTGTTGCTGGTTTTTTTTTACCCGCGAAGTGGATAATTTCTTTGCTTTTTCCACGTGTTGGTAGTAGCATCTTACACCGCCAGAAAATGGAAACAATATCCTGAAATTTGTAATTCCGGGTAAACAAAAAACGGCAAATAAAGAGAAAGCAAAAGGTTGCTTCCTTTGAGAGAAAAAGAAAAGATTTTACTTGGAATTGTATGCACATACAGTCTTCATAGCAAATCACAGTACTACCACTATAGCATGACTTTTTATTTTTATATTATATATACTACTGTACATTAGCTTTATTTCAATCTTCGGCAAGCTTGGGGCACTATGAGTGGGACACTACCGATGTGCAGTGGAATATGCTTGGCACTCGCACCGGACCCTCGGTTCTTGGATCTGACTCGTCACTCAACCACAAAAATAATCATGATTCCCACACATCATATGTGTGGTCTAGAATCTCTCACGGAGACAATTGAGCTAAATGATGAATGTGCCCGGGGACCCAACCCCAGTGCAAGTACCATCCGGCGCGGTACGATCAGGGCCATCCTCGTGTCGTCCCCTCCTCCGCTGCCGCTGGTGGTGGAGTGGAGTGGAGTAGGTGGCGCGTTCCGTTGGCGCTGTAGCGTGAGCCTGATGTCCCAACCGATCTTTTTTGTATGGCAATTGGCACTCATGCAGCGCTTTGCACGCTTGTTTAAGCACAACAGCTCGCTAGCTTGTTTGTTGCTGCCCTTTCTGCGGTAGTTTAAGCACGTACGCATGCATCGGATTCTGCGATGGTTTTTTTTTCTCCCCGGTGGTTTTGTCTCGTGGATTGCAGGAGTGAGGAGTCGGTGGTGAGTCGTGAGCTTGGGCTGCTGTGATCTGTGGAGAGGATAACCTAGTTTATTGCGTGCTTCCCTTGTCGGTTTTGAGAGACAGTTTTGCAAATTGTAACCTTGCATTGCGTGCAGGTTCCAGTAAGGTACTACTTAGGGCGTGGTTTTGTTGCTGCGTGCGTGTTATTATTATTATTACCTCGGCCTCCTTACTTACGTTCGGTGAAAGATGACGATCGAAGAGACAAAGAGAGATCTGCTGCTTTGATCCCCAGTACAGTACGTAGCATTTTTGTCCATGCCAACTTGGACGCAAGAAATCAAGGTGGGATACACCAGAGGTGCAATGATCATGTTTATGAATTTATCATATATAAATCATTGTTAAAGTTAAGATGTGTCATAAACGTACTGATCAGTGTATATTTTAATAGAGGTGGATATAAATAATGAGGAACGAAAAAGCTACACCAGAGATCCACCATAGTTTATATTATACTTGATGCAACTCGGAAAAGGTTAAATGGACTTATATTCACGATTGGATGAGGGGGTTTTTTTTCTTAGCATGACCGGTAGATTTGGTGGGGGTGCTTCAATCGTATGTTCTGATTTGTCAAATGCTAATAGGACAGACTTATTTTGAGGGTTCTACCAATGGATAAATTATCTTTCTTCACATGGGAAACAGGGACCGATTTTTAATGTTATGGGTGTGTATATGTCCACTAATATGTGTGACAGCGAAATTTACTCCTCTTGTTTGTCTGATTTATATTACCTCCATTATAAAAAAATACTAATTCTAATTTTAACTCGAGACTAACTATCTAGACTTTTACCAAATTTATAAAAAATGAAACAAAATTTATGACAACAGATAGGTATGAATTTTATTCAATGACGAATCTATCAATATATATTTGAGATCATGATATGTTTTGTGGGAACTTGGTTAAACTATAGTATATGGTTATAGTTGGTACTATGCTAGAATCATATTTTTTTTCAGACAAGCAGAGTACAATATTATTTGAAGGGTCACTATGCGTGGTTATTTCATCCCTCTTTCCATGGTTGAATCTTGGACCCATTATATATTCATCAATATTTTTCATCCAATAGCTTCTCTCTCTTTTTCCTCCAACCACGGCGCTCGGGCGTCCCAACACCCATTCCCTTCTTACGCTATTGTATTAACTTGCCAGAGCAGTCACCATGACGAGATGAAATAGCACAGTCACGCTACAGCATTAGCGATACGTGTGAACAAAATAAACCTTTCCTTTTGAAAACATCCAGACGGCAAAAAGGGCAGAAAAAATATTAAAAATGAGCATGTGCCAAGCATGCATGCATCAACAAACAGTTTCCTAACGTCGATGGTTTGGTTTTGCGTGTCTTCACACGCCAAGAAGCTCTTTAGGAGGGTCAACGAGCGCGCGCACAGACACACACACATAAACTCCCCGGGCCCCAACATGTTCGTCCAAGTCACCCGGCCGACGTGGCACCACTAGGAATCACTCCTGCAGCCTTGCTACTACTGCTACTGCTAGTGAGTCACCACCTTTCCCCCATCAGCACGCTGTGACGACCTGTGACCGCGACCTCTCGCGACGTTGAGGCGCGCGCGAACGAAAGCAAAAATGATCGAGATCTGGCGGCGGGTCCGGGTGCCGGGCCCCGATCCGGATCTGCTGCCTCGGCGGTTGCGGCGGCACAGCGATTGCCGATTAGAATATTTGCCCGGCATGGAACACGCACGTTGCCGGTTGCCCCCGTGACGATCGAGCGAGCTCGATCGGCTCTGCTAGCTGGTCCCCGGCAGCACGCGCGTGAAACGAAGCAACGGAGTGGCCGCTGTGGAGTGTGATCGAGCTGCGGGTGGGATGGGTGGTCGATGGGCACGCACATGCCGAAATCCATCGGGATCTCGCCAGCCATGTGCGGCCACGGCCGTACCAGCTCGTATCCGTCGTGCGTACTCCGGACGACGCTACTACAAGGGCCGCGCGCCGTACTCGCTCCGTCCGTCCGCCCGTCTCGCGTGTGTGTGTGTCTCTCTCTCTCTCTCTCTCTCTCTCTCTCTCTCTCTCTCTCTCGCTCGCTCGCTCGCTCGCTGGCTCGGTGGCTCGGCGTGTGTCTGCCTCTGCCTGCCCCCCCACGCATCGTGATCCCGCCGCACACCGCGTGCTGCGGCGGTGCACACTGCCTGCTGTAGACGCGTCGCGCTGCGCACGCGTCTCCTACGTCGTACAGTACTGTAGTAGGTTAGGGTGCGCGCCGATCGGCGGCATGTGGAGACTGATGAATGAAGAAGCAAAAACTAGAGCAAGAAACACGAGCGGGGCCGTAATAACCCAGCGTGAAACACGCGTGTTTTTGCAGGTGCAGGAGCAGGAAACCGGAGGAGCCTCGGACGATGGTCCCGGTGGAAACGGGGGATTTTACGGTGGTTGGTCCAGTGGTTGGAGACACGTGGGAGGTGTGTGTGGGAGCAATCGGGGCCGTCAGGCTATTCTAGTTTTGACCACATATAGGAGGACTAAAAAATCAGGCTATTATAGCAGAGGTGCACGAGAGAGCCATACACTGGCCGTGCAGCTGCAGGCACTCTCGGCTTCCCTATCAGCGATTTACTACTAGTAGTGTATTATTATTATTAGTATTATTGCAAGCAGCTGTCGGCAATTGATTACCTTTTCTTTCTCCGGCATACGGACTCCAGCTTTTCGTTTTGTCTGTTCAAACAAAGGAATGGCTGGCCGTCGTTTTTCCTTCATGCATGGCACTGATGGCAAGCCTACGCGGTACGTCGTCGTTCCCTACGAATTCACTACTACTACTACTACTAGTATACAGTATATTGATGACAATGATCGATATTGATACCCCTAGCCTACAGTACACACCCACGACCCATCATCATTCATTCCATCGGGCAGCAGCGACAGCACACAGCATCCGAATCCGAGGTGCCGATGTACGGAGTACCCATGTTTTTGTTCATTTTGCCTTGTTTAGTTCCCAAAATATTTTGCAAAATTTTTCACATTCCTCGTCACATCGAATCTTTAAACGCATGCATGGAGTATTAAATATAGACGAAAATAAAAACTAATTGCATAGTTTGGTCGGAATTGATGGGACGGATCTTTTGAGCCTAGTTAATCCATGATTGAACAATATTTTTCACAAACAAACGAAAGTGCTACAGTACCTGTTTTGCAAAATTTTTTGGAACTAAACAAGGCCTAAGGGAAAAAAAATCAGCGTAGAGCACTGGTAGTATATCTCTACCACTAAAACATTTGGACTCCAATCGTTCACAGGCTTGCGATCCCTCGCTGGCTCGCATGCCCGCTCGTCATCGCCCGCGCGCTCACTCCTGTTCCCGCACCAGCCCCAGGCCCGCGCCCGAGCAGCCACGGTTCGATCCCTCACATCATCGTTTTTTCCGTCCTTTATATTGTTCGAGCGACCACGACATCGACTCCTCCCCTCCCCCAAGATCATCACCAGGGAGCCGCTGCCGCCGGTGGTACAGGGGCCGTGCGAGGGAGGCCAAGCGCCGCCGAGCAAGAGCTGCTCCTCATGGCCAACTCCGCCACCGCTCGTCGACCAAGCAGGAGCCATGATGCCACCCCGCCACCGGTCTGCTTCATGCTCCTGCACGCCACGCGCTGAGGGTCTCCGCCGCCGCACGCCACGCACTCGATTCTTTGTCGGTTCCTTCATCAGTTCGT
>Ga0182004_10005417_pt1 | contig 10392 bp, 5 predicted proteins | sample Sormic07211540_1_FD_120479 | JGI IMG/M metagenome (GOLD analysis project Ga0182004, IMG submission 120479) | Endophyte microbial communities from Sorghum bicolor roots, Mead, Nebraska, USA - 072115-40_1 MetaG | ecosystem: Host-associated > Plants > Roots > Unclassified | place: USA: Nebraska...
CCTTGACACGGTTTGGAATCACTGCCAGGCTGATCCAGGACTGTGTCCGTGCGATCATCAAGTGTCGCAACAAACGTTCGTGGAAGGTGATGTGTCCTTACAGCCGCTCACAGTACGAAACACGGGGGAAAGAGAAACTGCATGTCCGTCCGGGTCGCTGATGAAATGTCACGGTTGTTGGTACAGGAGTAGGAGCCGCGTTCACAGCCTGGAAAGGGAGGGAACACCGGAACAGCAAGCAGTCAACACTGGAGCAAGTTTTAGAATTTTGGATGGAAAGTGAAGTTGCAAATCGTCATTCGTCAGGAGAAAACAGTAGTGAATGCATTTATTTCATCCCCGAGCCTTCAGGGTGATTGGAACAGGCCAACAGGGGAACAGCGAGAAAACGACATGTGTTCGAGAAATCACCTCACCTAAGAATGGAACTTGGAGAGTTGGAGCCATGAGTTATCCAATGAATTTTGCAGGGATGAACCCATGCCTTATTATTAAACTACTACTATAAACCGTTCCATTCCCAAACCAGAACAAATATTTGCAGTGCTTAGTGACAAGGTGATAGCCCTCACAGAACCACCCACCTAGCCGTCTAGGAGATGCAGCAGTTTCCACAGGTTCAGGAGCCAAAATGCTCCCTTGAGCACTGGCAATTTATTGGCGGGCGGAGCCACTGCAAATATTTTCGCAGCTCCAAATCTGAACAGTTTATCATTTCTTTACAGAATACAATGACAACACGTCAAAAAGAAAACCCAAAGTCAGGTACCCAAATTGTGAAATGCATCCGCTAATCTACAGCCCCAAATGTACAAAGAATTCCTAGACACCAGGCCCATCATGTACCCAACTACTGTGCTGCAGGACGAACAGCCCAAGCATGGTTTCTGCAATGGCAGATCCTTTTGACGCCCGGCAGGAAGAGTATAGCTTCACCAATTCCAACCTTGTATCCCTCATTGTCTTTGTGGCTGGATTTCAATTATCACCTCTAATGATTCCTGCGAGGTTGGACTGTTTTGTCTACCTCCAGCACGATCACGATGAATTGGAAGTATCCAATGAGGCGATCTATTAACAGAGCTCTCGGCATGTCCCAATAATTGAGGGAGGGTACGGAGAGGGGATGTTGTAGATTTTGCACCGGGTTGGTCCTTCAATGAGATCCGACATATTGGGCAAGTAGTTTGTTTCTGTAACCAAACATCTATACATTCCAGATGGAAGTTATGTCGGCATGTAGGCATTATGCGCAGTATCTCTTTATCATTGTATTCACCTAAACATATGGAGCACCTGTCAAAGAAAAATAAGGAACATATTATTTTCTTTTGAGTTACAAGTAAACATACCACATAAAGGTAACCTATCCAATTCCTTAATTTTCATGATGCCCATCAACAATCAGCAAGTGGTATTATAGTTTTAACAGAAATATGTCTCTCTTAACTTGCTAAATTATCATATAGGATATATCTAATATAATAAGTCATGTGCCAAATTATCGTATAGGATATATCCAATATAATAAGTCATGTCTCATTTTAGATATTTCATTTCTTTCAATAACAGAGCTGTGCATGCTAGTTGTGGCTGACCACCAAAAGATACTAGAACTATTTGATGAATATATTCATCAATAAATGCTTCCTCTGCAGGTACATAAATTTCTGTTATGCAAATAAAAAGTAGTGCATGTACATGTAAATAATCAAGATTATTTTTCTATCACAACTATGCAGTTGAGTACTTATATGTCATGCACAATCATGAAAGATTATTGAATGCCATGTCAAGGATCAATTATCAGCCCTGCCCACCTTCTCATAATTTATAAGAGACAAAACACAGACAAGGGGTAGCTGTACTTCTTGTTCAAGAAAGTATGGTTCTACATTAGATAATACAACTAAAAATCTGTCCATTTAAGTGCTTCACTAAGTTATAGCATCTTTACTTATACAAACCATGTAGCAGCTATATGCATACAGTAATTTAGAACTTAAGTCACCCAATAACAAAAGACTAGAAATTCTGGAGGCTTTGATGATCAAGCTATCACCGTTTCAACTCATTGGTATACACACTGATATCTTTTTTGAAAACAACAGGAGAGGTTTCCCCCTACTTGTTAAATATTAAAATAGGTATAAAGAAGAGTGTGTGAGGAAAAGAGAAAAAAACACTGATATTTGTGAACACTAACTGATATGTCGCATGTTCTTTGCATCAAATTTCATTGACAATCATACAAAAGGGAACCGTACAAGTCCCCTCTGCCTCTGAGAATAGGCAATTTGGTTGAAGGAGCTATGGTACATTTGCAAGCATGGAAGTAAATTAACTATAGAGCATGCATTATGTACTTACTGAGCATCATCTTTTGAATGGAAGGCCTCGGAACTATAATTCATTGTAGGAATTGCAGCAACAGCAAAAGGGTCCAACCCGCAGCGGGAGCGTTCAATCTATTGAACAGAGCAAAAGGAACCATGTCAGTTTTTTAAGTCTTGTCTGAATTGCTGTAAGTAAACTGACACCAACGACCACCTAGCAGAAACATAATGCTTGCGACACATAACATTTAGTAATCAACGAACACATAACAGAAACATAATGCTTGTGAGTTGTGGACACATACCGTTAATAATTTTAACCCCTCAATTGTTTAGTCATCTCAAGCATCGCATTGAAAACAGTGAAACAAGCAAACTAAAAACGACTTAATCTGAGTGCGCAATAGCATTTTAGAGTGACTTCCTAGACGAAAGTTGGAAGAGTTATCTTAAAACTTTCAGATACCCGAGCTAAGCATTGATTGAAGTACATTCCTTGGTCATACATATATTTGCATAAAGATTTTGTTTATCTGTATTCTGATCGCAGATAAAGAAAGGAGCATACATAATGTGCATATCATGCCATTTAGCTATGCAAAACCACATACATACTAATGCATGGAATTTTTTTATTAGAAAAAGGGACTTTTATTCCGGTTTCTGCACGAGTTATTCACTCAACCACTAATGCATGGGATATGAAAGAAAGCATAGAACATTGAGAAATAGTCAAATGGAAAACCTAATGTGCATGCTTAGATTCAAAAGAAAAAAACCCTTGCATTCCACTTTCAATTACAAATGGAAGCAATCGTAAAGGACTGATAGTACAAAATGCTGGCATAATATGGACCCAAGTCCTAACTTATCACTAAAAGACTAAGATAATTTTGTATACATCATATTCGCAGTTGAGAGAGATGATGCACATAGACACCAGCCTGTTAATTGAAACGACAAAATAATAACATGCTTGATAGTATTGTCCATGGTTGAGACAAATCAGATGATAGGATAGAACCACACATGATACCTAAATTTTGAGGGTGAAAATACTGCCAGATACTCAAATGTACAGTGTACCTAATCAAATCATCTTTGATAACCACACTGCCAGTCGAAAGGCCATAACTTACAGGGCTAAAAACACCATTTTTCAAGATGACAATCTAAACACCTGCTGTGAATGTTCTCGATACGGAGATCATGAATATAATGGTAAGTAACATGGTATTGCCATGACTAACCAATTCGACTTGGCCCATCTTGGGCTGAATTATTTGGTCAAGGTGGACTGTTTTCATATTCTGGTGACAGAGCTGAATTGGACACTGTGGTTATGTTTTGTCATGCCAATGAACTTGCAACTTCATCAAGAATTTGTACAATGTAGAGACTAAAAGAGTTGATGCAATATGTGACTAACTGAGGGGAACAGGAACAACTAAACATGGCACAGTAGCTAGAAGAACTCTGCAGAGAAAGGGAAAGCAGCATCACACTTAAATAGCATCTCCAGTTATTAGTGAGAAGGCAGTTTGGTTAGTTCCTAATGCATCTGTGCCATGATATTTCCCTTCAACATCTTCTATAGTTCTATCCGCTGCTGGTGGTGACCTTCGTAAGTATTTGATGCGAATTTGGTCGAGATATTTACTTTTCGGCCATAACCAAGCCAACTTACAAGTTATATCACACAAATAATGCGCATGCGACCTCAAGTTCTGTTGTAGCCCATATAATAAACATGACTCCTAATATAAAACAGCAATGTGAATGAAAAGATCGAACGGTGTTCCAGTGTGTAAAATAAAAACAAGCATTCAGTGGAGTATTTTCCTGAACATAACAGGCCCGTGCATGACTTGGGATCACCGGATCACTACACAACTCAGGGGTCGCTTCCGTGCTTCACAAACGCAATGATACACACGCACACGCTAGCAGAAAGCAGGGTGGCAGGTGCTGGGCGGCTCACCGTGCGGTCGAGATCCGCGACGTTGCGGAACTCGACGTCGAAGTCGAACGGCACGGGTGGCTGCGCCAGCGCCCGCGCCGCGGCGACCGCGGCGGCGTCGGCGGCGTCGGCGTCGGCCCGCGCGGCGCGGCCGCAGATGAGGCGCGCGCAGACGAAGACGATGAAGGTGGCGCTCATCCCGAAGCCGATCACCGTGGTCACCAGATTCAGCCCGGACCCCAGCATCTCCACTCGACCGCCACCGCCCCTCCTTCCCTTCCCTTCCCCCGCCGCGCCGCCACGGCCGCACTGCCCCCCCTCGCCTCGCCTCCCCCCAGTCCAGCTGCGCTGACGCCCCGCTCCCTCCCAAAAACGCACACTCGAATCAACAGCCCGCGGCAGCAGCACGCGACGGACGGATTAAGCAACGAGCAGTTGCCGGGCGGGCGGCGTATAAGAGCGGCGCGGCGGGCGGCTGCTGGGGTCGCGCTGCAGGGGGCTGGTAGCCATCGGCGCGGGGTTTGGGATTTGTCCTGGGATTTGCGTGGGCCGCTGGCAAGGAATGATGCGCCCGCGGCGGTGGCGGCGGGAGTTGGCGGATTCCGGGAGTTGGTGAAATGGTGAGCCGTGAGCGAGGTCCTGGGAGAAACAAGTATCTTCTCTTCTCCCTCGCCCCTCGTCTCGTCTCCTCTCCTCCTGTGTGCGTGACTTGCGAGGGTGGGGGTGCCTGCCTTGCGCCCGCGCGATGCTGCTCAGCACAGCGTTCTGCGACGACGCCGGATCTGCTGCAGTGATGCCGCTGTTTTTTTTTGCTCTGGCGACCGTGGGACTTCTTCGTTTCGACTGCGTATGACGCGCGGGACCGGTGTCCACGGCGGGGTCAGCTGTCATGGACGGAACGGGAGCGCCGTGGCCGGAGCCACAGTCTCGATAGGTAGGGGAGGCACGCGGGCCCCGCCGCGGTGGTGTGGCCGTGTGGGCAGGTGCGCGCCGGGGAATCGTCCAAGATTTGGCAGTCGCCACTGCCACGCGAGCGGGACAGGGAAGAAGCGGCGTTTGCGTGCACGGGCTTTTCAGCTTTGCAAAGATCTTCTTTCCCCCGTGTCAAAAGAAAAAAAAAATCTTCTTTCCCCGAACGAAACGACGGTTCGCGACATACCCGAAGCTGGAAGTACCATGAACTGCCACCACCATCGTGTTCGTGAACAACCGCGGATCTGTTAGGTTTAGAGTATGTTCGGTACAGTTCGCGTCTGTACGAGGACAAATCTACATTTTCTCTCTCTCTCATAAAAAACTTACTCCTTTCATTTTAAATTGTGAGTTATTCTAAAAATCTTAAAGAGTCAAAACATCTTAAATTTTACCAAATTTATATGGTAGGATAATAATATTTATGATATCAACTAAGTATCATTAGGTTCTTCATTAATTATATTTTCATAGTATATCTATTTGATGCCCTAAAACTTTGTAGTTTTTTTTTATAATTTTGGTTAAATTTTATGCTTTCACTTTTCAAAATTCTTGGATAGGATGGTTGAAAACATAAGTTCGGAGCTGTCGGTGTGGTATGTACTCCATAGAGTGTACTCGATGAGCTCCTATTATGGCCCAATATGGAACCAGATGATTTTCTCCTTTCAATTCAAATCCAATTTGAGTGTATTGTATTGTTACGCCCCATTTCGTAGTGAGAATTTAATGTTTCCCTCTTGCTACATAGACTTACAGAAGCTTACCTCATGTTTTACAACTTTGTGATTATATCCATATAATTTTAAAATAAAAATATTGTTGGTGAGTTTTGTCCATTTTGGATAGAGGTTAGTTGTGAGATTAAATGAACTAAAAAAGAGAAAAGTGTAAACATAAGGAAATGACCACACTACCCTTTATCCTTATCTTTCACCACCATGCCACTAGGCCCCGTTAAACCACCAAGATAGCAAGTGCATGGGCAATTGCTTGGGTGTGCGGTAAGTGGGGTGCGGACACAAGCAATGGGGTTGCCGGAGCTGGTGGGCGAATGGGGGACTCGGGTGGGTAGGCAGGCATATGAGCGACGGTGGCGAGCAGGGGTGGCGACTCGCATGGTCACTTGGTCAGGACTCAGGACTATCATACAGCGGCTCAATCTTGCCCTCACACCCACCCGTATGAGGCCAGAGGTGCGACAGGCGAACGTACATGACAACGCAACATGTTTTGGATTAGGGCCCTAATTTCTAGTTGCTAACTCTTTTTGCTAAAGACGAAACTACTATACAAAGGTCTCTAATATTAGAGGGCACATCCATCCGTTGGCTCCCTTGACTGTTCATTTTGGCTCATCAAATTACCTCATAGGCCGACACCCTTAGAAACAAGCCAACGCCACTTGCAAAGGAAGAAATTTGCTAGGACTTTGAAAGCTAAGTAAGTGTTTGAGGCAAACCATCTTTTAACTTACCAATCGAAGTGGCCCTCGAAGACGCCAAACCGAAGAAGGCAGCGAAGACATACAACTTGCGGAGGTTTAAGTGCATCTAGCCCTTTGGTGGATTGAATGACAATATGATTAAAGATCTCATAAGTTTGCTGTGTTAAATAGAGATTTAATTAGATTGTATACACTTGGTGGATTTAATCTAGAGCATTAATACGAATCTTTTTTGCTAGCAATAGACTAAGATATCCACATGTAAAAACTGATTTTTTAGGCCGAGATGCTTAAGTTGTCCGCCACTAGAAGTAAGAAAATTTTTATACGCTGATGTTTTAAGTAACCACATCTATAGACCAGACGGTGGTTTAAGACAGTTGCCAATACAAATACATCTATTTATACTAGTACCTGGTTTAAGGGAACCACCAATGAAAATATATCTACATGTGGTTTGTCAACATTGACCCACTCTTTGTTTTGTAGTGGTGCCTGCTGTTTGCGAACCGCCGGTGAAAAGAAATATGACAGTTAAAACTGATTTTGTACTAGTAAGAGTTCGAGTTTTGATATCATGACTTTCTACATTCTCATATTAGATTCAAACTTCCAATTTTTATCGAACTATTTCAGACACTCAAAATAATCAATTACATTTTAAAAAATATTAAAGTTTTGTTTCCAGAATTTGAAGGTGTAAATGATAAACTTACATGATGTGAATCATGTGATTAGATTAGATGAAAAGAAAAACGGAATTGCAAACCAACACGTTGTGGGCTGAGAGCCTCTGCCGCTGGAACCTGGAAGTTGGGGGCCCGCTGCTCCTTGTATCACTCCATGCAGGCCGAGGTGATGTTCAGCCTAAACGAACCGGAAGTATTAGTAGCAGCTATGTGCATCCTACGGGCCAGGCCGCCAACTTGCACGTCTGGACTCTGGAAGATGTTCATCCGTCCATTTTTTTTCGTCTCATCGGGCCACACACACTGACACACACATATCTAAAGTTCGTTGGATTTGGTGGGCCGCGACTACTTGGTGCTCAGCGGACTGGTACCAGATATGTTCCGGCCTCTCTCTCAAAAAAAAGAAAGAAAAAAGTTCTGGCCTTCCACTCAGAAAAAAAAGGATATGTTACAGCCCAAATATACCTTGCGTTTTAGACAGCGGAAAAAATCTACTTTTTCTTCCCAACTTTCATGAAAGTCTGTTTTTCTCCTTCAACATCAAAACCAGACAAACCACTTCTTTTAACTTTTTAAACCGTGACAAACCACCTCTCTTTAACTTTTTCAAACCATGCATTTTATCTTTCTGGAGCGGTTTTGGAGGCGGTTTTGCTACAACAAATGATGGTTTTGCTACAATGACGTTGACTTTGTCTTTTTATTTTTTATTTATTTCGGCTAAATATTTGAAAAAACAGAATAAATTATAGAAAAACATAAAATAGAAAATCTAAATTTGTTGGACTCCACATGAGTAGATCTACATAGTTAATATATAATATGATATACTTTAGTATAAATTTTTTTCTATAATTTTTTTGTATTTTCCCTTTTTAATTATTTCGGCTAAATTTTTTAAAAATTATAGTAAATTTTAGAAAAATTATAAAATATAAAATCTAATTTTGTTGGACTCCACGAAATGTGAGAAAAATCCCGTTTTTCTATGAAGCTCGGCAAGTCATTCCTAGTTTATGGCCAAGTCATGGACAAACATATTAGCCTTTGATACTTACTCCCTGTGTCCCATTGAAAGTGTCATTTTTTGACACTTATTGTTTGATCGACTTATTCAAAATATTTGTATAAACATTATTTATTTTCTTATGACTTGTTTGTCAATAAAAACACTTTAACAATGGTTTATCTTTTTTTGCTCTTTGTATAAAAAATAAATAAGATGAATGGTCAAACAAGAAATTTAAAAGTAAAAAACGACACTTTCAATGGGACGGAGAGAGTAGCTTCATGTAATTGTTCCATTGATTATATGTTGCGCATGCATGAGAAGCTCACAGTAGACGACTAACACTATTCGGTTTTTCTTTGAAAAAAGCGTATCATAAGCAGGAATAAATATGGCCATATCATGGATGTCAAAGTGACTTATAATTTGGACGGTTATGTAGCAATGGGTAATAGTGGGATGAAATAAGATGAGAGAGAGAGAGAGAGAGAGCACTTTCAGTGAAAAAAACATCAACAATAGCTATAAGGAGTTCACACAGATAGATTCGGAGGAGGTGCATGATGAGAGAACCAATACAATCAAAGAAAAAACAAAATTATGGATGAAAGGTATTTTTCAAGTAAGACAAATTAATTATTATAGAGAGAAAAGGCTAGCTCTCTGCTATATTTGTATGGGCCACCTTGGCAGTTTTAGCAACACCGAGTGTGGTATGTCTATTTTTCTTTCGATTTTGGATTTTTGGAAACAATATTATGATAATTTAATTAAGCAAGGAAAACCACAGCTAAGAAACTGATTTTAAAGACCCGAATAACATTAGCTAGTGAACTGTCTTCCTCATGAGCAGTCAACGTGATATAAACCTAAACAAGTAGAGCTCAACTTAATGCTTTCCAATCCCTTCTAGTGATAGTTTGACTTTTATGCATTTCCTTGTTCTAATTTATATGTCGTCAACCGTTGCCGGAGATGCAGATCGCATGCTGTGACTGGCTATGTCATGGTTTGACTTTATAGTGTGTGTCTATTTATACTCTCTGTGTTGACTTTCTAACCCATCTATTATAAGTATTCAAACTACTGTACTAGTAGCTTATGAAGAATGCAAGAAAATGAAGTCAACAGATTGTTATAATGCATAATCGCTGTACTCCTGTACTTTGCCTTTGAAGTTCATTGTGCAGATAAAAAATTCATTGGCTCGTTTCAGCAGGTATAATAAGGCCGTTATCATCCAAAGTATTCTGTTGCAACTGAAGTTCTTTTTCCTTTCCTAAATTATAGGAACTGAGGTTGTCTGTTGCGAACTGCTGCTAATGCTTGTAGCTGCATAAATGCATGCTGAAACTACTTCTCCTTCATATCCATCAAATATTTGGAGGAAATGCATTATATTAATTAAACTATTAAGTCGTAGTATTATCTCTGTACTACTTTGATCCTTTTCTGCTTTTTACTAGCTAGATCTGGTTAACGCAGGCTCTAGACGTAAATTCTCAAGGAAATCGGCAGCATAGAATACAGAAAAGTGCCTGTTTGATTCAACTTAAAGGAGCAGACGATATCTGACGGTCGGATCCTTTTCTGTCCGTACTGGCTAAGACTAATTCATACAGTGATAGTGTTGTACACTAGATACACTGTCACCTCAATCGGGCAAATAAAAATCATTGGGTACTGATACTTGAGCGATCTACAAATCGTTTTCTACAGCGATATTGAGTGCGATATTATACCGAACAGAGTTAGCAACTGAAACTCTGAAATATGTTTGAGACGAAGTGGCCATCGAACGAAGCATTACCGATAAAGAAAAGATGAGAATCAAATGAAAAAGAAGCAGAAAAAGGCACTCCCCATGCATGTCTCAGAAATGATCTACAAAGCATGCGTCGTAAAAATAAAATAAAATGAAGTATCAATCGGGTACTTGTCTATGATTTATTGATTTTTAATACTTGTGTTAA
>Ga0182004_10005418_pt1 | contig 10392 bp, 4 predicted proteins | sample Sormic07211540_1_FD_120479 | JGI IMG/M metagenome (GOLD analysis project Ga0182004, IMG submission 120479) | Endophyte microbial communities from Sorghum bicolor roots, Mead, Nebraska, USA - 072115-40_1 MetaG | ecosystem: Host-associated > Plants > Roots > Unclassified | place: USA: Nebraska...
CGCTCTTGTTACCGTGTCACTTGGAAGTTATCTCAGCTCATTCATCTTGACCCTGGTGTCATATTTCACAACTCGAAATGGGCAATTGGGGTGGATCCCTGATAACTTAAACGAAGGCCATCTGGACCGTTTTTTCTGGCTGATAGCTGGTCTCAGCTCTCTAAATTTCCTTGTTTTTATATATTACGCTCAACAATACAAGTGCAAGAGAGCTTCTGTTGCTTAAAGTTCCGGGTTTCCTTTTCCTCTTTGTAATCTATTTGTACAGCAAAACTCTATGTACAATTTGTTTATGCTGAAATACTACAGTGCGTACATAATCTCTTGTGTAGTGTACATTACTTCAGCATCTTTGGTACTGGATACAACATTACTTGGATAATAATGGAAACGTAATACATCATTTTTCCCTATAGCTATTTTTCCCTGAGGCTGTTTAGTGGAGGCATATGTAACGTACTTTGTTTCGATCATTCCATTACGGACCTGTTGATGTACATGTACTCCCTCTATTTTAAATTGTAAGTTGCTTTGGCTTTTCTAGGTAATTTTTATTGTATTTAGATATAGCATATATCTAGTTTCAAAAACTGTATTAAAAAACTAAAATGACTTATGTTCCAAATTGTACCCTATTGAAACAGCCTCCAGGATTTGTGTGCTGCTGCTTGTAGAACGCCGCCTATGCCAGAGATCAAATTTAGTGGTGTTTATAAAACTATATCCTAGAAGCTGTTTCGGTAGTAACCAACTTATATACTAACGAATTGGAGGCCAAAAGAACCTTCATGTTAATCCTTAGGAGACGCTCTAGGAAAAAAAAGGATAAAATTATACTTCCATCGATAGATTATTAAAAGTAAGCATAATGCTATGCATCACTATATAAAAAAAGTAGACCCTCAAACATTGGATAAATAACTATTTTAATAGTTTATCGAGCGTGAAATATTTTCCCTTAACATTGATAATCGCTTTAAATTATATTATAATACTCAACAGTGATAATAAATTGTGTAGATTTATTATTAGTTTAACTAAATTTGTATATTTGTATGCGCTGTGGATATACCAACTTTCCTTTTTTTAGATTGACCAAAATATGTTTTTTGAATTAATTTTTATGTTTTCCACCTGGTATGCGTGGTTTCAACCGCATATTTGACGAATAAATAGGTCTTTATTAGTGAACGCTTCTAGGGTACGATTTATCTGCCATCCTGTGACATGGGCGAGATATCGGTAATGCGATTAAAAGTGCAAAATTGGAGATATCAGAGTCATGTTGGCTTGACCACCAAACCAATATGAGAAGGGAAAACCCAATTTGTGGCAGAAAGGAAAGTGACCCTAGGGTGTGATTAGTTGTTTGAAAATTTTCCGGGCTTCGTCCATGAGATGTGACCTAGCACTTGAGCTTGACTCATCATGTGCAAAAAGCGTCCTCCAACTTGACTCCGGGGACACGAGGATTGTGGTCGTTTCTCCTAGGTCAGGCTCAAGGTATATGAATAATTAGCCATCTGGTGATATTATTAATGCATTATTAGCACATATAATGATATTAATATATTTCAACTAAAACGAAGGAGTAATAAGATAAATTAAGAGTTTTAAGGTAATAGTTGTATATAATAAACATCATGCCATTATGATGATGATTGTTTATAAATGTTTTAACCTGTTTTTATGTAAGCAAGAAAACAGTTTCTTAGGAGGACAACCTTATAAATAGGCAACCCAACGCCACGTTCTTGCATGCACTAACCCTGCCATGGCTACTAGGAGCCTGATTGTAGATGCGAATGGGCTCGTCCACAAATCAGAGCTATTGCTTGTCTGAAAAGTTATGACTGAAAATACTGTTCGCTAATTTATTATAAAAAAATACTATTAATTAGCTGATAAATTTGATAGATAAGCAAAATAGGCCACAACAAAATGCTCGGAGCAGAAATGATGAGTTGATGACCAGTTCTCTAGTGGTCTAGTGGAGCTACGTGGCAGCACATGCCCCTATGTTAGCGTAGGATCCGCCACATGTGGCAGTTGCCGAAGAGAAATGAACATCCTGACTGGTTTGTCATGATGGTACGGTAGCACGCCTCAGCACTCTGAATTTTCTTCTTTCGTTTACTATATATATGCACAACAGTACATATGCAAAGGTGCAAGAGAGCTTCTGCAGTTTAATTTAAAGTTCATCTATATCAATAATCTGTTTTTGACAAACAAAAGAGATACATTTATGATACTATCTCAATCATTTCAGTTGCTGACCTGTTGATAACTATAGTTTCCTTGTCAGAATTGGATCTGCATCTGCTACCCGTGGCCTGTATTACTGTATAGTAGAGATCAGATTTGGACTTGTTTAACAAGTCATGCAGATATATATTACGTAATGGTGGAGCCGCACGAGCGTACGTATCAACTGCTTTTGAGCTGGTGCACTAAATTAGCTATTTTAAATTGTAAGTTGTTCCAAGTTAACATAATATATCTAAGGGCCTGTTTGGTACAGCTCACAGCAGCTTCATGAGCTGTTGTGAGCTGTTTTTTTTACCAAACAATTATTTCCAAAACAGCTTTATGGGTGAAGTTGTTTTTCCCCTCCTCTCACAAAAACATAAGTTAGATGAAGCTGAAAAAAAGTAGCTTATTGCAGCTTCTCCCTCATTTCTCTCTCTCAACTATGCATAAAGTAGTTGGTGAAGCTATTTGCCAAATACTTTTTCCAAAACAGCTTAGCTTCATCTAGAAAGTCACTCATGAAGCTATTTTCTAAAAAAACAGCTTTACTAGTGAAGTTGAGCTGTGCCAAACAAGCCCTAAATACATAGTAAAAACTATGTAGAAAACCTATATCTACAATTCAAAATAGAAATAACATATAATAGTTTATAAATACACATGCCCATGGCATGAGGAAACAAGGTTTTTTTTTGTCCGCAAAAGATTTGGACTAATTTATTTTTTAAAAATAAAAACCTAGTACCTAACTTTTTTAAGAAATGAATATATCTGTTGGTCCTTTACTTCGAGTACACATATAAATAAATCTAAATCTAACACCAGTAGATTATTATATCTTTTCAAATATTGGTATTTGTTTCATACTTTTCTGTTTTAAATAGAATATATCTTTTTTTAAGAAAATCACACATGAAATCTTAAATTACAAGGCCATTTTCTTTGAGATAATCTTCAAATTTTAAAATTTATTGGACTAATCTGGCAAGATCATCATCGTCACATATAAGTAAAAGACTAATAATGTAAGATATAATCCTATGACTTATTTCGATTGAAGTAATAATATTCCATTTATACCTGCTACTTCGGTTCGTTTTAGTAGACGAAGTTTGATTGTTCAAAACTAATTTTCAGCAGTAAATTCTTTATATAATATTTGGTTAATGATAACAAAATCATAATATCAGGGTGCACTATAAATACAAATTTAGAGATACAAAAAACTTTTACTCCCTTCATCCTAAATTATAAAGCATTTCAAGAATCTTGGAAAGTCAAAGCATCTCATGTTTGATTAAAGTTATATAAATTATTACAAAAGATTTATGACATCAAATAGATATAATATAAAAATATAATTAATAAAAACCTAAGATTACTTACTTAGTATCATAAATGGTATTATCTTGTTATATAACTTTGGTCAAACTTGAAATGTTTTGACTCTCTAAATTTTTTGAAATGACTTATAATTTGGAATGGATGGAGTACTTGATTGTTGATCGAGGCAGGACTTTGGATGGTCAAATTGCACCTAGTAAAGGCAAGAAGACTGAGTACTTCCTCCATACCTATTAAGAAAGTCGTTTTGGACAAGGTTTAAGTCAAACATTAAGAATATAAATCATGAATAACTTTTAAGTTGTTGAGTTTGAAAATATAAAAACCATATGAATAGATTTATCTCAAAAAATACTTTCATAAAAATATACATATATACCACCTTTTGATAAAATATTTTTATAAAAATAAGAAGTCAAAGTTAGGCTTTGGAGACTGTGTCGCTATCCTAAACGACTTTCTTTATAGGTATGGAGGGAGTACTCATTAATGCAAAATAAATACTTTATTAATTAACTTAAGAAACATACTCGCTAATCATTAACTCTTGATTTAGTCTAGACTAGAACGAATTTTTTTAGGAAACAGGCGGGGGTTTTCCTCCTTGATTTCTTTTACACTACAAGTTTGTAGCAACAGAAATAAAACCCTGAGAAAGTAATTTTGAATTTCAATCTAATAATATTATTTTTAAACCAAAATTTACATTACGTTAGGCTAATTATTATTTATCAAATAATTAGAAGATTTGAATCTTAAATTATAATATTAGGAGCACCTAGGTAGTGTGTGGAAGAGGAGTTTAAAAGCATGATCATGGTGTATCTACTCAAAGTTTCTCCTCATCGAATTTCTCCGAACCAGCCATTAATCTTTGCCAACGGATGCTAGACTGACTGGTCAAGCATTATATTATGGGTGAATTACAGTGACAGAGGTCATTCTCTTTAAACGACGTCTTCTTTGATCAATTTATCTGCTTGTTGTTAGCTGGCCGTGGCGATCTGCACGGGCTCACCGCCGTCCTTTCAATCACCACTGCCCGCCTACAGGGTTCACCACCGCCCTTCTAACAATGTGATGAAATGGAGGAGTTCCCCGTAACATATCAACAACCCTCAATTGTCTCTTACGCACTAGAGACATCCTACAGATCCAGAAGCCTAGCCATCGCCTGGAGGATGCCATGACTCAGCTTGAAGGATTGCATGTACGAGGGGTGTTTAATTTGGATGGGCTAAACTGAACTTTATTTCATGTTTTGGATGCTAAATAGGAGACCTAAACATGAATTTAATCATGGTCTAACAAAAACTAATAGAGGCTAGTTGATGAGTAGAACACATTAGAAAAAAGAGAGGTATTATCAACGATAGACGGAACTGTAGCCTGGCGATCAAAACAGGCCATAAGAGGTTTTTTAGATAATAGGGCATATATAAGAGGTTGTTAGTAGCCTATATGCTAAAGTGGAGAGAGAATAAGAGGGAGAAGAGATGTGAGCTGTAAGTTTGCAGACAACTAAAACACAAGAACCAAGAAAACAAAAAAAAACTATATCAGATAAAGAGATGAACCATATATAAGCTAACTACTATATAGTGGGCTATAACTATTCATACAACCAGCTAAAGATTGTATTATTAGCCTTGCTTTACTCGTGCAGAAGATCCCTGCGTTTCAATTCAATCGAGCCTGGCTTTTAGAAATCAATTGCTTCTAAAATATTCTTCTGTGTTATTACGGAAATAGCTGTTGTTTAGGTATTTATGAAGAAGATCATTTAGTTGAGGACACACATGGTTCATGGTTGATTCATTACCTGAAAGAGAGTCTCATACTCTCAGGCACACATCAGTGTTAAATATGTTGTTCACGTACATTTTTTTTGCTGTTCGTCAGCCCCGAGCAGCGTTATGGGCTAGTATATTGTAATTGTATCATTGATTCACTCCGAGTCGATTCGCTTGCATCCCAATCGCAAAAAAAAAAAAGGTCGATTCGCTTGCACTAGGCGACATGGACCTGGCGTCCTGCAGCAAGGGCAGGCGCGCTAGTCAAGGTGTCCCGGGTGGCGCTGGAGACTCTCGGTGGAGGTCATCATCGTTGAAGCGGTGGCCGGTGGGAGCGCCAACAACATTTGTCGCAGGAGCAGGCGTCACATGTGGGTGTGGACGGGGGGACGGGGGCGCATGGGCCGGCGACGTCGGGGAAGTGGAGGTGGTGGAGTTGAGGGCTGTCCGAGCGGAGATTTGGTTGTCACTCGTGAGGGCCTCTTTGGCAGCCCTCCTGTCGCTTCGCTCTCCGCGAGAATAAGCGAAGCGCAGTGGCCCTGCTTTACATTAAATATTTGGACATGCGTATATATAGATTATTTATAAAACGAAAAGCATAACTGGAGAGTAATTTACGAGATGAAATCTTTTGAGCCTAATTAATTCATGATTGACACTAATTGTCAAATAAAACGAAAATGCTATAATACTTGTTAAACTTTAACAACCGCAACCAAACACCCCCTGCTCTGCTCCACGTGGGTGTCGCTTCCACTATTTCATCCGACTTGCATTGTGAGTGGAGAGCTGGGAGCTTGAAAAAACCTGCCTCCACTGCTCCACACCACTCCCTCGTTTTCTCTGCACGGGTTCTCACCTCTTAGCAGGTCATCTCTATCTCTATTGCGCCGCCCCTTAACCTTCTTCTGTCTTTGTCATGCCTTTTCTTACCTCAGTTGCGCCCTCTTCCTTCGCTATTGACGCGCCATGTGCCTTGCGCCATCGTGCAACTGATGCCCTTCTCTGATGAGATGTCCCCTTCTCCATCGCCACATCCACGCCCTTCTCTACCTCCGTCGCCACCACTATGCCCTCTCTGCCTCATCATTGTTGGCACGAATGACGAGAGAGCAGGAGCAGGAGCAAGTTCCTCTAGACGTGGGAGTGGGAGCTGACAGAGAAGCCCCACCAAATGCCCACCATTCTCACTTGAGAGCGACTGGAGTGAAAATTGTTGAGAGTGGGAGCCCTCTATATAGGCTGGCCAGGCTAACGAGATACAGGTGTTCGACGTTTGGTTAGCTAGATGATGGACACAACCTATCCCTCCTGCGTGCAAAAGGATGTAGTGAGCCTAACTTGCTAGAAGCGAAAATAAAATCCATTTTCTTGAGAGCTAGACACCGACCACTTTTCTCTCTCCTCTTTTTTTCCTCTACATCAGCAAACATCATATGTGGCATAGTATGAGATGGAGTATGAGATCGTTAACATGTAGCAATGTACGTTAGTACGTATCCGAGACAAAAAAAAGAGCAGAAGAAAATAAGAATAAAAAGGAAGATTGCAACACATTTAGGATCCATAAGTCAAAAATGTTTGAATATCTAGCCTTTGCTCTCAAGGACAACAGTCTCATCTCTTCTCTAAAGGTTTCCTTTACAAGTCGATTTGAGGTTGTATATTGTTGAACTTATAATCATTTCTTATTGTCTGAATTGCCCAACACATTATTTGAATTGCCACCATCATGAAAAACATTGGGTGGGACTGTGTTTTGATTTCCAGTAAAATTGATCCACCATGGATTTCAATTTCCAAGATATTCCAACAATCTTTGGCAATAAGTCAGGATAGAAGCATTTGTTGTGAAGTTTCTTTTGTCTATATCTGACACAACACATAATTGTAAGATTCCAATAGTAGGTTCTTCCTTCTTAGAATGTTTCTAGTGCTAAGCTGATCTTTTAGAAGAAGCCAGAAGAAAACTTTATGTTTAATTTTAACAATTCTAGAACCATTTAAAAGCTTGATGTACTTGTATTTGGCCAATCAAGCTAGTGTAAGCCCTTGAGGCAAAGAAGGTTCCCCAATTGGAGGTCCAAGTTATTCTAGTTTGTCAAGAGGAGATGTAGCAAAGATTAGGATGCTTGGAGGGGCGGCCCTATGTTTTCAAGGGCCCTATGTTGAACTTATCATCATAGGCCCTTAAGATGATACGTTTTCTAGTATATAGATGTATATGTTTCAAAATTCACTTACAAAGCATGAAATAAATCAAACAACATGATCTCACTCTGACATGTTTAATAATGATTGATGAATTGAAGCTTCTTGCTCATCGTCAATTGATTTTTGGGTTGAGAAAGGAAGGCTATAAAGTTTCAAGATTTGCATCATAATTGGCAACATCAGCTTCGTTTAAATTTTCACCAACTTGCTGCTACTCCTGCTCTTGAACAACATTATCATTGGACACAATACTATTTGAAGCTAAAAACATATCTAAAACGCCCTTTTGTGATTGAATAAATTGATCTACATCCCTCTACTTTCTTTGCTAAGAGCCAATTCTTAGGTAACATTGCACAATTTGAAGACCAAAAATATATCTACATGAGTTACTAATATTTGTCTAATATATTCAATCTTCTAAATCAAACAAGAAGAATAGAAGATTATGTACGGACATACCTAAGTGCTGAGCAAGTGAGAATTGAAGACCGGGCGATTCTGGCTTCTCACATGAATGGGAGAGGACAACCGTATAGGACTCGGGAGGCTCGCGAGTGGGCTACGACGATCAATGATGGCGAGATTGGCGAGGGTGAGCAGCATTGCGGCCGCAGCGGAGATATGGAAGACGGAAGCCCCTCGACGATTCCTCTTCCTATGTGCATACGTATGTTTGGGCCCCTATATGGTCTGGGTCCTAGGGCGTCGCACCTCTTGCCCCTCCCCTAGGGCCGGCCCAGTTGAAGCTGAGTATAAGCAATTGTTGAGATCAAGGCAAACTGAAAATTCCTATGATGGGCTTTGTGTGTAGAAGTTTTGCAAAGTATAATTTTGTAAGGGCTGTTGTAGCCATTTGACCATTTTGTACATGTACTGAAAAAATGATTTGAAGCAATTTAACAGCTTAGATTGTTTCTCCACTAGAAAGATCCCCTTTTGATATTATTGGGTAATTTTCTATTTAAGTAGTGCTTTTCTCATATTAAGGCAACCCAGGATATCTTTCTTGTTAAAGAACTTATAAGGTTCTTCAGCATTAGAGCTTCATTATGCTTTTTTTAGATTGATTACTCCTAGACCTCCTTTTTTGTTAAACGCTAAGCAGCTTTTGGAATTTTTTTAATTGATATCTGCAACCCTCCAAAAACAGTGGTTTCTATATTTATCAATGTGTTTGATCACTGCTTGAGGCAAAGTGAGGGCACCATATCTATCAGTTATTTATCAGTGTTTTTCTATAAATCAGCGAATAATATTTTCAGCCAATCGAACAGGCTGCAAGTGGAAAGTTGGAAGAGCATTAGTTAGCTCAAGCTTACCAACCTGTGATAAAATTGTGACATACTGGCCAACTTCTTTCACATTTGTTCACTAGAGGATGATATTCCTCCACTCTTGGTTTGATTAGGCCCAAAGGTAGGTCAAGGTAGGTGAATGGCAGGGTGCCCTTTGCACAACCAAAAGTATTAGCCAAGTGATTCAACTTATCTTATGTTAAATTGATTGGGATCATCATTGACTTGTAATTTATTTACCCATAAGCCAGTTGATTCAGAGAAGGAAAGGATCAAAGGAGGACTGATTTAACGTACGACAGGTCATTTCTTTATCCTTACGTGCCTGTCCTTTACTTTTTGATATACTTTAGAGTGGAGTGCATGGGTTTTTGGGATCTGCTGCTGGAAGCTCCATATATAAATTGAGGCATCGTTCTTTCGGTTTTGCGTCCAGCCTCTCAGTGCCCTCAATCATACAGTGTGCTCTTGTTTCTGTCGCTTCTCCTGGTAGACCAAGTGAAACCGCCCGAGTTACTATGGAATCTCAGAGGGGGAAACTGCTGTCTGAAGAACCACTTCTTGAGGTCGATTTGTATAGTCCATCTGCCACTACTCATGCTTTCTACAGCTTGATTTGTTGTGTCCTTACAGCACTTAGCTGAGTAATCTTTACTAATAATTTTTCCCATCACGTGTTCGTTTCCCATACCCTCGAGAAAGAAGGAACAGCCGCATCAAAAAGTTCCAAACTGATTTTCTATATCTAAGATACATTTGTTTTCTCAAAGGTCTAATCTTTACATTATTTTTTTTCATCTTTTTTTTCATATTGCTGAGATTGAGTCATGCCTGAACTTTCTTACAACCTTATCTTGTATATGAAAGGATAATGACGAGGAAGAAGTTTACGTGCAACTAACTCCTGCTTGCATCATCTTTTTTGTTCATATATTGCTGAGATTGAGTCATGCCTGAACTTTTTTTTTAAAACACAATGGCAGGAGCTCTGCCTTTCAATTAAGATAAGGAAAGAGAGTTTATGTACAAGGACACTCTAAAGGAGTGTTAAGGATGCCTGAACTTTCTTACAACCCTATCTTATATATGAAAGGATAATGATGAGGAAGAAGTTTATGTGCAACTAACTCCTGCTTGCATCCATATTCTCTGGCTCTGATTCCAGACTCTTTTGCTGAACTATCCTTGATTTAATTTGCAACAACTATATATAATTTGTTTTTGTGTCACCACAGAATTTAATAGGAGGTACAAGCGACAAGATTGTTGAAATCAAGGGAGTCGAACACCATACCACCGACGGATGGAGAGCATGCATTTACATATTAGGTAAGCTTAAGAAAACAAATTTCATACAGATCTCACAAAAATGTTTGAACGAAAGGGCATGCAAAATGCTAAGGGTAGCTAGTTGGGACTTATTCATTTTTTGCCACTGGGGAAAAAAGAACCCTCAATCCTAGACATGCCATGATCTGGATCCAAATGTC
>Ga0182004_10005419_pt1 | contig 10391 bp, 6 predicted proteins | sample Sormic07211540_1_FD_120479 | JGI IMG/M metagenome (GOLD analysis project Ga0182004, IMG submission 120479) | Endophyte microbial communities from Sorghum bicolor roots, Mead, Nebraska, USA - 072115-40_1 MetaG | ecosystem: Host-associated > Plants > Roots > Unclassified | place: USA: Nebraska...
ACGGTATAGGCACCACGCCTACACAATACTTATCATTTACCCACTGTACACATGGATAAACGCTATACGATCCTAAACATGTATATAATTCCAATCTAACTAAGCCAAGCATATAACTATGATCAACTAAGAACGATATAATTGCAAATATAAACAAGTAGAGCAAAGTCATAATCAATATATTAAAGAAGAACAAAGTCATATTCATAATATTGAAGAACAATGATGAACAAATGAAGAACAGTAGAGGAATTACCAAGAATCCTCTTGACAGATCCGGAAACCAATCGAAGATTGAATCCTTCTAGTTCTAATCCTATGTAGCTATGCTAAACTAGAGATCTGGTTGATGTGGTGGCTCTAGGGCTTGATCAGAGACTTCTTCTCCCGAGATGGATGAATAAATTAGGGTTTTTCCCCTCCTCTCCTCCAGGGGCCAGGGGGCCTGCTTATATAGTCCCTCCAAACGAATATGGACCGTCGGATCAAACCAACCTTAATCGCACGGTTTTCCTTAATCCCTTAGGTCGGTGGAGCATGATCCGCGAGGCGGAGCCTGATTGGCTCTTAGGCCAGGGCGGGCGCCCAAGGGGGAGGGCGGGCGCCTTGTCCCCGGGCCCGCTCGGCCTCCCGCTCGTTCCCATGGCTTCTGGACTCTTCTAGATGTTGGATAATTGCGGTGCATGTTAATATCTCTATGTAAACCCGACGTGTGGGCCTTTCTTCCATAATTCCTGATAACCCCTTGCAGAAATAGATAAACACCAAAACTCATGGAATTCTGTCAGATAAAACCTTAAATTTGGGTGTCGGTTGCATTTGGATCCTTTTCTTTGTTTATTTGTTGCTTATATTTGATACTTAAGGACCGTCAACAGTCACCTCCAAGCACGAAGAGACGATGACGGAGTCGAAGAAGATCAACGATGGGCGTCGGAGATGAAGAACAAATTTAGAACAAGCAAGAAGAAGCTCCAAGAACAACAATGGTGCTCTCGGTTTCAACTGGGCAGAGGGGAGGAGGTAGCCGGCCTATAAACCGGACGTTTAGCACCGGTTGAGAACACAAACCGGTGCTAAAGGGGACCCTTTAGCACCGGTTTGTGTTACAAACCGATGCTAAAGGCTTTGCCTCAGCCCATGGCACTGACCGGTGCTAAAGGGGACCCTTTAGCACCGGTTGGTAAGACGAACCGGTGCTAAAGGGTTCCTGCCACGACAGCACCTGTAAGTAGCCGTTGGGCAGGACCCTTTAGCACCGGTTCGTGTTACGAACCGGTGTTAAAGGGGCCTTTAACCTCGAGCCGCAAAAAGGCCGAGGTTTTTGACGATTTTGGGCACCGACCAATGCCTCATTCTGTAGTAGTGCATGATTTATTTTGGGTGACGTGGCCTTTTTTATAATGGAGTCTGGCTTAGTTTGTTCCTGCCATGGCCAGGCTCGGTCGGCCAGTAACAGGCCTGCTTCGGTTAATAATTAATGGAGCCGATAGTTTAGTTTAACTGCCTCGGTTATGCCTCGGTTATCCATTGATTAACCGAGGCCTTTCGTTGGAGGCAGTTAGCTCTGCCCGCCTCCATTAACCAAAAGCGACCGTCTTCATTAAAGTTTCTATACTAGTGGGGTTTGCTTACTCTATTGGAAGTCTGTTTTTTGCCATAAAATACTGTGCACGAGGCATTTTGGGTATGGGTCGCGTTATGCCTACCCTGTTGAAAGACAGTCTTAGGAGACTTGACAAATGCTACCAATGGAGGCAATTTGTTATACACTTTCAGATATGCAGTGTTCTGCATTCAGTATAAATTCATCCAACTAACGCTTCCCGCTGCCTATTTTGAACCAGGTAGGAATGGTGCATCCTGTAATTAGGTGCATGCATGCATGGACGTTAATTGCTGTTCAGGTGACGACGGCGGGGTGACAGCCACACCTGGGCTGCCGCAGTCACCGGCCAAATGCGGCTTAATTTTGCACGGCCTGGACCACGCATGCGCTTAGCGACGGAGCTAATCAATTGCTCCTCAGTCCATCAGACGAGTCCTCACGTAGTGCTTCCCATGCAGACAGAGACGAGGTACGTCCTCAACCACTCCAGGCATGCCGTATGCATGTATATATACGTACGTCCAGGGCTCCGGCCAAGGCAGGCAGGTCACCGGTAGCCATCGCGCGTTCAGCTGCATCTCGTCACATGCTGCACTTGCTACACTATACTAGAGTCCATGTCGCCAAGACACGACGACACAGTCGCTGGGACAAAAGAAGCTAACGGTGTACCGAACCATTTAAATCCCAGTGTCGTACATGCATGCTCTCCGACGATGCTCCCAGTACTTTAGCTAGGTGTGCCTGCTAATGGGTTAAAACCCACCGGCCGCCTATCCAAATCCAAGCCATAACAAATTAACTCTCGCTTTGTTTAGTTCACCCAAAAACCAAAAACTTTTCAAGATTCTCCGCCACATCGAATTTTGTGGCACATACATAGAGCATTAAATATAGTCAAAAATAAAAACTAATTACATAGTTTATCTATAAATCGCGAGATGAATCTTTTGAGTCTAGTTAGTCCATATTTAGACAATATTTACCACAAACAAACGAAAATGCTACAGCAGCCGAAAACTTTTCATTTCGACAACTAATAAACAAGGCCTCTCTTATTCAACCCATCCCATTTGTAGTTTCAACCCAACTTATTCCAACTCACACATTTAACCTAACAAACCGGAGGTCCTCCTCGCGCAGCCAACCGGGCCACGTCGCCCCAAATTCTCCGATTCGTCCACGCCAGCGCCATCTCATCCCTACAGATTCCTATTGGTCCACATCGGCAAGGCCATCTCCAAATATAAGCAGCCCCTTCGTGTCCTCAAAAAAAAGGGAAGAAAAACGGAGACGGGAAACTTCTCGTTCTCTCCGACTCCGACACCGCCACCAGGCCGACCGCGACGGCGAATGGCGTGCCATGGCCGCCGTCGTCCTCCGCCACCGCCGCCTCCTCCTCCTCCTCCTCCTCCTCCTCCTCCTCCTCCTCCTCCTCCTTTGTCCCCTTCCCTCCGGCGGCGGCGGCGTGGGCACCAGGCGACGGCGCAGCTTGCAGGCGGTGCGGCAACGCAGGTGAGGCCCGACGACCTCCTCCCTCTCCTCCATCCTTCGTGCGGCCTCCTCGGTGCCTCCTCTTGCCTCGACCCCTTCACGCTTCCTGTGGCCGAAACCCTAGCTGCCCGAACCCTAGGCTTGGCGTGCTGGGGCAGCAGGAGGGCCAAGCTCGGCGGCGGGCGGCGCGATGGTGCTCCTCTCTCTGTTTCCTCTCTCTCCTTCTCCCCTTCTCTACCCTCCACAGGCCTCCTCGATGCCGCCGCCGTCGGGGACCGTGAGCTCCTCAGCTCAGCGAAACCCTAAGTACTATGCCGGGCCTCGATCTATTTTCCTATTTGCCCGATGTCAAGTGCCAGCAGGCTGCAGGCTGCACGCGTCGTGCTGCAAGCAGTGGCCATGGACTGCCATGTCAAGTTCACCTAATGCCTTTGGTATATTTGGTATAATATTTGGTATATTAATATGTTTCATGCACATAGTTGTTTTTTTAGGTTCCATCCAAAACTAACAGTGATACAATCTTTTTCCTTTCTCTACTACATCTTCTAGGATCACGCAGGATAATAAAAGTTATTTAGAGCTATTTTTTAATACGACACAATCTACCATGTTGCCGCCATGTGTTATGCTCTTGATGCTAAATAAACAGGTGTCTACATGTAAGTTTGATTTTGTTCTTCAGATTTTTTATGAATCATGTTACATTATATGCACATGCAGTACTTCACACACTTTTGAATTATTACCTAAATAAAAGCTGCATGTATAGTATTTTCATGACAAAAACAACATCTTCCTATCTATTATTCTTTAGTAGTGTTAATTTATTCTCAGCTGCTCCTGCATACATCTAGTGTTATAGTATTTCAGTTTTTACAGCTTCTAAAAATATGTGCTTCCATGTTGTTGTCTTTTGTTAGATTGGGACACATCTACCAAGACTCAGTATCAATCTGGCTGCTCGACTTATGGATATAGGCTGCTCCGATGGTAAGATATTGACTCCATGTAGTTTCAAAGCCATGTATACAAATCCAATATTAATCTCTTTTGGCATTAGTATTTCAGTTTTTACAGCTTCTAAAAATATGTGCTTCCATGTTGTTGTCTTTTGTTAGATTGGGACACATCTAGCAAGCCTCGGTATCAATCTGGCTGCTCGACTTATGGATATAGGCTGCTCCGATGGTAAGATATTGACTCCATGTAGTTTCAAAGCCATGTATACAAATCCAATATTAATCTCTTTTGGCATTAACGAAGGAGCTCGTGTATTCACTATATTTCATATCCTATTGGGTTTGCACTGTTACACAGCTAGATTCTAATGATTTCATTTCTTACCGTTGGTTTTCATAGCATGTGTCTGAACCTTTTTAGTTTTGAATGTCATCGGTTTACAGGTTTTAGTCGGTATGGATTATTCTTTTGCCTATCCAGTTTCCTTTCTTTGTGCTTTTTTGTTTGCCCAAACATTTTACTCTTTATATTTATATTACTGCAGCCAAAGCATGTGAATTATTGGGTTGATGTGGGCTATGTGAGTGCGTGCATTTCCATCTCCGCATGTTTGGTCCATGAAGTATTTGCTGATTTCTTGTTGCCTATTGACATGCCATGTTTATATAGTATAATTGTGCTTGCTGTATTGTTAGTACTAATGGTTATAGTTACAAATATTTATTTTAGTCTAAACATGGATGCACCATATATTAGCCATTTCTTCTACAGAATGAAATTGCAGCATATCATCTATGGATTTCTTCTTTATTTTTAGAGGTTTTATGTTTAAATCTTCTGTTCTCTCTGCTCCTACAGCTATGTTTTTCTCTTCAAACACCGACCAATTATTTTTGGGAGTCCCCAGCACACCTTTTTCTTATTTATTCAGCCACCAAAATCATATGCCAGTTTTCCCTATCTTATTCCCAAGGCTCTTTAGACAACAAAAAGACGCATGACTTCTTCAATCTTAACAATATTTGGTTCTTTTACCAAAATTAGGATTATACCAGGTTGAGTAATGCATTTTCCTATTGCATTGTACCTACCAGCACAGCTCATGCGCTGATCATTTAGCATTTCCTATTAAAGATATTGTTGTTAGGCAATTGTTATGCTTTACCAGCAAATCATTTGATTATTACCTCTTAGCAATTGAGCTGTTTATGCAAGGGCTATTTGTCAAATTGTGTACTCCTTTCTACCAGGGTGTAACTACTGGTGCCAGTGGCATTGAGTCTCTATAGTGTGGCTTTGTGTGATTGATTCCAAAATTTTATGCCTCAAAAATGATATCTTTTTGTTTCGTTTTTTTGCTGTTGCCAAAGATTCTGTCACATTTAAATTTTGAGCAGGCCATACAAGAGCCTTTGTTCTATGAGACTGTAAGATGTAGTGCAGCGTAAATTGTTTCGTGGAAATGCCTATTAAGGTTAAGCACGCACTATATTTTTGGTGTGGGACATCATCTGCACAACAAAAATGCAATCCTAAAAAAATTGTACGTAGTCTATATTTTCAAATTTTCTTTTACAGTTTTGATTAGAAAACTATGAGTTTGTATCGTTGATTTTTTAAATAAGTTCTTCACCCTTACGTACCTTGTTTTGGATTTCAGAACCTGCTCATGCAGCTAGACATTTATGGGCTACTTATGGCGTCCCAGCGTGTATCTGCTCATGGTCTAATGTTTTCTTCTAGATTAATTCCCCCTCCTAACACACGCCACTGTTTGTTACCTGAAACACATGCCTACTATAATCCTATGATGAAAACTCAGTATCTATTGCTCAAGGATACAATCTGATGTTCATTTTCCTGTGAGGTACACGTACAGGGCATGGCTTGTTCCCTATATGATGAAGTTTTTAAAGAGTTATCTAGCTATCAGCATGCCCTGAAGCTCTAGGTTCATGAACAAATCAAGGATATAATCTCATGTCCATTTGCCTGTGAGGTACTGGGCATAGTCTCTTACCTATATTATGCAGTTTTTAAGAGTCATCTAGGTAACAACATGCCCTGAAGCTCTAGGTTCATGAACAAATGATGATTAATACATTTCTGAAGCCTTTAAGAATCTTTGTCGACTTTTTATATGGTCTAAGCCTATTTTCTGATAATCTCCTATCCTACCGAGTTGCCAATTCATCTCGTGCATTCCACATTCGTTAATTATATTTTTTACTTTTATGCCTCTTATCATGATATCTGACACAATTTGAACGACTCTTAGGGGCTATCTTTCATGTTTCCTAACTAAAGTCAGCTAACTGTGTGTCATGAATTATTGTTGTCGTTGCTCACAACATGTTGATCCCAGTTGCAAAGTTATTTTCATGTTTTGGGGTTCTATAGTGTGGCAACAAATGCTACTTACATTCTCTCTCAAATATTTTCATGTTTATTTTGTGGGCTGATGGACAAAGGAGAAGGATTTAGCTAATTGATTTATTTTTTTTGGGTGACTCCTCCGCTTGCTTTGTCTATATTTTTAGACTTTTCTATGAATCAGATTGGAGACCAACTGGATGCTTTATTTTATCATTTACTTGATTGTAGCTTCTCTTATCTCATGAAGGCAGGTGAAGCATATTTAATCCTTCATTTTTCTATGCCTACCAGTTGTCTTACCCAATCTAATATTTGATGCAGTCCTACCCCATTAAAGGTATGCTGGAGTCGTTCATTTTACCAACCATTGATATAGTGGATGGAAAAGTGTGAAACACAATATTGTGTTTACAAATTGCTTTTATATTATGCATTCACCTTTGTTATCAGTACTCTTCTTACTCATGTGCTTACCAGCACGTGCCTTTCATCCTTGTCATCATTATCTTGTGTAAAAAAGGATTTATGTTCACACTATATGTTTTGGTTAGTACAATTTGACTGGTCACTATACTTAGTACCAGGTATAGAACTGAACAATGTCTAACTCTGATGTCCTATGCACAAAGATAGTGCCATTGTGGTCATGTACAGATCTCAAGCAGACCATAACGGGTCAACTCACCGACAAGATGATGATGTCTTCTCTGAGCCTCATCAAGGTCAGCGACCATATAATTTGCAAAAATAAGGTCAGTGACCACAGTAGTAATTCCTTTGTGTTCCTAATATTTGTTGTTAGTCTTCCTATAGCGTACTCCTTAATATGTACGTTAGACCCGCTTTTAGGAAATTCACACAAAGATGACAAACATGATGGCTATGAATTCGACAGTGCATTGATCCTGCTTCAACCCATACCATTTATTTGTATGTTATGTCATTTTCGGTTAACCATACTATGAATTTGAGTGCTGCCATTCGTTTTGTCTGCAATCAGCTATGTCTTACGACATGTCTAGAAATATTTATGTTATTTATGATTGAATCTATAGAATATATTTCTTTATCATGCTATTTAAGTCAACCTTGTCATCAATTTGAAAGCACAATTTACATACTGTTAAATTTTGGTGCAAATTAATTTCCGATTCAAGTTGTTAATGTGAGCTAGCAGTTTCCAAGTTATAAAACTTCTAATTCTGTATCTAACTAGCGCCCATGTTACATAGTCTTATCACTGTTGAAGACTCTGATGATCTCACTGACAATGATGAAACTCTCCCATCTCACTTAACATTAGATTAGAGGTCCAAAAGATAAGTATAATCAATCTGTCTTCCAAGCTTTAGACCTCATAAGGCCTCTATGTGTACTGTAACCGTATTTGCAACTTATGATGGTACAGCCGCAACAATAACCAGGCATAAAACTGACAGATCGAACAACTGGGCAAAAGTTAGTGCCTGAAAGTTTACTTCAGCAGAAGGCACAAAATAGGTAGCAAATATTTTTTTACACTCATGTAGCCTCTATTCTCTTTCAGAAAAAATCTAAAGGAAACAAAGATACATACATGTCTATACGTACACCATACCCATCATAGACAGGATTCTGAATTATTCAAACCTCGGCTTGTATTTATTTTTTTTTAACCTCTGCTTCTATTTATGTTGTACATAAAACCTACCTATAATACATGATCATATAGCTTCTGATCCATGTATGCAGGATATGAACATTAATCTACATGAATCAGTGCCCCCAATTTCAAATTTTAAGGATAATGGACTCACATTCTTATATTGTGGCTATGTGCATATATTTACTAAAGCCTACAGATATAAAAAATAAAAATATATGGAAAGCACCAAAGTTATAGACTTCCTATTCTTTCATTAGGTTAGATATTTTCTACATGTGTTGCACAGATCTGCTGTAAGAAGCTATTAATAATAGTACATGTATTTTTACATTCTGATAGGTTATATGTATTTTCAAAACCAAGGTTGGACACCAATTTGATTTTAAGAACATTATAGCCTCAAATCAGTATAGTCCAGTTCCTCCATACCTATAATCTATTATACAATCTGCTAAACATGCTCTTTTTTGAACATCTGCAGTGTCCTTTTGCACTACGAAACATCGTGCTCCTGAGCTTCTAAGCAATAAATATTCAAAGACAGAAGCTTTTCTAGACTACATTTGGTAGAACTTTAGATCACTAAGTTATGAGGCTACAAACTATCATGGATGATTGTAATTACCAGTGTTGCCCCGCACATCTGCTACCTATGCCTTACAAAACCAAACACAGTCTATCTTATTCAGCAATTACTTACACTTGCCGAAAATATTAATGGCCTACAATTCATTCTTATTTGTGGCCTACATGAATTGGCCAATTTTGTGTTAGCGCACAAGACCTTATCATTCTAAATATAGTTAACATCTTTCACTGTATTTCTACAACTGTTTTGCCTCGGTATTTCTATAGCTGTTTCACCTCGGCGCGCAAGGGCGCGCCATTCCTACTAGTACTAACTAAACCCGTGGGCCGTGGGTTGTTATAAAAGCCATGGATTTACATGAAAAATATGAAATGTATATATGTAAGGGGTTGCATAAGGAAATATTAATCCTGGATTTAAATATCACGTTTACATTATAAAATTGTATCAAAATTGACTAGAATTTGTTATAGATGATTTAATATAACAAGCAACTACTTCATGCTAATTTAATGTGGACCCTACATTAAAGCTAGACACTAGAAAGAAGGCAAATTTGTCAGAAGACATTGTTAAAATGTGGCTTTTACCGCAAACCACTAAAAAATTGGTGGCGGCTGCACAACGGCAGCGGTGCCTGCTGGCTGCGGTGGCGCGCCAAGCAGCGGGGTCACGTGCCACTCAATCCTTGAAGCGAGCGGAGCAGCAGCGGCGCCCAGATGCCGCCAGCGCCAGGGAAGGCTACACAGAGAATGGCTAGCTCCGGCCTCCGCCGAGGAGCAGCAGCAGAGGCGCCCAGAGCGGACTCTGCAGAGGATGCGCCGCGCCGAGCCGCTACCTGCTCGCGATCTTTTTCTCTGAGCGAGATGAGCGAACGAATTGTTCGGCAAGAGAATAAGACCAAGGGCACATTCGTTCTTTCGCGTGGTTGTCCACTAAAATCAAATATAATAATGAGGTTAGTGTCCTACAGCATATAAGCAACGTTTTTAGATGTCTTTTGGCAAATACACTTTTTTAAGTGGTTCGTAGCAAAAAGACAGGTTTTAAGAGTCTCTTGTGGCCAATTTTGACTAGAAATAAAAGTTCGCATTACACCTTAAAATTTTAATGAAATTAAGTGAAAATTTATTAGATAAATTTCGAAATATCATGAAGCTAATCTATGCCAATTAGCAGAGCAAGATATGCACGTGGGCCCCACATCCAGAAGGCGGACCCTAGAAGTAAAAGCTCTCATTCACATCTTAAATTTTATCAAAATTGATTGAAATTAATTAGATAAGGTTCAAAATGTCATGAAGCTAACTTGTGTGCTAGTTAGCGCAACAAGACATGCACATGAGCCCCACATTAAAAGCAAAACACATTTCAAATCAATATATGTGTATACTATGATATATTGAAAATTCAACATCAATCCATGGGTTCAACCCATTCAAACGCCCCAAAAAAGAACCCAATACCAAGTTATCAACCCATCCAACCCAATTTTCTATTAAACCCAAACCAACCTAACCCGCTAAGTAAATTATGCCATTCACCCACATGAAAACCCAACCCATTATACCCACTAGCAAATATGCCCATGTGTTGCAACGGGAGAAAAACATCAAATGGTCATAAAAAGTGATGACATAATGTTACATATCTATTTATATTTATCTTTTTTATAAAAATTAAAGTCCATAATTTATTTTATTGATAACCATGAC
>Ga0182004_10005420_pt1 | contig 10390 bp, 9 predicted proteins | sample Sormic07211540_1_FD_120479 | JGI IMG/M metagenome (GOLD analysis project Ga0182004, IMG submission 120479) | Endophyte microbial communities from Sorghum bicolor roots, Mead, Nebraska, USA - 072115-40_1 MetaG | ecosystem: Host-associated > Plants > Roots > Unclassified | place: USA: Nebraska...
CCGCCGTGGACGTCTCCGGCTCCACGGTGGTGCACGTCGTCGAGGTCACTACCCCGGACGGCGGCGACAATGCCACCGGCTCCAATGTGAAGCAGCCCGCCGTCGCCAAGAGAGGCCGTGGCAGGCGCGAGGAGGAGAAGGAGAAGCAGCCGGCTCCGCCGGAGGATTCTGTACTCGTGCCGCAGAGCCAGGAGACGCAGGACCCCAACGAGGAGGAGGAGGATCAGGAGGACGCCAGCAAGAAGAAGAAGCAGAAGCAGAAGCAGCGCCAGCAAGACGAGGACGACGAGGCGCAGCCGGAGACTCCGCGGGTGGCGTCGGAGAGGAAGAAAGCAACACCAAAGAAGGCGAAGGCGAAGGCGCAGCCGCAGCAGCAGGCGGGTGGCGGTGGCGACGCCGGCAAGAAGCGGCCGAAGGCGCGGCGCCGGCTGGGGCAGGCCAGCGCCGGAGGCGACGCCGGCATGGGCGGCATCGGAGGGTACAAGCGGTACGTGTGGCGCGTGCTGAAGCAGGTGCACCCGGACCTCGGGGTGTCGGGGCACGCCATGCAGGTGCTGGACATGATGATGGCCGACATGTTCGAGCGCCTGGCGGACGAGGCGGCGCGCCTGTCCAAGGCCACGGGGAGGATGACGCTCACCTCCCGCGAGGTGCAGAGCGCCGTCAGGCTTGTGCTCCCCGGGGACCTGGGCAAGCACGCCATCGCTGAGGGCACCAAAGCCATCTCCAAGTACATGTCCTACGCCTAGCTACGTAGGGTAGCTGATGACACGTGGAAATGTACCGTATCTTGAAGTCTTAAGTATGTAGACGTAGTAGTAGTGTGTACTGCAGACTGTAGTATACCATGCCAAGGAGCTAGCTACTGTACCTGTACGTAGCTATATGTAGTTGGTCGTTTCCAGTGTAATCAGGTTAGGTGTCTGTACTGTGACACTGTGTATGTTCTCGTTGTTTTACCCGACCAACTTATTTATTGTTTCGAATCCTTGTGCCTTGTCCTGTCCTGTCTATCCGTTTCTTCGATTGGATCCCTCCGCATCCACATCCATGCGTCGCCTGGCTATACATTTCTACTTTAGGTTTTTTATATTCCCGTCTCATAAATAAATGTAATTTTTTTGTCATAAATAAACTTATTTTTTTATATTCATATTTAACCATTCGTTTTACTAAAAAAATAATAAATATTATTTATTTTTTATGAATTAAATATTATTTATTTTTTATGATTTATTTTATTGTTAGATATATTTTTATAATGATTTATTTATTTTATTATTTGCAAAAAAATTAAAAATGTGTGAATCGCTGTTTAAAAACCAAAAACTTTTCAAAATTTTACATAAATATTAAATATAGATAAAAATAATAACTAATTGCATAGTTGGTCTGTAATTTGCGAGTCAAATCTTTTAATTATAATTAGTTTATAATTAGACAATAATTATCAATATAAAATTTTTTCGCTCCAACAACTAAACAAGAGACCCTAACTACTTTGGGCCTGTTTGGTAAGTTGGCCTGATGAAGCCTGGCACCATAGGCCTGGTCTAAAGTGGCCAACTGGGCCTTGTTTGGTTGGCCTGGCTGTTCACCATGGTTTGGGCTGAATCGTGTTTGGAAAAAGTCTAAATAACCTCCTGAAGTATTGATGGGTGTCTAGTTTTGGACTTGATCTATAAAACCGGATAAATGAGACATTAAACTTTGCATGTTAGTTTAATTTACCCTCTGGTGGTATTCCAGGCGGTTTCCGCCTACGTGGCGGCCAGCGTGGCAGTTTACCTCCACAGTCGTACCTCAATATGGCGGCGCACCGGCCGCGTGTTCCTGAGCAACCAGGGCGGGAAGGTGTTCCTGGCCACCGTGCCGCCGCAGGGGTCCGGGAAGACGCTGTAGCTGGACGCGGCGAACCCGTTCCTCGACATCACCGACTTCCACCCGGACTTCGCCGCCAACGGGCTCATGGGCCTCACCTTCCACCTGGACTTCGCCGCCAATGGGCGGTTCTTTTTCTCCTACAACTGCGACAAGACGCAGTCGGCCACCTGCGCCAGCCGCAACGCCTGCAACTCCGACGTCGGGTGTGACCCGTCCAAGCTCGGCGCCGACAACGGCAAGCAGCCGTGCCAGTACCAAAGCGTCGCTCGGCCGACGGCTACATGTACTTCACCATGGGCGACGGCGGCAGCGTCAGCGACCCTTGGAACTTCGCGCAGAACAAGAAGACGCTGCTCGGCAAGATCCTCTGCATCGACGTCAACACCATGCCAAGTAAATAAATCCACTCGATTTACTACTAGTTTACTACCGCATCAAGAATTTTGTTCGCAATAACAAATCACGGTAAACCAAACAAGCTCTGAATCTGAATTGATCCTGACAAGCTTGGCGTACTAACCATGTATCTACAGGCGGCAACACCACGGCTGGGTGGGTAAACTACGCCATCCCCAAGGACAACCCCGTCTCCACTGATCCGAGCTTCGCGCCGTAGGTCTTCGCTCTTGGCTTCAAGAACACATGGCGGTGCAGCTCTGTCAAGCCGTCGTACATGTACTGCGCCGACGAGGAGGTGGACCTGGTGATGAAGGGCGACAACTACGGGTGGCGCGTGTTCGAGGGACCTCTGCTGTTCAACCCGCCGTCCACGCCCGGCGGCAACACCTCCGCCGACGCCATCAACGCCATCGCCCCTGTGATGGGCTACTACCACAATGCCGTCAACAAGAACGTTGGCTCTGCCTCCATCACTGGTGGCTACGTCTACCGCTCCATGACGGACCCCTGTCTCAACGACCGGTACCTGTACGCCGATCTCTACGCCAAGTCGATGTGGGCCGGGGTGGAGTCGCCGGAGGGCAGCGGCGTGTACAACGTGTCGGCGCTGACGTTCGGCTGCTCCAAGAACTCGCCCATCCTGTGCGACTTCGCCGCGGGGAGCTCGCTGTCATCGCTCGACTACATCTTCTCCTTCGGCGAGGACAACGCCAGGGACGTCTACCAGCGACATGGTGGAGAACAACAGGGAGCTGGTGGTGGTGAGGAAGCTGTACATGGTACGGCGGAACAGCGAGGCGGTGGACCTAGAGGTGGAGGTGCACGTGCTGTCGTCGTCGGCGGAGCGCAAGCGGGAGCTGGGCTGCCACGTTGGCCGCCACGTAGGCGGAAACTGCCACGCTGGCCACCACGTAGGCGAAAACCGCTCTAGAATACCACCCAGGGGGTAAATTAAACTAACATGCAATGTTTAATATCCTATTTACCCGGTTTTATAGGTCAAGCCCAAAACTAGACACCCATCAATACTTCAGAGGGTTATTTAGACTTTTTCCAATCGTGTTTGGTTCACAGGATTTGGAGTTGGTTTGCACTCTAGCAGCCCATGTCCATGTATTTGGTTGCTCTTGTACATGTGTGTGGATTCACCGTTTTGTTGGATCGGTATGGATACCCCAGCGCCAGTCATAAAAAAACAGTCCATCTCTCTGCCTCCCACCCCCAGCGCTCAGTCACCCCCTCTCGCTCACCCAGCGTCTTCTCTTCCTCGCGCCACCTTCCAGCTCCTTCTCTTCCCTCGAGTCCGTCGCTGGCGAACCAAACAAGGCTGCAGGGATGAGTGACAACGCCTCCGCAGGTGGTTCAGGCGCTGTGCGCCGTGGGCTCGGACGCTCCACCGGTTCGGCGGGATGCACCTATGCCTCTCACTCATCTCCGCTTCGCTCGAATGGCTCGAGTTCTCTGTCCAGGAGCCGGTCGGTGAGGACTGCCGGCACCAACTGCGGCGGTAATCCCGTTCCCTCTTGACTACCTAGGGTTTCCTCCTAATGCAAGAAGCCCCAATTTTTGGTTGGGTTTTCGTAATCTTTTCAACTAATTTGGTACAGAATGATGGTATAGAATGAAACCATCAATTTCAGTTCTTGTTTAGGAAAACACCGAGACCACCATACCTGATGCTATTCTTGAGGCTGATTGGAGTGGGATTCATCGTGTGAGGATCTCTGATTGTGAGCATGGTCACCACACTGTCATGAAGGAAGTGTGGGGTGGCAAGCACACTGGCAGGCGTTTCCTGGGCTGCCCATTGGTGGTTTTTCTTGAAATGCTCTTTACCCTCTTGTTGACATTTTGGTGTTGTTTGCAGAGTAAAAAACATTGGGTATCCTTGTGCAGGATGACTGCTTGATAGATACCAGGTGCTGCCTCATTGTTGTTTCCTTCACTCACTACATGGTTCGGTCCCCAAATGGCATCAGTGAATGCAGTCATTGCAGCCATGTATTCATCACTGAGTACTCTCTTCTTCTTCTTCCTGTTGTCTTCTACATGTGCCTTCACCTTGCTGTTGGAGGGTTCTTTCTTATCCTTTGCTGGTGTCTCTTTCTCCAGGTCAATGGTTTCTTGTTCTCCTATAGGATGGCCTAGTGGCTCATTGCTGCCCATTGCAAAACGACCAGTAGCCACACCAGCACCAAAAATGGTCTGCATGTACTGGTAGTTAACAATAGGAACATTGAGGAACTCAGCATCCTTTGCATGATCCTACACAAGGAACTCAGTTAGTAAGAAACCCTTACCCTAACATTGATATTACAAAAACTAACATTTCAGAGATGACCCTTACACTAACATGGCCATGGTTGTGTTCTGCGTCCAGAGTTATCATGCACAAGTCTTCATCCCAGTTAGCTCCACTTAAGTCTTTCAGCCGACAGATCTTCACCCACTTTGTCCTCCATTTGCGAAGATGATTGTACACCTGTGTCCCAGTTACATGCTGGCCAATATAGGATTGAAGTTCCCTAGCCACTGCATTCACATGGCAGTCTTTGAAACCTTTGTCAGTCCTAACACCCTCACTGACCAAATCAGAGAACTTGCTAAGAACATAGGTGGACATGACAGCGGTCCAGTTCAGCCTAGCTGCTCCAACATTGCCTTGTGCAGGCCATTGCACCTCTTGCACCTCAGCCACCTCAGGATTTAGTTGGCCCTCATCCCCAAAAATGTTAAACCCATCCAGCCCAGCCATAGCTACCCAAATAATAGTAGTACATGCAGGAGAAATAAACAGTACATTCGATAATATTAGATCAAGTACCAAAGCAACAACAAAGTCTGATACATCAAATAATATCAAATAACATCTCTAAAAATTACATGAAAAATGGCATCATTGCCTTAGGAAATGGCCTCATACATAAAACACTATTCTGACATAATAGAGTTCATTCATACTGCTGCCCAGTTCTAGTTTGAGTGGACCCCATTCCTAGTTTCCCACATCTGGTTGGCCCAAGTATCCCTCTTTGCTGCCCAAGTGATGTTGTCCATGTCATTGTCACTAGGGCCATGCTGATTAACAGGGTTGGGCACCCAATTCTCTTCAGTAGGAATGATTTCATCAACACCATACCTGAGTATCCAATTGTGAAGTATACAACAGGCTAGGACTAGTTTAACTTGGGTTTTGTAGGGGTGAAATGGCTTGTTGTCAAGGATCCTAAACCTATTCTTAAGAGACCCAAATGCCCTTTCTACTGTCACCCTCAAAGAAGAATGCCTCAGATTGAACAACTCTCTAGGATTCTGGGGCCTCCTCACTCCAAATTCACTAAGATGATATCTTGTGCCTCGGTAGGAGAGCAGAAACCCAGGCCTCACGGCATAACCAGCATCTACAAGATAGAATTTGCCTAGAGAGAAGGAAAGAACGACAATGTTAGAATGGCGGGACTCTAAACCCTTCTACTGCTCGGTATAAAAACTAAGGAAGTACCAACATACCTGTTGGTACCTTAAGACCATCATCCTTCTCCAATGCATGAGCTAGGATTCTAGCATCATGTGCTAATCCTTCCCTTCTAGCTAACACATAAGTAAACCTTAGGTCCAAATCAACTGCAGCCATGACATTTTGGGTGGTAGTATGCTTCCTGCCCATGAAAGCTGCTCTATGTCTCTCAAGAACTCTAGCCAACACATGTGTTCCATCAATTACCCCTACACAATCCTAAAGAAAAAAAATTCATCAACATCTAACTCATAACAGTGACTATGGAATAGCTGAAGTGACAAACTCCCACCTTGAAGAAGGGATTCGACCTTCTGCTACCCTGAATTTTTGGGTGGACAGAGCTAGCTGGGGCAACAATGATTTCATTTCTTAGTTCACTAACAGCATATAACACTTCTTGGAAATATCTACTGATGGTTTCAATAGACCTCCTGAAAGTGTGCTTGATGACCCTAAACCTTGTGTTGTGGCCAACTACTAATAGGAACATAGCAACTTGCTCTTCAATCTGTGAGTTAATGCTATCCTTAGCAGGCCCCTTGTGCGAAACAAGTTACAGAGTTGGAAGAAAGGGGCTCTCTTCATCCGAAGAAGCTCCACACAAGAAGTGTCATACTGTCGTGAATGAACCTAAGGTTTGCTGTCCTCTCTTGGTCTCTGACAGACATGGGGCCGTAGGTAATCCCTCTCCTACGAGATGTCATCCGTCTGAATCTAATAAAGAACCAAGCACTCATCACAGCAACCATTGCAGCACCCCTAACAATGAGCCTGCGACGCCTAATTGAAGGATCCATGAAGCTAAACAATAAATAAACTTGAATTAGTACAACATAGGCAATGACCGGCTGCGACACCAAACTGATGTGCCACCCAGATCAGATAGGTACAAATGGCTAACCAAATGGGATATCTTAGAATGGGGAACCAATTAATAGAAAGCAGCAGCATTATGAACTAAACCCTAGTCAGTTTTTGGATCGGTTGCGACAAAACATGCTGCGCCACCTAGATTTATTACCAAATCATTTGACCAGTTCTCCAAATCTTAGCAAAGATTTGACATTTGGTCATTCAAAATGCAACCCTAATCCATGATGCACATAGATCCAAAAATCCCACAATGAAAATAAAAAACTAGAACAAGAGCATGGCCAATCGGAACAAGAGAGGAAAGGAATGAGTACACGCGATCGAGAGGGGGAGCGCGCCGCGTACCAGTGACCCAAATCGCTTACCAGAGGTGAGGAGGAGGTGCAGCGCCAACGGCCGGGGCGCGACGAGGACAGAGGATGAGGAAGGGGGCGAGAGCTCGAGCGTGAGAGAGAACTGGCGCCACGCCGAGCGAGTGAACAGTACCGGGAAACCCTAGCGAGGCGGTGACAATTCCGGTTTTATACGGTGGCCAATGAGAGCCACCGAGGCCCACCTGCGGGCGCCCCATCGCGGCTTGCCCAAGCCAGGCCCCAGAAAAACGGTCGCCCCATCCGTTTTCTGGGAGCCAGGCTAGCCCATGTATGGAGGCCTTCGATGGCCTGGCTTAGGAGAGAAAAGCAACAACCAAACAGGCCCAATTGAGCTCTGGCAAGCCTGGTTTGGAGATATATAGGCTACCAAATATGCCCTTTATATACCGATTTAGCTGGCTGGCTAGGAAAAGATTGTACTGACTGGCATTGCCGTATCTTAAACTCTTATAAAGCAAAACCCCACTAAGCTATTTTTCTAACTCCACAGCCCTCCACGTCATTGTTTCCTCCTAGCCCACGCATCCACCTCCAATCTGAACGTCACATCATTCTAATTTTTGTGGCGTTTCATGCAAGAACGGTGGAAGCCACGGTCCACCAAAATTCCACCATACCATTATTAACGGTTACCATCTCTCCGGATTCAGCACTAATGATAATGAAGTGACAGTTCACTCCACATCCTCTTACCTCTCATATTCTGTCCCCACCACTGATGCATGTAGCAGCATGACGATCTATTTCCCTTCCAATCCAATAAATATTTTTTTAGAGCATACAGACGATTATCTCCATGCCACTGCCGCCTATATAGCCAGCAATGACCATATTGGTAGTGTTAAATTTCAGCAGCGTACATTGTCTCTGTCTCACCTTAGGTCCCTCTCCTATAACTACGATTGAGGTGCATGATGGTTTTCTGCTGCTGGCACCATGATATCATCATTGGTACTTCCGTTTGTCCATCTCATCTTCAGGCAGCATCAATACCTAGCAAGCTGTGAGAATCATGCACATCACACCTAAGGTAATTCTATTATTCACTCCTTCAGTATTGCTTATTGAAAGAGTTGTGGAATATTCTATTATTTTATTTGCCTATTTAGGTGAGAGTTCCTTGATTTTGACCAAAGTTGCAACATAATCACGATCATCAGCTTGACCGTGTAGTTATTCTGAAACTGCACAATGCAAAAGTTACTAGCAGCAACATAGCGTTCGGTTCCTTGAGTTTATGTGGATTCCCTTCACAACTAATGCCAGACCATCCTCATAGGTCATAATGTCAAAAATTCACTTTTGTGTCCATATACTTTTTCACCTGACATCATGAAACATATCCATGGATGTACTAAATAGCTATTCCTTACATATTTCCTTGCATAACTTGCACTCTGACAACTAGATTAGTACTTGCAAGCAATCATCATTAATAATAATATAAGTTAAATTATTCTCTAAGTATCCGCAGCAACGCGCGGGGTATTCATCCAGTATCCTATAAAGAAAAATCCGAGCTAATTCTCATACACCTCCTAGCGCCATGTCATCATCCACTTCTCCTACCGCCACATGCAATTAAGTACCCGCTTACAAATGATTTAAATAGTGGATGCAACTACCTAAACAAGACCATGCATGCATACCGCTAACAATTATTCTCTCACGTGACCTCCTCTTTTTATCTTCAGAAACTGACTACTAAAAGTATATATAGATGACTCAATAGATTACAGTAAGGCTATAATTATATTCCTCTTCATGCCCGCTACAACGCGCGGGGAATCTTCCTAGTATTGTATAATTCCAAAGCAAGCCCCACAGTGATGATTCACCGCTTTATAGCAACTCCGACGGTCAATGTATCTCGCTCCGTATGAAAACAATGTGATCTCTAAGGTTTAACTTTAACTTCTTATTTTTATAAAAATATTTATTAAAAGATGTTATATGGTATAGTATGTTGTTATAAAAACATTTTTAAAATAAATCTATTTATATATTTTTTTATTTTTAAATCAATAAGTTAGAATTTATTTATAATTTATACTTTTAATGTTTAATTTAAACCTCGTCTAAACGATTTTCTTTACATGTACAGCCGAAATTTTTTTGATTTTGATATTGTAGCACTTTTATTTTTATTTGACAAACATTGTCTAATCGTAGAGTAACTAGGCTTAAAAGATTCATCTCGCGATTAACAGACAAACTGCGCAATTAGTTTTTGTTTTTATCTATATTTAATGCTCCATGCGTGTGCCGCAAGATTCAATGTGACGAGGAATCTTGAAAAGTTTTTGATTTTTTAGGTGAACTAAATGGGCCTTATTATTCCGTTATTGTTCGTTTCGAATCCATCAACCATTTAGCAGTATTTTTCTCTCATAATAAATCAGCCAACAGTACTTTTAGTCATGATTTATGACCAAAAGAATAAGGACAGCACAATTGAATTATCACTCAATTAAAAGCAACGAAGGACGGCACGGCCTTGTTTAGTTGTGAATATTTTTTGTTTTGGTATTGTAACACTTTTGTTTTTATTTGACAATTATTTTTCGTTTTTATTTGACAATTATTGTCCGATCATGGACTAACTAGGCTCAAAATATTCATCTCGCAATTTACAGGCAACCTGTACAATTAGATTTTGTTTTCGTTCATATTTAATGCTTCATGCATGTGCCGCAAGATTCGATGTAACGAGAAATCTTGAAAAGTTTTTGGTTTTTTGGGTGATCTAAACAAGGCCGGTCTGAGGTGACGACTCTTTAGGCCTTGTTTAGTTCACACTAAAAACCAAAAACTTTTCTGTCACACCCATATTTTAAGAACAAAATAGGATGCATAAATGACTCATATGTGCCCCAGGAATAGTCGCACACATAAGTAGACAAATCTCAAATGTACCATTGTAGTGTTTATTACATAACGGGACATAATAAATCACATAGTCTCACACAAAAATGATAACATAAAGTAAACCACGCTCTCGACGGAAGCTCCACACAGGGACAGCATTGACTTGTTGACTCCAAACCTAGTACTCATAACGGTAATCCTCATTCCAGTCATCTTCATTGTCATATCCTGAGGTGTTGGGAAATTGCAAGAGTGAGCACATATCGTACTCAACAAGTATAACCAGGGGTTCATGAGGTTCAAATAGCTGACACTGGTTTGACTGCATTTAGCTTTTAATGGTCGATAACATGTTCATAATTAAATAGCAATTGTCAAGGTAGCATAAATAATCCATTAATCACATGATCAAGTGTAAGCATAATTAACTCATAGCATAAACGATAATCAAATGATCATAATAACATAATAA
>Ga0182004_10005421_pt1 | contig 10390 bp, 12 predicted proteins | sample Sormic07211540_1_FD_120479 | JGI IMG/M metagenome (GOLD analysis project Ga0182004, IMG submission 120479) | Endophyte microbial communities from Sorghum bicolor roots, Mead, Nebraska, USA - 072115-40_1 MetaG | ecosystem: Host-associated > Plants > Roots > Unclassified | place: USA: Nebraska...
AGACTTGGAGTCTTATTTTTTCTACCTCTTTCTTCAATAAATATGTTGCCACATCAGCAAAATACCATAAATAATATGTAATTAATTGTCTTGGACTCTATGATAGAGTCTTGTATTGTGAGTCTCCTAACACTGCCACAATTATGACGCGACAGTGTGTGACCGAAATCCAAACAACCCCAAGAACATATGGAGGCCCAAATTAATCCGCCGGATCCACACCTTTGGGCACCAATGTTCATGGCACCGTCCAATCATTCTTGCATTCAAGGCCACTTTTGAAATCCACAAGGCAGTACTTCCATTTTGAAGTCCAATTTCGGCCTAGCCTGACACTCTATGGGCCTTCTGCTGGGCTCTTTGCGGCCCAGACCAACGAACATGGATAACCGACCTCAGTTAATCCGCTAAACAATTTACAAGCCCACGACGACCGCGAGACTCTAACGCGGCTTCCCTCTCGTCGCCGACATGCCGAAGCGGGACCGCGAGAGCGAGGGCCGGCGGCGCTCGTCGTCGTCGCGGCGGCGGCGCAGCCCGTCCCAGTCTGGCTCGGACGCCGCCTCTGACTCCAGCGGCTCGCCCCGTCGGAGCCGGAGCCGCCACCGTCGCAGGAGCCACCGCCGGAGGGACACCCCGTCCTCCAGCGACGCGAGCGGCAGCGGGAGCGAGGATTCCGGGTCGGACTCCGGGCGCCGAGGGAGGACCGGCGGTCGGAAGCGCCGGGATGTCACCGAGGAGCAGATCATTGAGTACATGGCGAAGAAGGCGCAGAAGAAGGTATGGGATTGAGCTGTTGAGGTGGTGGCTTTCCCTTTGATTGGGTTGGAATTAGGGTTGCGGTCAGGGCTCTAATTGCTGACTCGTTGTTGGCTGTGGTGGTTGTGTAGGCGGAGAAGGTGGCCAAGAAACTGAAGGCGAATGCAGTTTCGGGCTACTCCAACGATTCAAACCCCTTTGGCGATCCCAACCTGACAGAGAAGTACGTGAATTCGTTTCCCTCTCGTACGAAATTGTGCAGAAATTCAGTAATTCTTGCTACCTGGAGAAAAGATTTTGGCTCGAATTTGCCCAGTCTTTCTGGGGAGAAAAAAACAACGCCAAAACAGCTAATAACTACCCAAGGAGAGTTGGGAAGCAGGACCTATTTTATGCTAGAATAGAACTAGAAGTCTACAACTGAGAAAATCATGCAGGATGTCGTACATTGACAAAACTAGTTCAACTATTATCACCTATAAGAACATTGCAAACATCTTAATACTCTTACTTACCCATCTTGTATCCAAATAAATACTGCTCCTAATGGCACCTATAATAAGACTATATCAATAGAACTAACTTCTTGTGGCAACCAGTGGCATGCTCTAGATGATTGTACCTGGGCAGATATCAGGGTGGTTTACTGGTACAGAAATACTGTTTATGAACTGGCATGGGTGATAAAAATTGTAATGGGATTTAATATTACCAGTAAGCAAAGCTGATTTAGGTTGCTGGACACAGCTAATAGATTCATCAAGGGAAAAATTTGCTTGGTGACTAATTATGTTATTGTGGTAACAATCATGAAGAGTTGAACTAACTTAGGCTGTTGTAATTGGTAAAAGTAAAACATGGAAATGAAAGTGGAGCTTAGTGATGCACGATCCAGTAAGCATCCATTATTATTATTATTATCGCTGACATGATAATGTCTCTTAGATAGTTTTGCCAAGTGTTTTTTCTTGATAATTTTCTTACATCACCATGGGGATTATGTTTGTTGTTTCAATGGCTTATGTAGTTTTTTTTTCACAAGATGGTTATGCTACTTTTAAACACAGCTTCGGATTTGTAGACTTATGGTGTTGTTCATTCAAATTTGCCTAATTATTTTTTGGCTTTATTCACTCGTGTGCCAAGATCTTACTGTTCAATCTTGAATTATTGATATATATCCTTTCAGACATCATATTTTTGCCTTATAGTTTGTCATATTATTGCACTTTATGTTCACACTCTTCTGATAGTATGTTTACCCTGGGATACGATTTCTAATGTTTACCCATATTGTCAAGTAAACTAAAATGTTGGTGGCTTCCTTGAGCACCCAAATTATTTTCTATCTTGTTTTTGCATTACCACTATAAAATTCCTTGAATAGCTGCTTTCATTGTGACAAAACAATATTCAAAGAAGGATGCCCTCTATCTTATCTCTTTACAGGTTTGTGTGGCGAAAGAAGATAGAGCGTGATGTATCTCAGGGACAGAAGGTGGACATTTCTGTCAAATCTGAGAAGAAGAAACAGCAAGAAAGAATGGTACTATGGAACATGAATTTCTGGACTAGTTCTCTATATCTAATCCCATTGTTTATTAGTTGGAACTTTAAACTCTAAAGCATATTGTAGTCATCCTACCTCCTTACTTGGAGGTTTACTTCCAATGAATTAATAAGGTTCATAACTTCATATGTGTTATTTTATTTTTATTCATGCTTTTGTCATGTAGTGCACTGTACAATTTGCTAGCCAGAAAAATTGTCGTTCTGTCTTCTTCCAATGGAAAATTGAAGATTATATTTTTCTTGCAGTGCCTAATCGTTATATTCGCTCTGCCAAATGTAGGCTGAAATAGAAAAGGTTAAGAAAAGAAGGGAAGAAAGAGCAATTGAAAAGGCACAGCATGAAGAGGAAATGGTTTGTATTTGAAGATCATAAATCTCTTTTACAATAATGTCGTAGGTTTATGTCTATCATTTATTCCATTCAGATAGTTTTTGCATTTGGAATTAAATACATGTACTTGCCATTTTGAAGGCATTGCTAGCTAGAGAAAGAGCACGTGCCGAGTTTCAAGACTGGGAGAAGAAAGAGGAAGAGGTTAATACCTTAAAGCCTGACAAACACTATTCAATTTGTGTTGTAGTTAAATGGAATTGTTATTTATCTAGCATTTCTCATTTTGAGGTGCAGTTTCATTTTGACCAAAGCAAGGTCAGGTCTGAGATCAGGTTGCGGGAGGGGCGTACAAAGCCTATTGATGTTCTCCTTAAGAATCTTAGTTTCTCAGATGAATTTGACATTGAGTTAAATGAGCCCTATCTGGTGTTCAAGGTGAGCATCCTTTGTTCATCCTTACCCAATTCTACTGAAAAAAAGAGCTGTCCCAGCAGCACTTACCTGTGTAATTTTCTGTATGTTTTTTAAAGCCAGCTATTGTATAATATTCTGACACCATCGTACAGTGCATTCAAAAGTTATGCATTCTGTAACTTAGCAGTTCCTGAAATATAAGTGTATTTTGCAAAAATATCAGGGATTAACAGTGAAAGAAATGGAAGAGCTACGTGATGACATTAAGATGCATCTTGATTTGGACAGGGAAAGCCAAACAAATGTTAAGTACTGGGAGGTACGTCATTTTCTTTTACCTTTTTCCTGAATAACCAGTTGGCATTAAGATGCATGACAATATTACCTTCTTCTGAATAACCGTGAGCAATATGTATAAAATGTGTAATTTTTTATGTTGAAAATGCTAAGTATGGAACAATGTTCTCCTAACTAGGTATTGTGGTGGTGGATACAAAACTGACAGTTGCCTCCATTTTCCTATAATCGATTTTATTTGTTTGGTTAGGAAAAAATGCTTTAGTTTTTCATGATATATTTCTAGCTTCGTATATATAATTTCCCTCAGTTCCTTCTAGAGCTTCTGCAAGGAAAAGCTTGTTCATATGATTAGCAAGAATGCTAATGCATAATGTCTATGTTGATCTGAAAATTTATCAGGCACTCATGGTGGTATGCGAATGGGAGCTAGGTGAGGCTCGGAAAAGAGATGCCCTAGATCGAGCTAGGGTCCATGGTGAGGAACCACCACCTGAGGTTCTTGCAGAAGAGAGAGGTTTGCATGCAAGTATTGAGGGGGATGTAAAAAGTCTCCTGGATGGTAAAACTTCCACAGAGCTTGAAGATATGCAAAGTCAAATTGAGTCCCAAATGCGCTCTGGAACTGCAAAAGTTGTCGAATACTGGGAAGCTATCCTGAAACGGCTTCATATTTACAAAGCAAAGGTATGTCAGTGGGTCTGCTAATGCCAATCCATTCATACCGTTATACAAAGTAAAAGGATGCATGGTTTTATTGACTAGACCTCAGTAATAGGCAAAAGGCGCTACTTTGCCACCACTGGTTGCAGTTGCATGATCTGAACTTCTTTAAAGGCTTATTACAGTAATCCTTTATAATCTAGAACTGCGCTGTTGCATTGAACTTCTTAATTTTGATTTTGCAGTTTATACTTACGAAAAATGCTTGTTTGCGTCGCAGGCTTGCCTGAGGGAGATCCATGCTTCTATCCTAAGGAAGCATTTACATCGACTGGAGCATCCTGGTGCTGTTGAACAAGATGTGGAATCTGAGGAAGAAGATGATAATAAACTGGAGGATGAGATGCATGAGGATGAAGGTTTACCTTCTTTTCTGATTACTTAATCAACTATTTTTCCAAGATAATGAAGTGATTTCTGTTGTATGTTCTTTTTTTAGATGATAAACGATATTCGCCTGAGCCTATACCTCAGCACACAGAAAACCAATTCGAAGAGGAAGATGGATCCTTCTCTCCACAGCTAATGCATGGCAATGAAGATGAAGATGCAATTGATCCTGAAGAGGACAAAGCTGAGCTGGTAGAGTCCTGTGTTTCAATTTCTAATAGTATTAACAGAAACATGATTGGAACTGTACTAGTTATATGCTGCAGCGCAGTTAACTGAGTAGTTTAATTGTCAAGTACTGATTGTTTCCATATTATGCAACAAAAAAAAAGGCTAACTAACAAAATTTTATGACGAAAAGTTCTACTGGTATTTTTTTTTTTGTTAAGAAGAAAACCTTTCAGGCTTCTGCAGGCCTTCCTGCATGTCTTACCGTAAGAGGGGGGCATTGGTTTATTTAGATCTTACTTTTGATGGCAATGCTCCTTATGCTGACTTAAATTTGAGGGCTTTCTAGAGTTCATATACAAAGACAATGGGTGAGGCCAAGCTGGCTTGCCCTCTTTGTAACTTCCTCTTTTACTTGTTACTTGTTTGTTTTTTAATAAAACCTCTCTGCAGGGACTTCGGTCCCTTCAGTTTCTTCACAAAAAAAAGACAATGGGTGAAGATTTTTCTTAAGAACATCAAGTCATTAGGGTTTATTTTATGAGTTGATTAGATAATTAGAATGAGGTTGGCAACTCATACTTAATGCTTTTAATCATCTCCAGGACCGAAAACGTGAAGCTGTAGTTTTGGAGCATCAAAGGAAAGTTCAAGAAGCCATGAAAGCAAAGGCAAGAGTACCTGATGAGATGGAGATGAAGGCCATAAAAACGATGGGAGCTATGGAGGAAGGAGATGCAGTATTTGGTGCCGGTGCTGAAGTGAACCTTGATTCACAGGTTTGGATGATTTTCCTTTCATCTAATTGCGTTTTTAGATGGTAACATGACAATAGCTGTATATCTATATTTTCCAATACTCTGCCCTGATACTAGATTAGCGAGAGTTCTCAGAATTCAACTGGGATATGGCATAACTGTGACAATTTTTTAGTGTTGATCCAGAAGGACCGATGGTTATCTTGCTAATAATTTGGACCATATATAACACACCTTAAGCTACACCAAAACTTTCAAATATTTTGTTGACTCATGTAATTTGTAGTTGAGTATATTTTGATAGTTTAATATAGGGCTACACACACGAAGCATGAGTTAGCAACTTTGGTGCATCCTACCACATATGAACTCATCTGGTTTCTGATGGCATATGCTTGTTCAATATACTCGCAGGTGTACTGGTGGCACGACAAGTATCGACCAAGAAAGCCCAAGTACTTCAATCGGGTGCACACTGGATATGAATGGAATAAATACAACCAGACTCATTATGACCATGATAACCCACCACCAAAAATTGTTCAAGGCTACAAGTTCAATATATTTTACCCTGATCTTGTGGATAAATCAAAAGCACCAACGTACAGTATAGAGAAAGATGGAAGCACTGGTGAGACTTGTCTCATAAGATTTCACGCCGGCCCTCCATATGAGGATATTGTAAGCCTTGTGCCTTGTAATGTTTCGTATTATTCTTCTGTAGCTTTTTCCATGGGCAGTCTTTTCACTTTGTTTTATTCCACAGGCTTTCCGTATTGTGAACAAGGAATGGGAATACTCACACAAGAAGGGGTTCAAGTGTACATTTGAGCGTGGGATTCTCCATCTCTATTTCAACTTCAAGCGCTACCGTTACAGGCGGTGAAATACCTCAAGAGACGGGGGAAACTAGATCGATTAGACTGCTGCATCGTGGTTCAAGTACGCACCTGCAATATATGCCAAATGAGAGCACACTTTTCGGCTGTACTGACTGATTCCTCCTTTTGGGAGGTTGTACGATAATGCAACATAGCAAGCTGATAGTTTTCTATCAAATTTTTTATGCTTGTGAGTTTCTAATTTGGTAGAATGGATATGAGGATCTGTACTAGAGATTGTGTAAACTTAGCTCTGTAGATGTGTGCTACTGGTATACACCGGATGCCCTTATAATTATATATGAAATTTTCTTGAGCAACGAAAGAATACTAGTGGTCTGCGGTTGCTCTTGTATCTAAAGCAGCTTGTAGCTGTCAGAATGGCCGTGACATGCCGTTCCTGTGCCAAAAATTTTGGCCCAAAATACCGCCGAGCAATGACGTAACCAACTCAGCAGCACAAATCATAGGCATAGGCGGGCCGATTGTAGAGTTGTCTCTGCTTCTTGTACTACATACATCTAACCAAATGATAAGCATTACTTGCTTTCGCAACCCAACCAAACATAGAGCACTCGCATCCATTTGGCCCTTTTCCCCTACACATTGCCCATCCCACACTTGCAGCATGAGTCCCACCAAGGTACCGACGAACCGCTTCGCCTGTGTTTCGATTTTAGCTGACCACAAGCCATGTCTGGCCAGTGGCCATCATATCAACAATGAAAGGTTTTGCTGCACCCAGAAACTGAACTACAATAACATTTTGTGATGTAGCCAACTTACAAAACCATGACCAAACAGCAAAGACTAAAGCTTACTCAATCCTTTCTCCAGCAGTTTACTTACCAGAAACAAGAGAACTTGCTATCTTGCAACAGAGTTAAACTTAAGCTCAAAGTTGCCACATTAATTTGGTTCTGCGGACTCATTTGGATGTCAAATGTCCAAGCCACTAACCACTTGATGAAGCATGTGACTTATGGATCAAAATGGCTGGCCACCCACGGTCCAGAACCAAATATCAATCAAAATGGCTGGGAAAATACTTCATCTTAATATCCCCAGAAAAATAACATGTCAACCAAAGCAGATAAGATTATACTGATCGAACAGAAAGCAGGCAAGGAGTGCTTGCATTGGTTTCATCCAAACAGAGTTTTAGGCCTTCGATACCAAGCTCCAGTCACAGCCTAGCTACTCCGAATACCAAGAGATGAAAATATGAGCAGCCAGCTCAATATACAGACAAGTCACTCATAAGATTACCAGAAACATCCATAAAAAGAAGAGAACATCCCATCATCTAGCAAAAAAGAGAGCTTGAAAGCCGAACTTGGAGCTCAGCAGTAGAACATAACGTCCTTCACGTTGTCCTTGATCTTCGGAAGTTGACGCACCTCCACAGGACCCTCCCGGGCTACTGTCTGCCCGCTGCTGCCAGGGGTTGAGCCACCGTCTGAGCTTTCTCCTTCCACATAGTAGCGTGCCCGGAATGCGGCAAGGTGGGCATAGTAAGCTGGTGGAACTGGAAAGCAAAGAACACACCATTAGTGGTGACTGGTAACCAACTACTTTGCATATATTCTACAACATAAAAGAGCACAAGGAAATGAAGCATGGTTCAGTGACAGCTGTACAGAGCAACAGTAGGACTAATAATAAAAAAGAAACAATGATTATGAGCCCAACAGATAAAGGTGTTAGAGATGACAACGATATCCTTGATTGTTTATTTCAATGTAAATTCAAAAAACACATTGCAAAGACATAGAGAATACCATTCATTTTCGCTAATCAAACTACATTGCACTGGTTAAGAATACATCTACAATTTAGATGAAATTCTGCCAATGTGTTAAATCATTGAACCACTGCCAAAGAGCTTGAAATGTTCTCATGTTACAAGCTCACAAGAAAGAGCTCATATCAATGAAAGCTTCAGCTGAGCAGATTATGATAGGAAACAGAAGAGCAGCTAGAATAAGAACTTACCCACTGATACAGCACGGGTGCAACGAGCATAACTGCATTTCATCAATTAAAGTAGACAGATGTTAGGTAAGCCAAAGAGTCAGAGAGAGAAAGAGCACTCAAGAGTGAAGAGGAGTTGAACTTACGTGTAGCATAGATTGTTGGTCAGTGACTGCAGTGCATCAGCAGTAAAATGATTCTCATCATAGAGGACATGGTAATGGGTGGGCCGACTTGTTCCCTGACAAAAAATAATTTTGACGCTCAATATCTGACAAGTGGTGTTCTGGAAAAGAATGTGCACCGAGGTACCAACATACCTGAATACCAGCATGACTACACAAGTAGAAATCAAACTCAGTAGGATGGCAAATCTGTTGGTCAACCACAGTTCCTGCAGCACAAGGCACAAAATAACCCCAGATCAGCAAATACTTACAGAAGCAGCAGCTATATGAACTCAATAGCAGTGTGACACCAAAACACTAACCGGGAAGAATGTTTCCACTTTTATCAGTCATATCACGCCTTCCATGAACCTCAGGGAAAAGCCTTGTGTGATGCCTTTTCTGGACAACCACAAATGTGACTGGAGGTAGATATCCCTCCTCCAAAGAAGCGCAAGCCTTGAAAAGGAAAGGGACACAACCATTGACATGGGCATATGACAAAGAAAACCATATTTGACAGACAAATTATGATGCTGGTAATCATACCTTTCTGATGGCATCCATTTCATGAAGAAGTACATGGCTGAATTGACCTTCACTTACACCGTCCCTGTATAGGCGTGATAAATCAACATACTTCATCACTCAATAGCGTAGAAAAAATGAACCAAAAACAGGAATCTGGAACACATACCGATAGAATATTATCCTCTCAGGCCTTCTGTTTGTCTTCCTGCGGAAAGCAATCAGTAGCTCCCTGCAAACAAGACCATGTCAGTTACCCAGATAAACCATTTGATAACTAACAATAGGACAAACTCAGATCAATCAAAAACTTACCTGATCATTCCACCATTAACACTGTGCCCCTTCTGCAGATCCTTAGTGACAGTAAACAAATCTTCTATTATCTCTTGTCGGTGTGGTTGAGCAGAAACCAAGCCTCTGTACTTGGTGATTTCTGGCCAGTCCATTGATGCCACCACCTACACAATTTCAACGAAAGTTATAATCAGCAACATGATAACTTATTTTTACATAGCTCAGATTGCACTAAATTATGAAGAGGAATACCACATTGTAAGCAAATCAATGTTCCAAAAACATTGTAAGCAAATCATACAACTGAAATATGATTGATAACTTGACAATTATAAAAAGAAACTAACAGCAGCAATGGATGAGGCAGAGTCCTCTCCTGGTGGGGGGTGTGTGACATCTGCACCAAAGATGATTGTTGGGACTTCTGACACAAAGGGTATGCCATTGCGTACAAAGGCTCGCTCAAGAACTGTGTTGCGCCCACCAACCTGCTTAAATGAAAGGAATTAATAAATTCCTGCAAAAAAAGACAACAACAAAAAAACTTATTGCAAAAAATATAGGTTTTCGGACCTTGACATTGATTTTGAGTGCAACATTTTCTAAATATTGTTTGTTTGGTCTGCTAGCATGCTTTGGCAAGCAACACTGAGATACAATTCCAATGTCAGTCTCACAGACTCTTTTGATTTTACCTGCAAAAGTAGGAGAGTCATTTATATAACAAAAATCCTAATAAATTGTAAAGGTGTGTATGACCCAGACCGAAAGACATTTATGCATACCATAAGAACCACTAACATCAGGCAGAATTACGATCAGAAGCTGCAGCTGATTTCCCACTCTTTGTTGGGCAAGCATTTGTGTGGCTCTCCTGTGTACATCTCTCAAAGCATTCTCTATATGGTTGGGAGCTGCAGACTTGACATCAACAAATGGACGTGGATTGACAACCTACAGGGATGATTAGAAGTTAACCTCAATATATACTGAACTGTCTGGAATCAGATAGTAAAGAACTTACCATTCCAGTTGCATTGCACATATGAATCAGATCCATACAGAACCTCTGTACCTCATCAGGTCGCATGCGTGAAAAGTTCAAACAAGTCCAGTTATCAATAGTTC
>Ga0182004_10005422_pt1 | contig 10389 bp, 8 predicted proteins | sample Sormic07211540_1_FD_120479 | JGI IMG/M metagenome (GOLD analysis project Ga0182004, IMG submission 120479) | Endophyte microbial communities from Sorghum bicolor roots, Mead, Nebraska, USA - 072115-40_1 MetaG | ecosystem: Host-associated > Plants > Roots > Unclassified | place: USA: Nebraska...
AGCGCTCGCTCGAAGGAACCGCCATCGTCGCTAGCACCCTAGGCTACTTCTCCGACCTCGGTGACGTGAGCCCTCTTGGAAGCTCTCTAACGCATTAGTTCGCGCTCTACCGAGCTCTCGCGGCCGGTCTACGAGCGACTAGTGCCGTCGTCCGCCATGCGCGTAGCCATGGTAGGGAGAGAGAGGTAGAGCGTCCGTAGGCAGGATCAACGGGGGTGCAAGAGAAAGGCAAAGCCGTTGCGCCTCTTCGCTTAGGCTGAGACCTCGCCGACGGCGTGCTTGAGCGCGGCTGGACCCGTCGCGCGAGGTGGAAGAAGCAGCTGACGGGTGGGGTCCTCAGTCAGCGAAAAATAGAGAACACAAGGAAGCCAAAAAGAAGGTTATGTCTTCCTCTTTTTCTGGTCGTAGTCAAAAGCGCCAGAAAATTATTTATCATTCTCAGGGCCACGGACGCTTCCCTGCTCACGAAAAGGTGATGGAGCTGACGGGGGACCCCACCCATCAACTGCTTCTTTCACCTCGCGCGACGGATCCGGCCGCGCTCAAGCACGCCGTCGGCGAGGTCTCAGCCCATGCAGAGAGGTGCAATGGCTTCGCCTTTCCCTTGCGCCCCCATTGACCCTCCATACGGACGCTCTACCTCTCTCTCCCTACCCTGGCCACGCGCATGGCGGACGGCGGCATTGGTCGCTCGTAGACCGGCCGCGAGAGCTCGGTAGAGCGCGAACTAATGCTTTAGAGAGCTTCCAAGAGGGATAAGGAGCATGGTGCTCATGTCACCAAGGTCGGAGAAGTAGCCTAGGGTGCTAGCGACGATGGCGGTTCCTTCGAGCGGGCGCTCCGGGCTTGGCGATGTCGTTCCGACGAACCTGCTCGTGGACAAGAAAAAAGAGCGAGCGCATGAGCTACGGGATAGCGAGGTGGAGCTCTAACACCATTTAACACGACTTGATACCTCCTGGGATAGCCCAACCACGAAGAAGAGGCTCACGGCGGCAGTTGGCCGGAGTTGGAGAAGAAGGAAGACGTCTGGGCGATTGGATGGGGCAGGGAGTGCTCCTGGGTGTGCGTTGGGTTCGCAAGAGCGTGACAAAGATGGTAGGGAGCTCAAATTTGCCAGAGACGGCGCGTGCATGGTTTATTCGCAAGGGAGCTTCATTGGAGGTTCTCGGTCGCAGAGGCAAGGGAGCTCGAGGTCGGCCGCGGGGAGTGCTCAAAAGGCGAGGAGAAGAAGCGTTGGGCGTCCATGTAGCTTGGTGATGCAGGCAGGCAAGTAGCTGTGTGCTCGCACGCGCGCATGCGATGGCCTTCGCCGCTGGAGCCGGTGGCAGAGGCGCTCGTGAACCTCAACTGCCACTGTAGCCGAGCTTATCCCCCCCTTTGTCTTCTTTTAAACATTACTCCAAAATTTTGAGTAGAAGTCAAATTTTGGTTAAAACAAAGTTTGTTCAAAATTTTAAACTCTACAAAACTTATTTAAGGACCCAGAGCCAACTTTGAGTGGAAGAGTATGAATTTGTGTAAAACAGTTTAAATTCAAATTCCAAATTGGTGGCAAATCCAATTTGAATTAGGTCAGAACAGAAATTCTAAAATTACTTTTGATTTTACTCAACAACTTGGAAAACTTCCAAAATAAAAGTTGTTCATCTTGATGAGCTCTACAACTTTTATTTTGGTCACCTTTCAAAATTCCAAATAGATTTTGAATTAAAGCTCAAATTGAAAAGGGGACAATTTCTGGAAATCTGTATTTTCAAATTTACTTTAAATTTTGCATTGGAACTTCAAAAACTCAAAACACCATAGTTGTACACCTTGACAAGATCTACAACTTTGCTTTTGAACTCATCGCCAAATTTTGCTTAGTCACTCTATTGTTTAATTTTAAAGGTGTCAACTAGATGCGATGCGAAATGACTTTTTTGCCTGTCACGCAATCCTCATCTCGGGCTTCTTGCTAGCTTTTTGTTTACCACCTAAAGACAAACCCTAGAACTCGTGGCGAAGGAAGGCGTGGGGCAGCTGGCCGTGTGTAGATCCTTATCTCGGGTTTTTGTTTTTTCTTTCATTATGTATGTAATTGATTTAAATTTTGAAAATCTATAGTAAATAGTAGAAAAATACTAAAATAGTAAATTCAGTTTTGTCGAAAAATGAAAAATCCAGTTTTTGCTAAAATGAAAAATGCATAACGATGATAAATTTGAACCTTTTATGTGTGAATGTATTTAATTTAAATACTTATTTTGGTTATCATAATTATTGATTTTTTTGAATGTATTGCAAATTTATTAGAACTTTTTATGTGCAGACATATAAGCTGTTATGGTGATTTTTTAATGATATAGAGAAAAATTGATGTTTTTTTACAACACAATGGCTTTAGAGAAAAGAATTTAAATATTTATGTATTCTACAAGTGAGGGTAAAAATGTCTTTTTCACTGGTCTTAGTTGTTATTACAGGCAAAATAGATGAAAGTGGCATGTAGGGAAAAGAAGTTTTGTGCAAGAGTATAGGAGAACTTTTGAAATTGATGGATGTGGCATGTAGGGAAAAGAAGTTTTGTGTAAGGGTATAGCATACAGGTAATTTTGATCTTTTATAATTTCATAGAGTTAAAAGACTCATCATATTGTGTGGGCTGGGCGCGGTTGGGCGGCCTGCGATCTTATCCTTCGCTTGTCAAAACTCAAATTCAAAACTTCAAGCATTGATTGGCCGATATGATCCTTTTGAGAAGATGCCTGCGGTGGAATATTGGGCGGCGGATGTCTATCGCAAGCATAGGCACAAAATTTTGCTCACCGCTTAGCTTCTCACGTGCAACAGATCCCAGTGTACTAGAGAAGTAGAGATGAACTTTTAGCAACAAAGTATTTTTGGTACAGATTGTTCAATCAAAAGGGGGCTATAAAAATGGTTTATGAGCCAATCCATCTTTACAAATTGATTTTTAAAGACAGTCTAGCTAAAAATACTATTTTAGGGGTAGTGCGGTTTGCCAAACCACTTTTAGAAATGGAGACATTTCTAGAAACAGATAAAACTCTAGTCATCTCCAAAAATAAGTAAATTATAGTAAAACTAACAACTTTTAAAAATTAAGTCAGACGAAGAAAAACTTCGTAGTTAAAACATTGCAGTTAACAACTTACCATTTGAATTCATTTGGTGCACGAAAAATCTGTTTAAAGTTTTTAGATTTGAAGTTCAATTTTTTGAGTATTCTAAATAACCTATGGAGAAAAGATATAAACCAAAGTTGCGCGCTAGAAGGGATCTACAACTTTATAATTTATTATTTTTTTAAATCATTTAGTGTTTAAAATTTTGTTTAAAGATTTAGATTTTTAAATTCACTATTTTTTATTTTTTGAAGTATTGAAGAAATGACTTAAACAAAAGTTGTAGTACTCGAAGATATATTTTATAGTTGACAATTTTCTTTTGAAGTCATAGGGAGACTTAAATTTATTTTAAGACTAATGATTTTGAAATTCATTTTTTTTAAAATTTTTCAAATGATCTTGGATGGATAAATGACCCAAATCAAGTTGTATTACTCAAAGAGATCTAAAACTTTTTTGTTTAATCTTTTTATTTAAATTTGTTTAGGAACTAAGTTAATAAAAAGGAATATATTTGCTATGCTTTCATCTCTGCTTAATACTTAGTGTAAAAATATTAATTGACATACGCAACGTTTGTGTAAAGTGGTGCTAAGTTTTACAACAAAATAGAAATGTAACATTGATTGTAAATTATAATGGAATAAACTAGTTCAAACCTATATAAACAATCACATTGGATTAATCCCATTATAATTTACACTTGTGCTACAATAAAATCGAGTGATAGACCGCTACTCACGAGAGAAAGTCCACACCATTGCAACAAAGTCAGAAGTCGAGTGATGGACAACAAGCGGGGAAGGGGAAATGTTGGTTAACAATTTCAGGATCTCTTGTCCAGTTTTGCTGGGGCAATGCTACATTGCTATGTTTACCTACTAGAGTCTAAAAGAAACATTTTAAAGAGTAAAATTCCCAAGTGCTCCCTAATCTTACACAGTGGTGTCATACGGGTCACTAACTCATAAATTATTTTGATTTATGGATCCTTAAACTTTTACTATAATGTCATTTGGGTCTTCAAGTCTTGAATTTTGATATTTATTTTCTAAAATTTGTATGATAGTGTCATTTAGGTACATAAACTTATGATAATATATAAATGGTGCTATCGTGACATGCTAATTATATGTTGACTGAGAGATTGTTTATATGTAAATTGATTATAGAACATTTGTGCTATTCACTTATTATTGTGTAAAGACCCGATTCACTAGATTGTTGCAGTGGTGGAGCTTGACATAAGATCTAGAGGCATACATAGTAAATTTAAATATGTACTAAAGAAACCTTCTAATTAAAAATATTTAGATAGCTAGAGGGTGTGAATAATCTATATATTTTTTTTCAATTCAGTGATAAAGATAAGACCAATAAAAGATAACCCTAATAGTCACTACTACCTCTAGCCAAATTATGTATTGGTTTATAGATGCCTAATGTCAAAAAAAAAACTTTGCTTTCCAAACTGCACTAACATCCTCCGTGTTTGTACAAGATCCAAGCTCATAACCCTATACTCATAAGAGTTAGAACAACTTATGTCTAACTATGATGGATACGGAGTCTAATTCTAATGCATATTGGGTCCCGTCCTACATATCGTGTATTTCCCCAACCCATACTCCATGCTCATACGAGTTAGAGTTAGAACAACATCTATCAATGATATTAAAGTTTGATTCCTATATATATTGAGCTCTTGCAACACAGATATATTTGCTAGTTTGCATAAAGTACAAAGCAATTGATTGAGTGATCTCCAACAAGTTTTAAGTCAGTTTTGTTAAAATTTAAGTTGTTGGACACGTTTTTTTAGTTTTAGCGTCTACTTTTTGACATAGGATTAATATGTACTTGCACTAATTTTGTTATTATACGATCATACTAGATTAATTTAGACTCGAACCCAATTAAATTAGGTCGGATTGGACATTAGTCATTTTGTATTGGAGCTAGATTAGACTTGATTTTTTTCGTCTAATTTTTATTTGATTTGTTTTGGATTTACTAAAGCCTTGTTTAGTTCTTTTCCGAAACTTTTTCGTGACACTGTAGCACTTTCGTTTGTTTATGGTAATTATTATCCAATCATAGACTAACTAGGTTTAAAAGATTCGTCTCGTAAATTTTAATCAAACTGTGCAATTAGTTTTTATTTTTGTTATATTTTATACTTTATGCATGCGTCTAAATATTAATGTGATAAAGAATTTTGAAAATTTTTTGGATTTTGGGTGGAAATAAACAAGACCTAATCCATTGGTGCATCCATGATCCACGCACGAGTCGAGTGAGGACTGAGGTGTCCCGTGTACGGTGTTCGCGAAACATCCTCCTCTGCTCAGCTCACTCCCCCCCCAGTTCCTCTCTCTCCCTGCTAGAGAGCTAGACCCACCTCAGATCCACCCCCAACAACCGAGCGTCCGAGCCCCAGTCCAGCGATGCCGCCGCCGCCGCCGCCGCAGGGGAACGGGGGGAAGGTGACCCCGAACCTGGCGATGGACGCCGAGGCCACGCGCATGCTCAACCTCACAGTCCTCCAGCGCCTGGACCCGGCCGTCGAGGACATCCTCATCACCGCCGCGCACGTCACGCTCTACGACTTCAACATCGACCTCAACCAGTGGGTGAGCCAGCGATTTCCCCCCCTCCTCTCCTCTGCCGCCCTGTGATCCCCATCCGACCGACCCCGATCTGATGCGGGGTTTGTTTCTTTTTTTTTTCCCTCTGCTTTGCGCTGTGCAGAGTCGCAAGGACGTGGAGGGGTCGCTGTTCGTCGTCAAGAGGTGAGTCACGGGGATCTGGGAATCGAGGGTTCTACTCTAGGGTTTCCTTCGGTGCGTCGGTGATCTAATTGCTTCTGGAACCTGTTGGATCGCATGTAGGAACTCCCAGCCGAGGTTCCAGTTCATTGTCATGAACAGGCGCAACACTGGTACGATCTGCACTGATTTGCTCGCCTGTTGCTTTGGTTGTTAGCTTGCGTGCTGGTTAGTACATTTTGTGCTTGTAGGATCCGTCGCTGAGTGCATTGGGACATTTAGGATATGGAGTATGGATCACAATTAATCATTCCTTCCGAGCAGCCTAATAAGAACTCTAAATGTTAAAGCAGACTAAATAGTTTTGTTGCAATTCAGAAATGTAAGGTTTCGTTGATTGGCTGACTGCTCTAGCTTCTCGTATTAGTGACTACATCGGATCTTCCAACATTATGTTTTACAAACCACTCGTGATGCTACCACTAATAACATGTACAAATAGGAAAGGCGACAAAATGATGTAGGGCAAGTAAAACTGTTAAAAGATAAAAAAAATGATCCATTTGAGGAACTTTTTAAATAATTACTCCAGATAGGCAGATACCAGCGCATCAATTCCTTTTTAGCTAGTAGAAGTAAACATTCAGCACAGAAATGTGCACTGTTGGCAAAAGCAAAAGAAAAGGATACTGGGATTCTAGGTGCTTTGACCTTGAATATAATCTTTAATTCTTTGTGGGTTAGTACTTAACCTCAGCTCTATTTCTTAGTTCTTTATTTTGTGCTGTTAAATTTGTACAAGTAGGAAAGGTGACAAAATGGCACTAGGGACAACAATGAAAAGGGCAAGTAGCTCTTTTTTATTATTAAAAAAAGTTTATCCATTTGAGAACTTTTCAGTAAGTACTCCAGATACCTGTGCATCAATTCCTTTCTTTTTTCGCAAGTAGATGTTAACATTCAGCACAGAGATGTGTACTCTTGGCAAAAACAAAAGGAAACAGTACTGGGATCTAGGTGCTTTGACCTCTGAGTAGCAGAATGCTGATATTCTTTAATATGAATTCTATTTATTCTGCACAATAAGAATGAAGCTCTGTGATTATGATATTTAAATCTTTGTGGTTAGTGCTTAGCGTCTCAATTCTTCTATTTTCATATTTGTGCTTGTTAAAGTGGTACAGTTAGAGGCAAACTGATTGTTGTGCCAGATTCCTCATTTGAAAAGCTTATTAGTGTCTTCTTAACAGATAATCTGGTGGAGGATCTATTAAGTGATTTTGAATACGAACTTCAGCCACCATATTTGTTGTATCGAAATGCTGCCCAAGAAGTAAATGGTATTTGGTTTTATAATCAACATGATTGTGAAGCTGTCGCAAGCCTTTTTGGAAGGTAAAGCTTCTCTCCTGCTTGTTCCACTTGTGCTGGTGGGTATAGAGCTGCTATGTGTAATTCAAGCTAACTTCAACTCGAGAGTGGATAGACTTTATCGTGCGACAAATGGATGGATCTTAAGTCTTAACTCTCTAGGACTGAACAATGCCAACAAAAGGCAGTTTCTGTTTCTCTAGGTGGAACTACAATGTGTATATACAGGTTGTAGGACTGAACTTGGGATGGGGATATTTCGTAACTTCATAAATCATAACTGAAAATTGATCACTACTCAGTTTTATAGTTTCATTTACTGCAATCTTAAGAGCAGCTCCAGTGTGTCAAAAAAAGCGAACAATGGCGCAAGAAATCAAACCATAAACACTACAGGCGTCGAACCGTAGGTGTCAGAATGAAAAGCGAACAGAGCAGATGAGTCGAACCGTGGAGGTTTGTGGAGGTTAAAAAACTATTTCTTGCATACAAAGAGACGGATCCAACTGCTGTGTGAGAGAGCGGAGAGAGCAAATACTTTATTAGCCATGGGGCCTACATACACTAGAGCATGCGCACCATAAAAATCAAATCAAAGTCTGCTCCCTCGGTTCGGTGTCTACACTGGAGTTGCCCTAAGCCACTAGAAACACATTTGCTGTGCATTCACTGATTTGTGAATAAATAGTTATGGAAGGTTATCCAGTCATTTAGAGGGAGTTAATACATTTGATATGTAAATCAAGAATAATACATATTGTTATATGCCATTCAAGTTATCTGTTTTCCACCAATCCTCAGAGCAGATGGTATGCCCATCTCAAAAGAAAACCAGAGGGGTTTGAAAAGAAAATAAATGCGATTGCTAGGGATTTTTTACTAGTAAATGATGCTCATTTGATACATGAGGGTCAGAGTTATTATAGGAGACTCTGATATGACCTGTGTAGGTACAGAAACTTTTCCCTTTTGCTCAAATTTTGTTCAATACATTTTCTTGCAGAATACTGAATGCTTATGCAAAGGTGCCTCCAAAACCAAAAGTGCCTACCACAAAAAGGTATTTTTGTTTAGTTTCTGGATCCACTGGGCAATATTTTTCCCACATTCTAAGCTCTGTTGTGATCAATATATTGGATTCACCTATGTAGTATCTACTAATGTGCAACAGTGAGTTTGAAGAACTGGAGGCTGTTCCGACATCTGCTGCTATAGATGGCCCCCTTGAACCTCAGCTGTCATCCCCTGCTCTAGTTTCGGATGCACCTGAAGAATCACTGGTTAATTACTTCAACGTATGTTCTCTTCATTTTGATATAGTTTTTGCAGAAGCTCAAGTTGTGGTCAATAGTAAATATTCTTTATATATCTGGAATCTCAAAATGATAACCATTGCCTCATCCTGATTGATACATTCTTGCTTGTCATGGTTGTATATAGTTTGGGCTATTATTCTATTTCTTCCATAGCGTATTGCCCACTTACCTTTTGTTTTAAACAACCCACAGGCTGCTGCTAGCATTGCGAGTGTATCAAGTGCACAAATGGCTGCCAGAGCACATCCATCGACTGAGGCTGTCGCATCTTCCCATGTGCCGCTGATTGTTCCATCTGCTACTCCAACACATCAAATACCTCATCCTTTAGGGGGTTCATCAGCTCCACCACTTCCCCTCCATGACACAAATCCGCATGCCAGCCATTCTGCAAATCTTCTAACACCAGCTTTCTTTGCATCTCCATCACCCTCTTCAACATCTGTGGCACCACCAGCTTCATCCGTGATGCCTACAGCACCACCTCTTCATCCAACTCCAACAGCTGCTCAACGTCCTCCATATGGCACTCCCTTACTCCAACCTTTTCCCCCACCGTCTCCACCTCCTTCCCTGACCCCTGCACACAACAATGGACCTGTTATTTCAAGGGATGAAGTTAAGGACGCCCTCCAGAGACTTGTTCTGGTATGCCTCGCATAAAACTGTGCAATTTATTGATATTTATTTGCTATATATGATTTAACCTCTTGTTGTGTCCAACATGTAGAATGACGAGTTCATCGATTTGATATATCGTGAGTTGCAAAATGCGCACATGTAGACTGCTCACTAGTCTGTATGGAGTTTATCTAAAACCAATGATAGTCTTATGGAGCTGCTTGCCGCGACAAAGATTGTCCCCCTTGTTTTTGTTCTTGTCAGTTTTGTATGATTTATTTCTTAAAACTTGTGTATAGCTTGTCAAATGTAGAGTGCTTATAGCAGTGCTTGTAAGCATTTATCCTGCTGGTTCCCAAATAACTGTATTGTCATATAGTATTCATGTAACCGAGCACCAAGAATGTTAGATTTCGAGATGCCCGTTCTGGGGCATCTGGATTTTGTAAAACAGGACTTGTGCAGGGATTTTAAATGCCATATTTTTCGTGTGATTTACCTTGGTGGTTCCTGGACATTGGCTGATGGCTGTGCCCGTCTGACATTTTGCATGGAAGATTTCAAAATCGACATTTTTTTTAGAGTTTTAAAATCGACGGAATTTCATATACTATCAGCTTGTACAGATGTTGTTTTTTAGAGTTTTAAACCCATTGTTTCTTTAGCTCAGCTTCCATTATCTAAAATGCTATTCTTCTTGTTAAAACATGCAGTAGTATCCTGTAAAGTGCACTATGGCCTTGTTTAGTTCCTAAAAAATTTTACAAAATTTTTCAGATTTTCTGTCGTATCGAATCTTACATATGCATGAAGTATTAAATATAGACGAAAATAAAAATTAATTATATAGTTTGGTCGGAATTGACGAGACGAATCTTTAAGTCTAGTTAGTCTATGATTGGATAATATTTGTCAAATACAAACGAAATTGGTACTATTTATATTTGATATAAAATATTTTAAAAAGTAAACAAGGCCTATGTACGTGCTATTTACAAATTACAAATGTGTGGAGTTCGCATGTCAACTATCTCTCTCCCTTTTCCACTATTTACGTTGCTCGTGCAGTTGTGCTGTACACTTTCGTGGCGGTCACCGGAATGTGAGCATGACCAGGAACCCCACGAACGCCGCCGCTCCGACGCCGGAGCAGCAGAGGTCGATGATGCCCTCCCGGCG
>Ga0182004_10005423_pt1 | contig 10388 bp, 5 predicted proteins | sample Sormic07211540_1_FD_120479 | JGI IMG/M metagenome (GOLD analysis project Ga0182004, IMG submission 120479) | Endophyte microbial communities from Sorghum bicolor roots, Mead, Nebraska, USA - 072115-40_1 MetaG | ecosystem: Host-associated > Plants > Roots > Unclassified | place: USA: Nebraska...
AACTCCGCTGGCGTTGTTTCCCACGCGGTGAAACAGGATGAAATCCCCACTGAGGACTAAATCGTTTCACCATCTTGCATGTGATCCAATCATTTTGCAGTAATTAAATGCTTTGCCCATCCTAGGAAACATCAAGGTGAAACTCATGCATTGTGGAGGTTGTTTCATTGTTCGTTTTATTAATGCTCTGTCAGCAGATTTGTTTTGTATTAAAACAGGCCATTGAGACTCGCCCTTATGTTCGGTTTCTATTTCCTAAGCAAATCTTGGCAGCGGCGCTAGCTATGTAGGTAGCTGTGTGGAGGTTGTCTGGTTGTGTGTGTGGAGGTGAGAGATAAGTAAAGACTTTTTATATATTTTTATTTTTTTATGTACTATTAGATCCACATGTTTTTCTCATAGATTCTTACACTGCATGAAATAGATCAACTCTCTCTCCACTATTTTTTTTTACTGTCCACATTATAATACCTGGGCAAATAGCTGGTTACTGGGGATGCTCTCGGACCCCCTCCGAAGTCCGAACTCGGTCTACCCGGCACTCCGGCAGCTATGATGCGCGCATAGGATCCGTATCGCATACCCGATCCGTATTGGACGTGGATACGGCTCAGATACGCCCCGGATACGTTTCCAGGCCGTACTACCTACTGGCCTGGATCCGAGTATCAAATACGTATGGGCCAATTTGGATACGGCCCATGAAATGAAAATGGCCCAACCTGCCTCCCACTCTCCCACGAGTGATCCTTGACCTACTCCCCTTCCCCCGCACGCTCGCAGTAGAACGGCGCCGCATCCCGACTCCCGCAATCCCACTTCGACTGACGACTTGGCGGCGACGGCAAGCGTCGAACGGCGACCGGCGGCGGGGCAAATCCCAGCTCCCTACAGGCTACAGGGCTGCAGCCTTGCGCCATCGTCGAGTCCAGGTTAGCACTCATGTTTATGGTTGCCGAGTCCTGGCTTTAATTTAAAGTGGCACAAGAATTCCTGTTGGTGGCCTAAACAAAAAATAGAGAGAGATTGAATGAATGTAATTGGATGAATACATCTCCTATATCAGCTGTAGCCATGATCAAAGCATTTTTACTTTGGATAATCGAACATGAGTTAGTGAGTGAGGGGTGGGTTCTTTCATATGCAAACTAATACTTGATGGTAGTAAAGGGATGGCTGGTAGGGAAGGAAGCTATAGCAGTAGAGATCATTCTAGTGCCTCACAGGCAGGCGCAGGCACCTAGATTTTTAGGAGACATGGGCACGTGTGATATAAACATGACTTCGGATAATCCAATTCGCACCCTTGCACTTGACTAACATGCAAATTACCAGAGGTCTTCAAAACACAGAAATCATCAGAAGTTTAGAGAAGTTAGTCTGCTAAAACCATCCCATTAATTGGATTGATGAGATACAGTATTATTTGGGGGCAAAATTGATCCTTGGAGAGAAAAGGACCAACTATTGCTGTTTTTCCAATCTCTGTATTCTTATCTTGTGAGGCAGGATAAAGGAAATAAACATACTCTGTTCTAACTTCTAATCTTCATCACAACGGTTCATACACAAAGAAATAAATGCAGAGGGAGCAGACTATCCAAATAAGCATGCTTGTGAATGTTTTTTATCTACATGCTTGCGAACAGGGCTGCGAGAATAGAAAAGTGACATATATTAGCTTGTCCTGGATGTCTCATGATCAAACAGAGGGTGTACTTGCCTAGAAATATATAGTCAGCTCTTCTCACTACAGGAAGTACCAAGGAAGAATGAACTTGAAATATGCACCAGACTATAACACCCTGTGAGAATAAATTATTTCTGGAAAATAATAGATCATTAGAGCACAGTAGTGAATCAAAGATACGTCAATGAAACATAAATTTCTAGGTCTACCAAAAATGGAGTTTTAAGCCTCTAGGACATTTCAGTCCTCTAGCAGCAGAAAGCAGTACAGCACACATCAGCAACCTATTTTCCAGCACACCTTATTGAATTATGCCACACTACAACTTAAGAAAGCTCAACTTTCCAGTACACCTCCATCGAATTATGCCACACTCCATAGAGTTATGCCACACTACAACTTAAGAAAGCTCAACCAGCTACAGTTGCAGGTACAAATAACTAATGTTTTCAATCCAGCCTATGCTATAGTTGTAAGCTAATCATATATTTATCTCTCTCTATGTAATACTTAGAGTTATGTTTTGTTATCAATCATTTGAATTTTTTATAGCCCTATCACAGTACGGAAAACTGCAACCTGTAAATTTACTTCATTTCCTTACTATTTTTATTGTTCACCAGAGGTCTTAATGTTTTCCAGATTTCTCAGCATGTTAGAAAGATATTTAAGTTAATAATATGAGTGGACTTACTTTTTTTGGCAAATTTACGTAATAGGCAGTAAAACTTTTTAGGTGTTAACTTACATGTCACTGCTCTTAGATATTGCTACTGCATTTTTAGACTTGTGCAGAAATATCACCTCCCTGCCATGTTCAAGTAAAACTGTAAAAGTAAGATGAGATAAAAGTTATCCTTAAAACTGCTGTATTTTAGACTTGTAACAGAAACAACACCTTTGCGCCACTTGATTGACTGAGTTGGTAAACTGTGATTATATTCACTTGCCACTACTTGTTTCAGCTTATAGTTGGTCATTTAGAACCTGGCACTGGCATGCTTATAGTTGTTCAGTACATCTTCATTTTTTGGATGGTACATCTTCTTTTCCATGTAAACATATCCCAGTTAATTAAAGAAACTAAAAAGGCAATTCACTCTAAGGTACCATTTTCTTAGGCTTCCTTTTGTCGTCCAGGTCCAGCTATCTTTTCACAATTACTACCATTTTGGCTCTTCATTTAAGTCTGTCTATAAGGGTTAGAATTTTACCATGGGGACTCCTTAAAAATTTTGCTCACATTGTGACTTTGCACCTTACTTCTATTATTGGTCCTGCTATCATGCAGCTTAAGGGGTATTGATTTAATTAGTTTGATTGCCTCTTGTCACTCTTGCTTTACATTGTTTGTCTCTGATATGATTTAAGGTAAAAGTTTTAGATGTGATACTGAGTATGAAAAATTTATTGAGCAATTGAATAGGCCCTACCTGCAATATATATTATTATACATATGAATTTATATTATTTGTGCTACTCTAACATCCCTGACTTTTAGGCAACATCGACAACTAACTCTATCGGCAACCCCTCACAACCCTCACCGCTGCTGGCTGCTCCACCCCGCAGTCGCCATGGGTAAATTCCGCAAGCTCGGCCGCGGTTACTCCCACCGTCTCTCCATGCTCAGGTCTTGCTTTTCTCCCACCTCAACGCTCCTATCCTATGGCTCTATGCTGCCTTGCCACTGACCTCTGGATTTGTCTCCTTGGCAGGACAATGGTGTCGCAGCTGGTGAAGCACGAGCGCATCGAAACCACTGTTGCCAAGGTACTTTCTTTCATGTACCGGCGTTTCTTCGAGCAGGGGGTGTGGTGGACGGGCGGGATTTGTTTTCCAGGAGGGGTGATCATTGAATGTGTTTCCTTTGCCTTGGTTCGTTTCAGGCGAAGGAGGTCCGGCGGAAGGCGGATCAGATGGTGCAGCTAGGGAAGGAGGTAATTGGAACACAAGTCCCCTGATGCTAATTAAATTCCAATGTGAAATATCGGGGCACTTCGTGGTATCCATGAATCTATGCAGGGCAGTGGCGGCAAATAACCTAGCGAACATTTTTGCAAAGTATGCTCATAGGTTAGAAGTATTTGTAAGAAAGAAATTAGTGTTCATATATTTGGTATTCACCTCTACAATTTAGATTGCTTCTCCACATGGTATCTATGCATTGGTACCTGAATTGGAGTTGGACACTATTGGCCACTGATTGTCTGATTACCACTTCAGAAATAATGCTTCCTGTCTATTTGTTTGACACTCTGCTACATTGAAATCTCAATTAGACATGTATAAGTAGTTGCTTTTCCAGCTATTTTTAAGTAAAGCAATGTTTTAAGCAATCAGACCAACACCTTTGTTTTTTCTCAAGTATGCAGACCAGCATCTTTGTTTCTGCCTTTCTGGCATAGAACTTAGCATCTTCTATTGTCAATGCTAATTTGTAATATAAGATCCAATAACCCTAACATCCTAGGACCCATTTGGCATGGCTCCAGATTCTGATTCACTTTGGAAGTGATTCAATTCATCCTGACAGTGCTAATTCAGCTGTGAAATTGTTTGAATAGCTGGTTGGGTTCTAATTCTTAAAAGAGAGGATAAACCGCATTCCTTCTTCGTCTGTGCAAAGGGTGGCAACAAATTGAATTGATTCACTGGTTGCGTGGGAGACCTCGGTGGGCAGCAGGGTTCCTCATTGTGAAGGGCAAGCTCGTGTGGAAGGGAACTCAGTGCAGAGGGCAATTGCCATGCATGGGAGCTCAATGTGGAGGGCAAGCTCACCGAGGAAGAGAGATCAGCATGGAGGGAAAGCTTGCGGTGAAAGAGAGCTCAGCATGGAGGGCAAGCTTACGATCAAGGAGGAGCTTGCCACGGAGGGGAGGTGGGACCGGGAGCTCAGCACGATGGAGAGCTTGACCCTGACTGGGAGCTCACATCTGAGGACGAGCTTCCCACCAATGGGGAGCTCGGCGCCAAGGAGAGCCAACCGTAGCGACAGAGGATAATGGGGTCGGTGGAACAGGTGGGTTAGTCGCGCGTGAAATGAGGTTTTGACTGACTTGCCTCACGTGTGCAAAATGGCGAATCAGTTCACTGTGATTCCCACATGGAGCTGACGGAAGAAAAGACATTTGATGGGGATCTGCTGGTTTCTCAAGGGAATCAGTGGCAAGAATATGTGTCAAAGGAGCCCTTAGTCATGGATTAAACTTTTTTTTTGTGGACAGCCAGTAGTCCTAGATATGTTATTCTTTTGTCAGAACCAGAAAAAAATTGTCCCAGAGGTGTATGCAATAGGCATACTTTAGAGCCCTATGCCCTTCCTTAGAAGCTTATTTGCAACTCAAACTTATTTTTATCTGGCCTGGGTCTTGTTTTGACTTTTTTTGACTTGATGTCTCGAGGCAAACAATGCAGAAACTTATATCATATATTGGCATGATGTGTAGGGTACTGAGCATGCAGCAAGACGTGCTGCTGCCTTTGTTCGGGGTGATGACGTCGTTCATAAGCTATTCACTGAGCTGGCCTACCGCTACAGGTAATCTGTTTTACCTACGCATGGATTCCCTCAGTTTACTGTATCTGCATTTGATTTGTTACTAGCCCTAATTCAGAATTGGTGTGATGTTGTCATTTTGACATCTGAAATAGGCAATAAGGCATAAGGAGAACCTTAGTTCTAGCATTAATATGAAGAATTTGGCAGCAAAAACTTTTACTATTCATATAAAAGTTGTATAATGATTTGTATGATAACACAAATGTGAAAAGTAAAATAGAATCCCATGTATTTGGAAGCAGAGTGGATTGGAACTAACTGTATATTCTTATATTCCAGAGATCGAGCTGGTGGATACACAAGAATGTTAAGAACCAGGATACGTGTTGGCGATGCTGCGCCAATGGCATACATCGAGTAACATTCTTTATCTATATTTCTTCAAGACCAATTTACCCATACAGCTTCTCACAGGGTTTTATAGTTTGGTGCACATTGCAAGTTCATTGTTCCTTAGTACTTCCTTTAGTGAAAGGAGCTGACTATACATTTCTAGCCAAGTACACCCTCTGTGTTTAAGTATATGATGTTTAGGACAAGCTAATTAGTTTATTTTAGCATGTACTAAACGTCATATATTTAAAAAATGGAGGGAGTAATTGGCTTTGCTTGACATTGTTACGTCCAAATAGTTCAATATGAATCAGACTGCGGTAATCCGTTAAATGACATATAGCAGATTTCCTATAGACATGTATTTATCTGTTGTCGGATGCAGGTTTGTGGACAGGGAGAATGAGCTTCGAGAGGCCAAACCTGCAACACCGCCGCCGCCTCAACGAGTCCCTCTTGATCCATGGACCAAGTCACGTGCTAGCCAACAGTGGGCAGGACCTAAAATCACCAAGACCTCGGAATCAGACGGCTTATGAGCTAGTGTATCTATGTTCCATAAAAAGTTTCAGTTATTTTGCTTAAGTAGCAGGAGCTTTTTCATTTACTGGAGATAACTGCCGATAGAATAATTTAAACTTTATTATCATATTGTATGCTTCTAATTCGCCAATTGAAGATTGTAAGGCTGTCCACACAGGAAGTTTGGAACGAGAGAGATGTATCTCTGTTTTGCTTATTGCAGTTGGAATTGTAACAGATGGATTCAAGTCTATGGATTTAGATGGTGTACAAGTGTACTGGATCAAGGATTTGCTATTCCAGCTTCCTCCTTCCATATTATCTCCTTTTATTCCCAACAATGTGATTACCTGAATGCCATATTCTTATCTTATTAAGGCACCGTTCGGTTCATACGGAACCTTGCCATGGAACCGTTCCTGGCATGAATTGTAGTCTAATTTGTATAATCTTTGATGGACTGGAACTATTCTGGGGTAGTGATCCTCTAACCGAACTAGCCCTAAATGTTTCACGAACCCTACATTGATACAACATTATTAATACTTAATCACAACAGTTATAAAACATGAGGAACACTGTGATCAAATTCTCTTTTCATGACCACTACAACAACATAATGCAGGCCTGGTGTTACTTAACCTGTAACTGTTAATCACGTTGTCGTCCCACTTCTGGGAGTGCGATCGCTCCGACTAGCGTGGGCTTTGGATTGTTATTGCAAGGCTGGCCGAGGTCCGTGGGGCCCAGATCGATAGGATTGGACCTGAAGGGAGGAGGAATTGGAAGGCAACGCATCCTGTGTTTGGCTGAAAAGTCATGATAGAAAGTATCGATAATTTATTGTGAGAGAAAAATACTATTGAATGACGAACAGACTCGGCTAATAAGGTAGCATGGTGACAGAAAATATCAATCCCCCCCAACATAACATTTGTTGAAAACGAGTAGTCCACCTTGCCTACTGTCTGAAAATCATTACTATACCTTTTATCACTAGCTTCAGTCCTAAATGTCCGAGTTTCGGTAAAATCCACCCATTTTCAGTGATGCCCGAAACAACATCATACTGGTAAAATATTTCAATGAAATTTAAATCTTTAGTCAGGTCTAGAGCTCAAACAACAATCCTACAAGTTCTTCCTTCAATATAGAAGGCAAACTTATCAAGATATATTTTCTCTTGACCAAATTTTGGCCAAAACTCAGACAAATATTAGCTAAACCTGAACATTTAGATCGGTTAAAACAAGTGAATCTCGATCCAAAATTATCAAAATCTCCAAGATTCACCCATCTCAGTCAGATCTTCTTTTTTTTTTGTCATTTGAATCCTAGAACCCTGCCAGTAGCTAACGCTCCTCGGTAGTCAAGCATAAGGAGAAGAGGCACAAGAAATTGTTGTACATCATCCACCAATCCAATAAATTATGGGCCACCAAGAAGTTGGCACATGATGTTTCAGTTTTTCTTCACTTCACATCCCGTTTCTAAATTAATCAATTAATTCATACTAGGTACAAGATGGAGTAGTACTTAGATACGCTCGCTCTAGGATGCTAATCCGTTCTCAGGTAGACCTTGTTTATCTGAACAATTGCAATATGTGGTAGGAATTTATTTTCCATATGTAACGGCAAACACAGGTAGCAGCAAACGAAACTGTTCCTTAAGGTCAACTAATGCAAATCATTATTCATGAATAGCCGTGCTGGACTAGAAGCTCTGCCTTTCTGGGCGGTGCAACAAACTATGCATTATGAGGGCGGCAAGTGAGGTTCAGAGAACATCCCTGACCCTGAGGACCGAAGCGATCGCACGGAGTCCAGTCCAGAAGATGTTTGAGATCGTTCAAGAAGCGCGACACGCATGTTTATTCTGACTTCGGCGCATTGTATATACGAATGGTAGGTCTAGGTCAGATCCTACCGCATGTGCAGGTTTACTGGTGATTGGGGGCAACATCTTTATCCAAATCCGCGTGATCGGTGGCGATAAGAAATGCTTAGGGTGCAGCAATGCACGACTTTTGCAAATGATGCTCTTGCATGTGCCGATGAGGAATTCAGTTGAGCAACAACGCCTCCCAATAATTCTTCAACAGACGAGACGATCGACCAGTTCAACTCAAGGATCCATTCAGCGTAGAGCAACTGTTATATGTGCGTTATACTCTTTTTATTAAGTTCTCATCATTCCAAGATCATGCAAGAATGGATGAGATAATGCAGAGAACCAGATTGGCATCCCTGATACTTGCAGAGAGGTGTATGTATAGATGGAGATGCAGCACATGTGCCTCTTCCTAAGTTGAAGCTACCCAATGGCAACCAGAGTTGACCTGAATAATTGGCCTTGCACTGTTGCACATTAACGCATCATATAGTGGTGGGCTAATAATAAACCAACAGGAACACACACAGATTGGAGAAGGCGGAAGGAAACATACTGAGAGTCTAACACGGTGTCAGAATGACACACTGGATCAAAGGTGAATCGGAAGCCATCGGCGGCTTCTCATCTTCAAACCATACTTGTTTCGCTCAAATGAGCAGCGGAAGAAGTACAGCGCCGCCTGAAGATAAGTTTACAATTCCTTATCTCCTGGTCTGACAATCACCTCACCAAACATGCTTTGCGACAGTAAATAAAAAAACAAGTGTTAACTCGCTTCAGGGAAGTACAGAGTCATGCTATTAGCTCGTCCGGCAACTCCACGAACCGTGCCTTTTTCTGAAACATCAAAATTGAACCTGAATTAGCAATGAGGGGAAAAAAATAGTAGTCAACTATATACTATACAAGGCAGCGTCATTTGCAGGCAGGCGTAATAACCATCAACTTCATTTAGATTATTACTCCAAACTCAAGATATTCAGCTATTGTAGCACAAACATGACAAAGCAACTCTGTTTTCGTTGTACAATTGTATTCACTGTTCGCCTAAACAGTCGTTTTACAGAACGTTTAAACGCTACAGCGGTACACCGTTTTTCATTTAAACAGCCGTTTTGCCTGTTTAAGTGGCCGTTTAGAATAACACTGATTGTATACTACTTTTGTCAAAAACTTCTCCAGATGCCACTCGAGAAGTCTATCATGTTCCTGCACCCAGCGCACTTGTGTGTTCGTTGCTCCCCGCAATGAGCGGAGAACAGCAGTTTCGCGTCCACTTTTTTACACAAGCTAGCTTATTAGTGCCCCACTGAGACGTGAGAACAGGCTGCATGTTCTCTGCAACGACAAGGAAACTGCATCTAAAATGCAAAGATGCCATGTAACCTCGTCCGTTCTAGCGCGCGTTCACACTAGATTAGAAGAACCAATGCTATTGTTCTAAAACAATGGGCAAGGCGATCTTAAAACAAGTGGGCGTTCTACAATTCCAATCGTAATTTTAACAAGGACTAATACGAAGAGATCGACCGGATCCCAAATCACGTTTCTCTGTCGCAGCGTGCAAATCTTACTGCGTTCACGTCTCATGGGAACAAACAATAATGCAATGCACGTGGGGGGATGGGGGTTAAATCTAGATACGGACGAATTTACCTCGTTGGTGCGTGGCAGCGTGGGCCACCGCTGCGGCGTCTTGGCCGGCGCCGGCGCCGGCAGCATGAACCCGGCGCCCCACTCGGGCGTCTTGGCGAACCTAGGGCTCCGCAGTATCCCGGGCGGGCGCTCCGGGGTGACCCGGGCGCTGGCGTGCGCGCCGCAGAGCTCCATGATCTTGGCGGCGGCCTCGGCGGGGTCCTTGCTCTCCCCCATTAGCTTCTCCACCTGCGCCCTGGGGAGCCGCATCTTGAGGCGCACGGGCGTAGCGCCGCCGGCGCCGGGCAGCGGGGAGGCGGCGCCGCGGCCGGGGAGCGGGGAGGTGGGGGCGGACGCGGAGGCGGCGTGGGCGGGGAGCGAGGAGAGGTCGGAGGTGGATCGGCGCGCGAGCTTGAGCGACTCGAGCCGCTCGCGGGCCCCGACGTTGAGGTTGCCCGACCAGGCGCGGCGCATGGGCCCCGCGGGCGCGCGGCGCGGGAGCGCGACGAGGAAGTAGAGCCGGCCGCGGCGGAGCGGCGCGTCGGGCGCCAGCGGGCGCGCGCGGGCGCCCAGGAGCTTGACCTCCTCGGACTCGAGCAGCTGGAAGCCCGGGTGGTCCCGCAGCACGTCGGCCGCGGCCGCGGGGGGCTTGACGCGGAAGGAGGTGCCGTCCAGCTGCATCACCTTGGCGCTCTTGCGCTTGCCCCCGATGCTGTTCCCCATTGCGGTTTTGCGGCGTCGTAGACGGGG
>Ga0182004_10005424_pt1 | contig 10386 bp, 12 predicted proteins | sample Sormic07211540_1_FD_120479 | JGI IMG/M metagenome (GOLD analysis project Ga0182004, IMG submission 120479) | Endophyte microbial communities from Sorghum bicolor roots, Mead, Nebraska, USA - 072115-40_1 MetaG | ecosystem: Host-associated > Plants > Roots > Unclassified | place: USA: Nebraska...
AGTATCAAGATTCTTGGAATGACTTTTGAGATGGAAGGAGTAATTGTTAATAACCAAGTAAAAGTGTAACACGTATCAAGGAACGCCACGATATAATATATTGACTGAAACTGACACACGGCACTAGCAGCAACTCCGCCGTAAGCTAACACAACTGCTGTTCAGTTCAATTCTACTGACAGTTGATCCAACCATACATGACAGCACACAATAGTAGTTTAGTTACATGTAGGACCGAGCATGACTCCACCTAGGATTACAGCCCATCTAGAGTCAAGACACACATTCTTCTACATGCTTTGGAATGCATACATGCATGTATGTTATATATATATATATAGGAGTTCCTCGTTTATTCTTTCCTGGTTAATTTAGGTAGTAGATCCTAGATATGAAGAAATCAATGATGAAACGTATCGGATCACACAAACCAAGGAAGAATCATCAACCGTCTAATTGTCAACTGTTTGGAGTCCAAAGCAATCTTGCTAGAGGCGAAGGTGGAGTCGGAGCTCAAGCTAGGAGAGGGGTCATCTCTCTCCAGTTCCGTCCTGTTCGCCCTGATCTTGCAAGGCTTGCTTCACGAACTGCCCACGAAACCGCGGCCGCTGGTCGGCCAGCCTCTTTCTGCTCTGGTACCGCACCTGAAAATGGCAGACAGCCATCAGAAAGAAACCAGTCCTGCCCAATATAATGCTTTCACATAAACACATCATATAAAAACCAAGAAAAACAAATATATGCATTCCTTTTTTTATAGCTTATTACTTTTATGACGCGATATTTTGATGGTTCAGGTGATTTGGACATGAAAAGGTTTTAAATCATAGCCTGAACCACAAACATGCAATTGAAAACAGGCTACCTTTTTCCCAAAGTTTCGATCTTTCTTTTTCTCTCTATATTTCTTTAGTTGTGCTTGTCGTGGTGTCAAGCCCGCTGCAAGCCGTTTGACATATGTGTCATTGCCACTGCCACTGCCACTCCCATTGCCACCTCCTGCATGTCCACTTTTGTCGATGACCTCATTAGCAATCTCCATGTTTGTTCGTCCAGCATTACCATTTGCATTTGCATTTGGACCAGCCATGCTTGCACCAACTGTATTACTTCCATTCTGCCCCTTGGTTGCATTGTTACTGCCTGAGTTGCTCCTGTTCACACCATAGTTAGTAGCTTGACCTTCAACTGGAGGATCAAATACGTTGGAGGAACCACATTCCAGGGCTCCCGATCCACCATTCTCCCGTGCACCATCAAACTGGACGTAATGAAGGGTTGGACGAGGGTACCATTGCATCAGGTTACACTGCATGTCACCTGAAGGGTAACCTGCAATGTTGGCCACTTCATCAGCCTTCGCTGTCCCTCCTGCTGCATTAGCTGGAACCATCGTCCAATGCTGCACAGGGTGGAATGCTGATGTGTGTCCATTAGCCTTATTAATAGCTGATGAGGGCAACATTACCCTGTCCTTATTATTTGTAGTGGGCTTTGTCACAACATTCTTTGTAGTGGAACCCATGTCATTGTTATTGCTACTTCCGTTGGAGCCTTGTTTTATTGGAGCAGCATCTGAATTTGACTTCATGTTGTAAGTAGAATCTGTTTTCATAGCCTCTGAGCTGTTGTCATGTGGCGAACAGCTCCCTACTAATCCAGTCCCACCTTGATTGGAAGCCGTAGATGTATGGTACCTTGCAATAAAAAGTAACAGTTAGTACGCAACGTACTATTGCTTTCATAACTCACTAATGACACTGATATTATGTTTTGCACCTTGTAAAAGCTGAGAGATTTGACTGTCTTAATACATTCTGTTGTTCATCAGCTTTGACTGTATTGGCACCATATCCACATGATCTCGACCTCTTCAAACTCAACTCAAGTGATGGCAAAATTTTGTCATGCTTGTTCTTATCTTTCCCTTCTGGCACTTTGGAAGGGAGATTAGGGGTATCTGCAGCTCTCGCTGCCTCCTGGGTATCCATGTTTTTGGCCATTGAACCAATTAGATCAGCAGCTCGAACAGTTGGGTCCTCTAGATTTTGCATCATTGACTCCTTCGAATTGTTTTTTGGTGGGTACTCACAACGTCCATCTGTTGCTTTGATAGGCCTCTCATTTGGGGAAGATTGGTGATCTATATATAAATTTCCAGGGCCACCTATCTCCAAGTCCTTTTCCTTGAAGTCGTCTGGAATCAACCACCAAACTTAATAAGAAATAAAAAATCCAAGGAGTTTAATTATATTTATTTGCATTAGTGAATCAGTACCATTAGTGTATTTTTGCTTCATGCAGTTTCTGTTGCTCGTACCTGGTAGCCGTCTGTTGCTACATATCTCTGACTTTGGGTGGATTACTTGCGCACAAGTGCTATCAGGTGAATCGGCTAACTGATCCAGAGACATTGCCTGTGGGCTGTCCATCTCCACAGCACACTTAGTCCATGAGCTCTGCGCCTTGTATAACAGATTAATGAGGGAACAAGCAAGTTAAAATGCCTGCTTTTTAATTTTAATATAGCTACTCTATTGTTGCGCTGCTATTGTCAAACAATTTAGTTAGGGACATTGTGTATGTTGCCACTTTACCACTGGGATCTTTCAGAGCTACATGGGCTTAGACTGCACCAATCAGTGAGATAGCTTAGCACAGAAAGCCAGAAACCAAATACAGGAATGGCTCAATGCAAAAATAAATGATACATAGCTCAGTAATAACAAATTAAAAAGAAAGAAAAAATTGGTTCGCCACCAATTATATATAGAAAGAGTAGAAGCTCACTCTGCTCATAACCCTTTAATGAAAATAATATGATTTAAATCATGAATTCATATGTTCTCGTACGGCATTCCATGCATGTTTTATCAATTCAGGTATGGGTCAATATTGCTTTTACACAGGTAGCCGTCACCAAAAAATAGTCCACAATACTTTGTTTTATCATGCAGATATGCGCATCCTGACCTGCTAGCGCTTGACAATTCAAATGCTTCAGTATTTTCACCTCACAAAAATGTACACTATTCTCGGAATACCACCCAACCTCACTAGATTGTTTAAATCAAGTCAACATGAAAACATCATAGTTTATCCTAATACTTACATGTGCTTTCAAGGTTTGACAAATAACCATATAGCTTTATGTTTCCAAGACTACAAAATTTGAATTTGTGCACTTCTTTTGCTTCATAAGTAATACACACGCACCACAATGATCTGTCATCTTTCAAACGTTACCATGCTCTGTCTTGCCTATGTAACTTTTTCCTGCTTATGTGGTAATGGACTAATGGTATAAAATTATTAAAGGTTAGTCCACCTAGTTATTATTTGTTAGGAAAAACCTCATATTTGCTTGTTATTTCAGGTTATGTCTAGTGGTTGATTACAGGTATAATATGCAAAACAAAAATCTGTTGCTGCCCTTAGTTTATTTTGTAAATATAGTAATGATTATGCTATTATATCAGTAATATAGAGTGGTACATACGAGAAACTACATTTATATTAAAATTCAACACATGTTCAAAAGAAATTTACAAAAGGAGCAAAGGTTTATTGAAAATGATAAGTTTAAGAAAAAGATGATTCAAAATGATAAGTTTAATACATTTTTCCATTGTGTTTAAAAGTTACTGTATATATCACTTCTAAGATACAAAATGTTCGCAGAAGTTCAAATCATGTGCAAACTTTTAGAATTCACTGCAGACCTAGAGTAATTTACTCATTTATTTCAACCAGGAATACGATGCTTCTAGCATATATAGAAATCGCTATCCATATGAAATCACCATTTAGTAGTGACATGAATACAATGTCTAATTATGTGGTTATAAATAAAAATTAAATTTAGCTGCTATGTGGATTGACCACTAATAGATTCCATTTGGTGATTATAGACAGTTGCACCAAAATAATTTCTTGTATTCTAAGTGTTACTATGTTCATACCATGAACAACATGATAACAGCTAGTAAATAAGATTTAGAGAAGTAAAAAGCATCAAAATCCGTACTTGAGTGCCACTGCCATTATCACTGTCATCCCTTGCATTAAGTCCCATGTCTGCTTCGTTGTCGTGACTGTCATTGCTACCACTATTATTACCAGATTCTTTTCCACCTTTTGATTTGCCACACTTCTGCGTCTGAATGCCACTTTCACTTCCACTACCACTTGACTGAGTTCCAAACAAATAAACTCTTGTTAGAGTAATTACACAAATTTATCCAAAGAACCATAATAAAGTCAAATAATTAGAATAAACCTTCAAATCAAAACACTATTTATCACTTGATAATTTTCAACAAAATATAATATGCAAACCAGACCATCAACAACTTACGCTGTGACACCGTCTCCATACATGCTGCCAAAGATTCTTAAGTTCATTCTTACGTATAGGCTTGACTAAAAAGTCAACAGCACCTTTCGACAAACATTTAAAGACTGTATTCCTAGCATCATTCGAAGACATCACTGCACATGAACCACATCAGTGTAGCAGCTAAAAGCATTGGAACTAAATAAATGATGAAAACAACATTCTGATCATGATAAAAAAAATACACTATAGAGTTGAGGAAAGTTACTTACTAATCACTGGAATATTCTTGCAAATATTGTGGCTCATGATCCTACTCAGCAGAGAAATTCCAGACACACCGGGCATAAAAACCTCAATCAAAACAATATCTATGTTGTTCTGCTTATCTTCAAGATAATTCCATGCTTGCTGGCCATTTTCAGCAGAGATAACTGAAAAAGTTGGCTAGCTTAACTCAGTTTTTTAAAGAACAACAATTGGTCAAGGACATCTAAAAAATGTTACATATGTAAGGTTTTCGTTAACTGTAATTATCTTGCTCAAAACAAGAAAGTCGAATAAAGGAAATCTTAAATCTAGCAACATTTCAACAGGTAATAAACACCTTGGGAGATGATCCATCATATAAACAATGCTAGGAAAGGGCCTTAATTTGTAAAGAATACACGTGAAGGCTGAAGGGGTATCATGAAAAGGGTTATACCATAGTTATTTTAAACAATATTATAACATGAGATGGGCCAACTACAAAGTATCAGTTGATGTTTTATTGCCCCCACGATGTAGGATGAACAAAGGTCAAACTTACCACTTGTGGTCCCAACCACTTCATCAACTTTGTGGGTGTCACATGATTGCATTCACCGAACTATGGTAGCCAAACCTATGGTTGTATAAAGATTCCTCCATTATTGATAGCTCAAAGAAGTTGCTACCTTATCTATGGCTAAATGACAAGTTACTTGATGACTTTCCAGCTATTCTCAACAACTTATAGGGCGAAAGGGTTTGTAGCCTAATGGGTATAGCAACCTTTATAGCACCCAGGTCCTAGGCTCAACTCCCTATGGAGATGAATTTACCATCTATTATGGTACTAAATTATACATGTAACCATCTGAATCAATTTTAATGATATACACATGGCCATAGGAATGTGTCCTTATGCACACTCGGTAGCATGTGTAGGGCATCTAGCCTTTGGTGTCTTTCTCAGCCTGCCACGAGAAGCTTCTTCTTAGTGCAATACTATGGGGGGCAGTCTTTCTGCTACAGGTCGAGTTTTTTAATAACTTATGGGCACAATTGCATTCTTTTGGAGATTGGTGTGTAAACCATGGGGACTAACAAATAGGGATGGTTGTGTTGAGGTCTTGCCCATTGGATGGGATGAAGAGAATAGCGTCAATGGCATAAAGTGAGCACTAATGATGCATCAGCAGTTGACCAAGCAGGCTTAGGATGCACTTAGAGCTTCTTTTCCTGATGAACCTCTAGAACACATACGTAACTAGGAAGAAAAGTATTATATAGTGTGAGTCTCTTCGCCTTAGTCCCCAAGCATGATGGGTTGGTTTTTTTAAGGATAGTTTAGGGCACAACGGTGAAGAGTATTAGAGATGTTTAGCGATGCTAACATTGCATGTATTGTATCTTGTATAACAAACCACATTGGCTATATATATGAAGGTTACTCTGCCAACAAAAGGTGTATAGTGTTTTCCTAATCTCTCTCTATCTTTATACCCTAGTTCTCTTGCTTCATATCCCATCTACTAATCCTAGAGCATCATTCTACACTAAGTTAGATGACTAATGATCACACTACGGTTCCTACATACAACCATGACCACCGACCTCCATGCCACAATTCCCTTGTGTGCATATGTCACCACTCATGCATCAGTCTCCTTAATTGTTTTCATTATCAACATGTTGTTTCCATGCATGTGCCTTCTGCCAACCTTGGATAGCACATCCATCCACATGAGTACATCTACTTTGCACGCGCACCTACACACATCACCTAGATGCCCTCCAAGCTTTGTCCATCTAGGTCCATATCTCTAGGCCCACATAACATAATCGTTCATATACATCTCAATGATGTAGGCTTCCACGTCACAATAGCAGCAAGTGTTGGTTTGGTGTCAGGCGGAAATAATTTTGAGCCTTAATGATAAGACCCTCTAGACTTCTAGGTTTTTAATGATGGATTCTAGTGCATCACCCACAGAGTTGTCTACATATGGTATACTACTCTTTCGCCTTCCCCCTACCCATTCCTTCATCACAATAGGCAATGTCAGTAGCTTTATTGTTTCTTCATGAGGTAATTTCATTCTTACCACACCATAATTAAATTTCATATTGCTCAATATTCTTGTAATACCATCACTTATTTATAACTATGATTTATTTGTAACTTCCGTTTGGTTTGTCAGTTCACCCAAGACTAGTTGTTCAATCGAATTTGACACCTGGATTTTTTGTTAAGGACTTCCAAACTAGGCACGTAATTCTTCACTTGAATAGTGCCAATGGTCTTTACACCTTCCCAATAGTTGCCACCCTTGCAGCCAATGTCAGCCTCTTCATCTCATCCTATGTAGCACCACCACTTCAATCATCCTTCTTACATTCATTCTTGACATCCTCCATCATCCTGCTACATTCATTCTCGACAGGCTGCCATTTACTAGCTCCTCATGACCTAAATAAACTTGTTCTTTGCTCCACTACATGTGTTCTTATAGAATACCCATCTTCTCAATAGGCATACAACTGGCTCTACATAGTCTATCGGCACATTATCATATCCCACCAAATCACACGCCTGCAATGATTCATGTTTCACCTTGACTACCACATATCCTCTATTGACTTCCTAACATGTACTACTTAGAGTATTCTGTCCTCTCTAGATGTTGAGCACTAACTGCTCATTTTAGTCGCCCCACTGTTCTCCAACAATAAGCACCCATGTCCCCCTAAAGTGATGCCCCCTCCCATGGTGGTGGAACAACACATTCAATGTTACTTATTTGTCTCTTTTCTTTGGCCTTAAAGATTCAAAGTCAAACTTGACTCCTTCTCAAGAAGGGGAGTATGATGAGGACATCCCCAATAGCACTCCACTAACCAATGTTGAACAAGATCATGGCCCTCAAGAACAAGATGAAATTATCAACAAGGGGCCAATAATGACTCGAGCAAGAATACATCGACACAACATGAGGTGAATACACTCCTTAATGTGTGAGCATGTTTTTACTAATAATCATGTACTACCTAATGGAGGTGCATTACATTTCCTCGGGTTTGAAGAATAGGTCATGGATGAGTAGGCTACACGAAAGGAGCAAGCTAGAACTGACATGTTTATGTGCAGATTTTGACTTCCAAGTTCATGATGAAACTACACCAATGTTGATGTTTCCAGCCCATGTGTTATATATGGATGAAAAGCTTCTAAAGTCTACATTCATATGCAAATAAATGGGACATCGATTGGAACTATGTGGAATGATTTATGCATTTTTTGGTCAAGTATGATCTAGGACCATGAGTTTTAGGATGGGCCAAGTTAAAGGGACATCAGCCCCATCTAGGAGGGATGTCTGTAGTGTAAATAGCACTTGTAGACTTGCTACAAATCCAAACCATGAATTGAACTCAGAAAATATAGAGAAGCCAAGTGCTCTTGTCCTTAGGGTTATGCCATAGCGGACCACATGAGGATTGGGATTTTTCTCTTCCACTTATTTTTGTGTGTCCTGTGATATGCAAGAGCTTGTCTCTACCTTTTGTGTACTTTAGGTAGACACTGATCTATTATGTGTGGTTGGTTAAAACCATTTATCATAGGTGGAGCATGATCTCATCGCGTACATGTGCCATCTATTCATCAGGTTGCATAGGTCAATTTATCACCCTCAATCCTATAACGAGAAGATGGGGAATGCCCCTGCATTACCAACCTGTCTAACTTCTAGCCCACAACAATAAAGACACTCATCTAGCGTACGTATGATCTCATCCCACATATGTGCATGGCCCTGTGCATTGCTCGACACACTCATTGTCGCCCATATAGGTGTTAATGCATCATACTTCACAAATGCAACATCCTCCATTTCATCCCTTGCACTACTACAACAATCTTTGTGAAGGAGCAGGCATTTTGGGTTCTTAGAGGCAGGCAAAGCAACCGCCCGTAGACCATGGAGGAGAACACTTTGCCCACCTTAGTTAATCAATGAGAAGAAACAAAAAGAGAAAACATATTGATGAACACATCGAGACAATCCAAGGGCCGAGTGAGCCCATCCATGCGCCACCACTACTGCAGCTGCTCGCCGGTGCTTGCATCCTCGTTGGACCATGCACATCAGTGGGATATGGCCGCCCACCACTAGATCTGGACTCCCACCACTAGGATCGGGCAGCCTGCCGCTGGATCGGGTCGCCCGCCGCCACACCCCGCATCTAGATCTATCCTCTTGCCGCCAAATCTAGACACACACTACACGCATAGCCGAGATCTGAACGCTCGATGCTAGATTCGTCCTCTGGCCACCGGATCTGTGAGCAACGGAGGGGAGGGTCAAAGCTCATGGCACATAGATCGACTCCGAGGAGCGTAGCCCTCCATCGCTGTGAAGCAGATCGAAGCGAGAGGACACAGATCAATGCCACCGCCAGGTGCAAGTGGCCTCCACTGCTGGGTGCAAACAGCCTCCATAGCTGGGTGCCATAAGCCATACCAAAGAGTAAGAGGGAGAGAAAATAGAGAGGCACCACCAAACCCTAACTCAGATAGCTAGGTGTGAGAGACGGGAGAGAAGGTGTCGGGTGTGAGAGACAAGAGAGAGAAGTGGGGATGAGGACCCAAAACCCATGTCTCATACTAGGCCATCTAGGGTGATATGTATGCTAAGTATGCATGCATACATAGAGTATGTGGTTATACTTATTGTATATACTATAGTAGTGGCATTTTACTAATATATTAAAAATATAAATTCCTTTGAAATTTTTTTGTGTGGTAAGATCTAGAGTATCTTAATATGAGTATATAAATATACTCAAACTGATAAACAAGTATGAATACATACACAATATGATTTATTAAAGATGAGAGTAACTACAAGTACGTGTAGAAAGGAATTATATATATATATATATATATGGCCTCCAGCCTTATTTTTGGAAAGGTCTGTCTCCTAAAATGGCCTTTATTTTCAGAAAGACCCACTTCGTGAATCGACTTTAGGAGGTGGTTATTTTACGACCACCTACATAAATCGATTTATGGAGGCACTAAATAAAATATTCACCTCCGTAAATTGATTTTGCGAGACGGTTAATTATGACCGCCTCTGTAAATGAAAACAACTGCCTTCGTTAATCGTTGGTATTTTATAAGGCGGTTATATTTTATGACCGCCTCGATTAATGTTTGGGACCACCTCACAAAATCATTTTTATAGTGGTGTTGGTGACCCAAGCAAAAACTAGATCTCTTCGGCAGGTATATTAGCTCAGCTTGTCCGCCACTCACATCAGTGTCTCACTAATCTCGATGAACTACGTGTCAGAGATGGCTTATTAATTAGAGAGAAAGAAGAGAAAGGGTATAAATTTAAGGTTTCGTTGTAAGTAGGATCTGGGCCATTGAATCGAAGAGGAAGTGGGCAAGGAAAGAATGTAGAGGCACAGGGGGCATCTGATGGCCCTACTGCATAAAGATGGTTTCTTACATAGGTACACAGGTGGGGGCGCTCTCAAGTGGAGTCAAAACATATGCGTGAACCAAAACATGAAAAAAAATGATTACCAAGGAATTTTGTTTGGTTTAATCCATTCGTGAAATAAAACTTCTGGGTCAAAAGTAGGGGCCGTAGATTTGAATCCATGAGTACGTAGTACATGGTAATATTAGCAGCGCAGGCATACGCTAGACAAAGACAAAGCAGTTTTGAAGTAACAAAGCAGAGGAGGGGGTAAAGTTATTTTTGCCCTTGAGGGCATGTGCTCCCACTCCC
>Ga0182004_10005425_pt1 | contig 10386 bp, 4 predicted proteins | sample Sormic07211540_1_FD_120479 | JGI IMG/M metagenome (GOLD analysis project Ga0182004, IMG submission 120479) | Endophyte microbial communities from Sorghum bicolor roots, Mead, Nebraska, USA - 072115-40_1 MetaG | ecosystem: Host-associated > Plants > Roots > Unclassified | place: USA: Nebraska...
AGGCCTAAGTATATTATGCTAATAACACTTACTCTATTCATTATCTTCATTCAATTTTTTTTTCTTATAATAAATTAGCGAACAATACTTTCGGTCATGACTTTTCAGCTAAACAAACAGACCTTTAGATATTGATATTTTTAATAAACTTAGTTAAACTTAAAATGATTTGACTCAAATTTTGTATTTTTTTTCCTTAGAGTAGTTAGCTAGGCAAGTTTGCACTGGAGAATTTACCCATGGATACGGTAATTTCTGATCATAGAAATGATGTGATTGTGTAAAAAGGATCGACTGTGCTAGCTTGACCCTTGCCTTTGCAGCTGTGTGCCTCTGGCTGGTCCATGGAGGTCGATCAGATGCAGATGCATGGATGGAGCAGCTGACAGGAAGGGGCCAGCCCCAGCAACCGAGAGCGGGGCCGGTTGACGGGACGCAGGAAAGCCGCGCTGCCAAAAAGCCCTGAGGAGAGAGCAGGACGACAGGTTCATCAATCTTCAAAGTGGTTGCAGTCGGGGCCCTTGTTCCTTGTTTCCCGCGAAACGCCAACAGGGCACTGTCTTATTAGCACGTTACCATGATGATCACAGATTTGAACCGAGTACTAGTGGCACCTAGCAATCGGAGTTGTCGTTGACGTGTAATTTGTGGTGTGACTAATAACTTAGCCAAGGTTGCATGCCATTGCTTTCTGAGGGGTAAAAGAGCACCATAGCCATAGCAAATTTGCTTGAATTGAACAATGTGTTTAGTGGTTAGTGGAGGTAGTTATTCTCCCTTCCAGTGATCAAATCCTAGGTTTGATTGATGCTCCTATATCTCGTTAACGGAGCCACTATTATGTGGTACAACGGTCAATAGCGACGATGATTAAGCCCCATTGTCAGGGTTTCGACTCCGGTTTCTCAAAGCTCCTTACAAGGAGTCCTAGCAAATGTTCACATAAAAAAAGACTCTTTGCAAGGACTCCAAGGAGTCAGAGCAAGTAAAATATGGCTTCTCATGGTTACTCCTCATAAATCTAACATAAATTATTATAAATTTGTCATTAGAGTTATTTTTGCCAAACGTTTTAACAAAGAGGCTTCAGCTCTACCAAAGAAGCCGCTCTACATGAGAAGTCAAAGCCCTACCGAACAACGTCATTCAATCTCAAAATATGTTAGTCTAATTCTCATAACTATTTATTTGTAGTGGTATTATAGTGTGATTACATTTGTAGAAACGGATATGCGTATGTGTATGCGCATAACCGTCTCTGTCTGCAAATCAATAAGGGTGGTGCATCACAGTAGGGGTGGGCACATGGCTACTGCATGAGCGTGCCTGGGCCCGCAAATAAATCTTTCTCCGCATGCGACCACACCCTTGTGTACGACGAATGTCGCAAGGAAGAGGAGCTCAGACAAGGCACATTGACAACTCACTTTTTTGACAGCCATCTCCAGGATTTAGCTAAGGATATTAGAGGCAGTTCAACATTATTGTCGCCCATGACCAACAACAAAGGACAATGCCCGGCGCCATCACCAACCGAAGATCAAGGTGCGAAATCCTAGAAAGACTATGAACCAAATCTCCTTGCACTCCTCTGACCTTCCGATATATAAGGTTTGGCCGGGGGCTACTGTGGAGGAAGCCGAACAATCGAAGGACCATCGGCTCGGTCACTTGACCAAACCCTAGATCATCAGCTAGCGCTCTTCTACCACCTCTCTTTCTCTCATTGTAAGAACTCGATTGAGCATTTCTAACATGAATAAAAATACAGAATGAGAGTTATACAAGGTGCAACAAGCTAATGATATCAAACTTTAAAAGTCAAAATCTAGATTGAGGTTATCATGAGATATAGCTACAACGAGAACAATCATGACTTAAACAAATGTTTCAATAAATGAATATTTCACATGGAGGTCCTATATAAAGGGGAGGAGGACATGTATATGAAAGGGAAAAAATATATAGGGTAACCGATAAATTTATGATGACTAGATAGATATTGTGATGTATCCATCTAAAATGAACAAAAAAAAAGGGAGCACAACAAATTTCTTCTACTGATTATATGAATAAAACACGAGTCCGTATGCATGGACCACGGATAGACAGACTGGCCAAATGTGCCAAGTCCGCATACTGTTGCGATTGCAGTAGCGACCAAAAAATTGCAGCGGCAGTGTCGGACTTTTGGAGCGTGTGTGTGGCAGAGTTGAGGAGATCCTAGTACTGAACTGGACTGAGGTTAAACAAAAGTGTGAGGCCATAGAGTGGGCATCACCACAATTGTCATCATCCAGGAACAAACATGCATGGGCCACACAGGGACACGGCAGCCCTCAAACAGATTCAGCAATGATTGCTCTGCCTAACTAAATTCCATGAGAGGAGAAAAACAAGTTGAATAAAAGTCGAAAACGATAGTAGCCTGGGGACGACGGGTCAATAATCCCCATACCCCAGGCCACCCCCCTGAGGCCCTGACCTGAACGAACCGGTCCTGCTCTATTCTCATTCGCTTCTTCAGAACTGCTTTTCCTGCAACTTTAGGACCAAGCTCGATCAAGTAGGCGTTAAGGTCAGTAAGGATGACGACGGCTCGACAAAATGCCGTACCTTTTGTAAGAAAAGCGGTACAAGATACTAGACTAACTAATGACGCTTGTACCTGATCGATCAAGGACCGCCACTTTTAATTTCACTGTCCCATTAAATTTCAGGGTGTTTCTTCTGCTGCAGCGGTGGAGTACTGGAGTCCGTGGACTCGAGTCCAGCTCCGAGAAAACCCCACCGCTCACGATCCTGCCGGCGGCTGCGGCTGCGGCTGCGTGCTAGCGCCGCCGCTATGCCGCTAGCCGACGACGGAAGAACTCCGTGGAGGTGCCGCGCACGAGAAAGGAACAGCAACAGGAACAATCCCCCGGATTTGAGCGGCAGGATATCGGACAAAAACGCGGTCGACCTCGCGTCCCCGGCATTTCCTTTCCTTGTCTCTTTCCTCCGCCAAACATTACCACTGTATCGATCGTGGAGTAATAACGTGTGAAATATATACCTGTGGTTGTGCATTTCGTCCCCTTTTGGTATCGCCTTTCCGACGTGGAGCCATGCCCGAACGAGGCCGATCGATTTCGAAGGCGCGCGGGCGGTCCGCGTCCGCGCAAACTCTCGCGACAGACCCGATCGAGACGAGCGGGCCGGCTGGGGGCACGCGATGGCCGGCCTGCTCGCCGGCGGGTGGCGCCATCATGCCAGCAGGAGTACTCATCAACCATCATGCCAGCGCGCGGGCTGCCGGCCGGCCGTTGCAAGTGCCGCCCGGGGCCGGGGTGGGTCTGGCGGCGTGCCATACGCTGTCGGAGCGGGGACACATGCATGCATGCATGCATGCATAGAGTAGTCTCATGTTTCACGCGCGGGGCCCTCGGCCCCGCCGGGGTCGGGTGCGATCGATCGTCTCGGCGGGCGGGGCACCGGGGCCGGGCGACGTGGCACCGCGCGTGTGGGCGCCTGGCGCGCGTCTGCGCTGCGCCACCCGCCGCGGCAGGCGCCAGCGCCACCGCGCAGGGCAGAGCGGTCGCTGTGCCTTTGCCGTGGCTGCTCGCGTGCCAACGACGCCTGCGAGCGATCGAGCTGTATGGATATCGGGCGCCATCATTATCGGTCGTGGGTGCGCTGATCGGGCTTCGTTCGGACACGCGTGATGAGCAGTGTGAGTTTCCTTCAAGCATGCACGACACCCATGACTTGTCGATCGAAAACTGAGCTGCTAGCTGACTGTCCACTCGATTGTGGACGGCCGGGCAGCGCAGCGGCAGAGTGAACCAGAAGCATACTCCTACTGTACGTACCTTTTTTTCGAGCCACGAACCAGAAGCGCATGTCGTTCAGTTTTTGGAGCCAGGAACCAGAAGCATCGTCGTTGGAGTATGTTGTTCAGTTCAATCAGCTGATGCAGTATTTCTTTCCCGGGATTTTTTTAAGCTGAAGATGATGTTCTAGCAGGTACACTTTTCAAGGGGAAAACCGCGGGATGGTCGGGAGATAAATGGAGCATGTAGCAGATTGGAGGAGTGATGCAATCCAGATGGGCTTGATTGGTTCCTCCCAACAGACACGATGGATGAGACGGGATGTTTTTTCACTCACTAGTTATTTTTTTTTCTAATCGTCATACTTGCTTCTCTACTTTTCAATATTTATTTATTTATTATACAGTTTTGCTATGCCGTGCTTGAGATATCTTCCAAACCTGAATTTTCTGTTTTCTTTTTCTTCCCTTTCTTCTTCCTAAATAGCATGGGTGAAAAGGAAATAAACCTAAGATTCGGGTGAAAATCTTCTTTCTCACACACCCAATTTTATTTACTGTCTAGTGTCAATTTATGCTAAATTTACACTCAACTTGTACAAGAGTTGATGTGATTATTTTGATGAAATTTATAATTAGAATTGGTCTGATTAAAGATTCACGTGAAAATCTCTCCCAAGTCCCATACCGACAACTTATGTTTGATTTACACTCGATTTGTACTTGATTTAATATGATTATTTTGGTGTAATTTCTATGGAGGATTGATGCAACTAAAAATTCAGGTATGGGGTAAGGAAAATTTCACCCGGATCGCACAACAGTTATATATGCAGTAGCAACCAAGAATTGTACAAGTTGTGAATATACACTAAAGCATCTTTTTTTTTCTTATAACATACATGCTCACGATAAATCACCTATTTATAACGTCATCATTAGTTTGACAAAATCAACCATGATATATGTCTTGATGTTGCATTTGTTCGTTTTTGTAGATGTTCATATATTTCTCCATACAAGTTAGGGCGACTCGACTTATGGAACAATGAATCCATGCTTCGTTTTTATTTGCTAGTGCTAATATAGCCGCTAATTATTACTGGGGTGTTTAGGTGTAACTAGATAGTTGGTTAGACGTGCATATATATAAACTGTTAGCACCCCTCTTCTAACCAAGGAATTAATTGTTAGCAACTCACCCAATGATAGCTATCATATACTCTCTCCGTTCTAAAGTAAGTGTCATATTCTCGCTTCTTAAGGAGTCAAACACTTTTAACTTTGACCAAATATAAACAAGAAAATGCTAATATTTATAGTATACAATTAGTATTGTTAGATAAATTGTTGAATACATTTTTATAATATAAGTTTATTTAGAGACATAAATATTACTTTATAAATATAGTGAAACTTGAGAAAGTTTGATTGACATGGATACTATAATGACACTTATTTAGGATAAAGGGGGTATGCATATATTTAGATCTTCACCTGCTAACTTTAGTTGCTCATAGATCAAAACATACCCTAAGATACCTTACACTCGAGAAAGAATGGAGTAGTTACACAAGCACCCTACGTACTGGTGAAAAAACAATAGAGAAAAAAACATGGGAATATTAAGGCCTTGTTTAGTTCACCCTAAAAACCAAAAACTTTTCAAGATTCTCCGTCACATCAAATCTTGTGGCACATGTATTGAGCATTAAATATAGTTAAAACTAAAATCTAATTACACAACTTGCCTATAAATCACGAGATGAATCTTTTGAATTTAGTTAGTCCATAATTAGACAATATTTACCACAAACAAACGAATGTGCTACAGTGACTGAAATTTTTTTTATTTCGGCAACTAAACAAGACCTAAAGGTAAACGGTACGCTCTACAAAGTTGGACCATTGGATGGTATCCACTTCCATTGACACAAGTTGTTCGCTGTGTATATGTAGGCGTGCATCTTTTTGGCAACAACCACACCATGCTTTATTTCGACTATGACATTTTAGAGAAAAAAACGGTTCTCAGATAATCGATTTGTTTATTTTAAAAAGTTATCTAGTAAAAAAACAATTAGCAAGTTATTTCGAACTATGTTGAAAACCTCAAAACATTTATTTGGTCCACGCACCTGTGGTATACCTATAGGTGTGACATGATCATGTGACTAAATCAACCAATGGAACTTGTGTACCACCTTTTTAAGCTTGGTGGTTATGCAAGAAATGTCCACCTACCTGAACAATAATTATGTTTTGTTATTTCTGTCACTGAGGACATCTACATCATAAGATAAAAAATCCTGAAAAGGATAAACACTCACTCAATTATAAATTGTAAATCAATTTTATGTATTTATTCAGAAAAGCCACGACGACATACAATTTAGAACATAGGAAGTATTAGCAAAATGGAGGAAATAAGGAGATCAACACAACAAAGACAAGAATGCTGAGAGGATCCACATGATTATTAGAGTTCATAAGAGGTGGTACATATCAAAACGTTTGAGCATGCAATGTGATTCTTTCATATTTCATATAATTTTTTTATACGTCTACAAATATGCTAGTACGTATTAGTAATATAATAAACACTATATGTCTGAAAAAGGTTTACAATTTCGAGTCGGAAATACATGAAAGAAGCAGGTGCCATGTCCCATGTGCCAAGAAAGAAAAAGGAGAACGTGAAAAGCAGCACTAAACAGTGACGCCCAGGGTGGGAATTAAAGCCGGGCTGGCCGCACGTGCCACGCCGCCCTGCGCACCACAAACTGCCATTCCCAGGGCTTCCTCCTCCCTTGGTGGCTTCCTCCGCATTCCTGTGTGGAATCCCGGCCGGTTGACTGCTGTGGACCTCACGGACTCATGAGCCAGCAAGAACGCGCGCGACTGCTCTCGCTGCAGCTGCCTACCCATATTATCAACAGCGCAACCAAAATTGGCCACAATTGCAGGCCAAACACAGCGCTCCAAATTCGTTTCCCAATCACTGACGACGCGAGCAGCTGAGAGGTGCATAAAAATATATTTTAAAAAAAGAATCCACTACTACTAGATTGGCTATTGGGCAAGAGAGAGGAGCGTGGAGAGGGAGGGGAGGCCGGGAGGAGGCATAATTCCCACTCACACTGGCCAACCACAGGGCAAGGGCATTCTCTCTCTTCCTTCTCCGCTTTGCTCAAGAAATCCAGCGGAGGCTGGTCGTCTTCTTCACCCTCCCCTCCACTCCAGCTCTCCCCTCCTCGGACCACTGCTGCATCCGAGAAGCAGCAAAGAATTGTGGGGGCAGCAAAGGAATTGGAGTTCTTGCATGGATGCAGCCCACTGGCAGCAGGTAAATTTTTATCTTGCGAAGCAAAGATCAATTCTGCACCACATGCATCTACATACCCGGCCCATATGCACCATCTTGTGAGAATTTGGCTTTTGTTGTTCTCGATCCTGTTGGTGTTCATCTTCCTCTCTGCGCCTTGTTCTTGGTGCGTGCTGCGCTTTATTTGATGGGGGCAGACCAGGCCTTGATCTCTCATGCTTCCGTCTCTTCTTGGGTTCTGTTCTTCCTTTATATCCTTCGTGTAGATCTATGCACCATACTCCATCATCAGCATCTATCTCATCCGTAGCCTTTGGAGGTGAGGCCTTTGTGGCTTTAATCCTCCCTCTGCTATACTACCTGCCCCAGCCCTTTTAATCGTTGATTGAAACCACCACCACCACCACCTTTCTTTTCCTCCCTTTCTAATCCCCCTTTCCTCTCTATCATCCTTTTTATCCTCCTTTTGTTTCCTCTCCTCCATGGCTTTTCTCCTTCTCTCTCTCCTCGGCTCACCACCACCCCCCTGTTGCATCAAAAGAGCAGCCATGTCGTCCCATGGTGATGTGTAGCAGAAGCAGCAGCAGTAGTAGTACTGAAACACACAACCCTACAAGAGCACAAGCAGCAAAGGTGTGTTTTGTGCTGTGGTGTCTTGTGTTTTCTCTTTCTTCATCTTTTTTCTTCCCCGGCCTGCTGCCTCATCACCTTTACTACCTTTCCTCTCCCCTTTTTTTCTTTTTCCCTCTCTCTAATCTGTCTTTGTATCCATTTGTTTGGTTCTTAGTTGTGCCATAAAGATTCTAGCATCCCCACATCCAGCTCCCCCCTCCTCCTTCCCTGCTGCATCTGCACTTCTGCGCGCCCACACATGCTGCTATTTTTGTTCACTTGTTCTTGCTTCTTGCTGCTGTGGTTGTTTTAACTAACTTGGTGCTGCTGATCCCTCTGCGTTCTGATGATGTGCTGTTGCTGCACCATGCGCGTGTCCTCATCAGGGCCTAGGGCTGGTGAAGCCCATGGAGGAGATGCTGATGGCGGCCAACGCGGGCGCCGCGAATCCGAGCCAAGGCTCCAATAATCCGAACCCGCCGGCGCCGGCACCTGGCGGTGCCCTGCGCGGTGGTGGCGCGCCGGCGGCGCCGCTGGCAGGCGCGGGTAGCACCGAGCGGCGCGCGCGGCCGCAGAAGGAGAAGGCGCTCAACTGCCCGCGGTGCAACTCCACCAACACCAAGTTCTGCTACTACAACAACTACAGCCTCCAGCAGCCACGCTACTTCTGCAAGACGTGCCGCCGCTACTGGACGGAGGGCGGATCCCTCCGGAACGTCCCCGTGGGCGGCGGCTCCCGCAAGAACAAGCGCTCCTCGTCGTCGGCGTCCGCGTCCGCCTCCACCTCCGCCTCGGTCACGAGCTCGTCCATGGCCAGCGCGGAGGGGGCGGCGGCGTCCAAGAACCCGAAGCTGGCGCACGAGGGCGCGCACGACCTCAACCTAGCGTTCCCGCACCACGGTGGCCTGCACGCCCCCGAGTTCGCGGCGTTCCCGAGCCTGGAGAGCAGCAACGTGTGCAACCCGGGCGGCGGGATGACGAGCAACGGCCGGGGCGGCGGCGCGGGCCCCGCGGTCGGCGCGCTCTCGGCAATGGAGCTCTTGCGGAGCTCCGGCTGCTACATGCCGCTGCAGATGCCGATGCAGATGCAAGGAGATTACACGGCGGCAGAGTTCGCGCTCGGAGACTTCCGCACGCCGCCGCCTCCACCGTCGCAGAGCGTGCTCGGGTTCTCTCTGGACGCGCACGGGCCGGGGTCCGGTGCTGCCGCCGCGGGGTACGGTTCCAGCGCGGGATTGCAGGGAGTGACGGAGAACGCGGGCAGGTTATTGTTCCCCTTCGAGGACTTGAAGCCGCCGGTTAGCTCTGGAGGTGGTGGTGTGGCCGGTGGTGCAACCGGTGGCGCCGGCGATGGAAATAGCAACCATAATCAGTTTGACCACAACAAGGAGCAAGACGGCGGCGGCGGTCCGGGTGCCGGCCACGACACGCCGGGGTTCTGGAGCGGCATGATCGGCGGCAGTGGCGCTTCTTGGTAATGGAGAAACATGCACGGAGGCGGCGCCATGCATGGCTCATGCAGAGCCTCCGTGCGAGCGTGCATGGGCGACTGGAGACATAGGCATGCAGTAGAGACAAGGGTTCAATAAGAGGTTGGCATCGGTGGTGGTCGCCCTGACATGGAAGTGGTGTTTGATCTCTTTCCTAGTGTTGGTTTCTGGTGGTGTTCTTCATCTTCTCGCCGTCGCCGTCGCCGTCGCCGTCGCGAGTTCATGTGTTTTGCTGACCATCGACTTTAATGGGGGCTCTAACACACCAGAGAGTACAAAAATTCAGGGGTCTTGATGATACATAGCTTGATCGACATCTCTTGGTCGTCTCTCTCATTTCTGATCTTTCACTTGATCTGCCATGGTAGCTGCTTCACTGTAGTACCGAGGGCTTGGGAAGCTTGTTTTTAGGCCGGCTTCAAGTTAGACGGTAAACATCAGTGTGTTCACGCCACACACTGACACAAGGTTTAGTGAATCAGTGTGTTTGGTTGGTCACAACAACGGGTGCAGTGTGTAAAACTTTGAAGCTACTGGTGTAGAGTTAGTAGATCTTAATTTCAAGGGGACTTGCAAGTTTGTGTATTCATCCAAATTACTAGATGAGATATTCATTTTGTTTTTGACTTGCTACTTTAATTATGATGGAGTAGGCCCATATATAACAGTACCAAGTACTTTTTATGAGAACAAAGGTTGTTTTTGAGCGCATGTAATGTATATTTTATTGGTATTCACAGTGTTATACTACTAAACTAGCTACAATAATGTGCTGTACAGTATATATTTGATGCTAGCTCGATGTTTCTCTACTTTTGCAAGCTTGTTTTTCTATCTGTCACCTCTGCCTGCGCTCCTTTTTCTTGTAGCAGGGCTAGCTCTGAGATGTCATGTCTCACCATGTTCCCAAACCAAGAATCTTCCAGCCATGAAAGGCACTAGCGAGGGAGGAGAGAGAGAGAGAGAGGGTGCAGGTCAGGAAGGAGGAGCAAGCTAGAGAAGGCATGGCCGCATGGTGATGGAGCAGGAGAATATGTACGTATGACAAACACCCCACTGCCTAAAGAAACTTTACCCTCTCTCTCCACATGGATATAGGTATTATTATATCATATGTTTTGCCATCTGTAAGTGCCTGGGCAGGCCAT
>Ga0182004_10005426_pt1 | contig 10385 bp, 4 predicted proteins | sample Sormic07211540_1_FD_120479 | JGI IMG/M metagenome (GOLD analysis project Ga0182004, IMG submission 120479) | Endophyte microbial communities from Sorghum bicolor roots, Mead, Nebraska, USA - 072115-40_1 MetaG | ecosystem: Host-associated > Plants > Roots > Unclassified | place: USA: Nebraska...
AGAAATTAAAGTAACAAAAAACCTAAAATTCTCTATTTCTAATTTTTCTAAACAACCAAAATTAAAAAAGCACAAAAGTTATCTATGTTTCTAACTAATCATGAAATGTGGTATGCATACTGGTTATAATTAACTAATTAACCTTGTCATAAAATGCAAATTAAAGTATTATAAGTTTCTAATTTTTAATAGAGAAATTAAAGTAACAAAAACCCTAAAATTCTCTATTTCTAATTTCTCTAAACAAGCAAAATTAAAAAAGCACAAAAATTCTCTATTTTTCTAAATAATCATGAAATGTGGTATGCGTACTAGTTATAATTAACTAATTAAATCGGTCAAAAATTGCAAATTAAAGTATTATATGTTTTTAATTTTTTTCTAAACTAATTAAAATAAAAAAACATATTATTACTATTTCTCTAAAAAAACATGTCGCTGTTGAGAAGGCGATGAAGCTAATAACCTCTTAAAAAACCATAAAAGAAAAAACAATATACATAACACTAGGAAATGACATATTCCGCTACTAAATATTTAGAAGATGAAGCTAGTGACCTCTTAACAAGTCGATGACGGTGTAGAAATGATGAAATGAATCAATAGCCGGAGATGAGAGCAAGAACAAGCAACTCCAAATGAAGAACACAGCAAAAGAGTGAAGATCGATGGGCTCGGCCAGGGGAAGAAGAGTTCAAATATAGGGAAGGACATTTAGTCCCGGTTCCTTTTAAAAACCGGGTCTAAATTTCAACACTAGTCCCGGCCGGTGAAACGGACCGGGACAACAGCTTTTAGTCCCGGTTGGTGGTAGCAACCGGGACTAAAGGCTAGGCTTTTATCCCGGTTGGTGAGACCAACCGGGACTAAAGGTCCCCTCTGCCGATGTCTGACACCATAGCCATTGGGCAGGGGACTTTTAGTCCCGGTTCGTCTCACCAACTGGGACTAAATATGTTTTTGTCCCGGACGCTGGTTGGGCTGAGATTATTGTTCATTTTGGGCAAGTGACCAAAGGCCTGTTCTGTAGTAGTGGGTGAGAAGCGCGTGAGAAACTCGTAGTGTGAATTTAGCTGAGTAACTTGTGGTCAGTAGACTGTAACATAAGAATATGCTGGGATATTCCCCCACCATTATGGGGTATTTTTGTAATAGTCTTAGGTCGGTTTTCGAGCCCTATATAAAGGGAATGAAGCCATCATGAGAGAGAGCATTTTACTATTCCCACCTACCGTCGAGCTCATTGTTCACTGTTGCTAAGACTCTCACTGCAGCGTGTGAGAAAGTTTTTTGTACATCGTGTTGCTAGGGAGTGCAGCGCGTATTTTCCAACAGGCTGGTGGAGGCATCAAATTACCTGGCTTATATATATTTACAACAAAATTTCCTTCTATATGGAACTATACGTTTGTATGCTACCGTAGTGCAGCTGATGAAATCCCATGAATTACTTCAGGATGGTATTTCATCAAGATTTTGTAAACTAAAGCTTTTTTTATGTGTCACCTCTTTCATTCATTCATCACTTGTGGTCATCTACTATGTTATTTCTAAAGCATGCGTGGGAAATTCTCCAAGTTGCTTTTATGGCCAACACATTGTTATATTATGATCCGATCGGAAAGATATCTTTGCAGACTGATTTGTTCTTAGCATTTTTAAATGATTTACCGAGTCTATTTTGGAAGTTGTAAACAACCTGGGTGCCATCAATAATGTAAGAAATGCCATCACAGGACATCCATTTTTTTACTATATTTTACGGAGACCACCATATGTTATGAAGTAACAAACATCGCTGAAAACTCTATCAAGAGTTTGTGTTTTTGGTGTTCAAAACCAAAACTCAACTGTTTCTATGTTTCATACTATATTCTTGAGTACTACAACACTATGTTGTGAATCCGGGACAAACATTTCTTTACATGGTGTAAACTAATTAACCAAAATATGCACAATAAATATTGTTTCGCTATCTTTTCACCTTCTCTGTATTATTTGTTTGCTTGCTACATGTGAGCACTCATGGCATACGAGACACATTGTATAATGGACTCTCACTATTTTACATTTTTAATTGCGCTCGCACAATTTTACATTCCAAAAATTTAGTAAAATACTAAACAACTCACCAAATGTGTTCCATTTAATGGCAACAAGAATCTTTAATTTCACCTTCTCTGTATTATTAAATGTTTCAACTGCCCTCTCTAACAGTGACCTTACTGGAAAGACATTTTTTTCATATGCTTCGATCTATATCCTGCACTTATAGCAGAACAGTGACAAATTTTTGGGCAAGTAATCCAAATCTATATGTTTAAAATAAAATTGTCTGCAGATAGATTTGTTTGCAGCCCTATTAATTGCTTCATTGCTTTCCTATGGGGCAACAAGAATCTTTTGACCTCCTCTGTATTGCAGGTATATTAAGCAATGTCAGCTTGGCATATAGCCAAGAAAGCTCATTAAAATCCAACGTGGATGAGAGAAAAATGAAGAAAGAGAATGAGCTTGACGCATGCAGCTCAGCTGGTTGTTTTGCATGGACATCCTTCAAGGTCAGTCTTAGTGGATAGTTTCATAGCATCATTTCCAAGACTGTTATCATGTAGAATTAAATAAAATTTGAATGACGAAACACCTACTCTGAATGGAAAATTTCATTCTGTAGTTTCATATGTATTGTAATTCATGATTCACATAAAGTTGATAATTGTGCCAAGAGAGTTTCATCCCCATGTCATTTAAAATGCCTATGTCAAATCTATTTATTGCAGATGAAACTGTCATAAAACTCTCACTGAGACTAGCCTAGGGCCTAGCTTGTCAATTTACATGCCCACATGACAGCAGCATTGTCAGGCAACTAGCATCAACAAGTGCTTTGGTTGACTAAAAAAACTAATATACATGGGCCCAAAGTAAATAGTAATAGTACATTGGAACTTGTAAAGAGCCAAGTTATTGTATGCGTGGTCTTCAAAACTATGTGCTTTGATGACGTAGCTTGGCTATTAGACAAGCTAATTATCTTTGCTCTTGTTAGTTTGCAAATGCTAATAAATGTGCGCATGGTGACAAATAGTTGTTCCAGTGAGGGCATACGAGACACATACTCTTGCCATTTTACATTCCAAAATTTTATTGGTTTCATATCTATATTTATATCTATTATAAAGTTAATCTCATCTACAAGTTATATCTCAACATGCAAGTCATCCACATCATCTTTTACTAACTATCCACATCATCACCCACTTATAGCCATGTCATCTCACTAACTAATCTCTTAGCGCAAGCTGTCTACGTCATCTCCACTTAATTTCATTTCAATTTCTTCGTAATTCTCACAACAATGCGTGGAGTATCTTCTAGTTCTGGTAAAAAAAATTGAACAACTCATCAAGTGAGTTTCATAATATTTTATGGCAAATGCGTTATGAAGAGTATTTATTTCTTCTTTTAACTTCCGTCTCTAACTATGACATTATTGGAATTTATTCTTATGATTGGATCCATATCCTGCACTTATAGCTGAACAATGGCAAATTTTGGGGGCATGTAATCTAGATCCATATGTCTCCAGATAAGATATTTATTGTATAGAGAGCCAAAGCAAATCTCTACAGATCGATTTGTTGCAGGCTTGTTAAATGCTTCATTGTTTTGCTATGGGGGCAAACAAGAATCTTTTTACCTCCTCTGTATCAGAGCAGGTACAATAAGTAATGTCAACTTGGCATATAGCCAAGACATCTCGTTAAAATCCAATGTGGATGATAGAGAAATGAAAAAAAGAGAATTGAATGAGCTCTTGACACTGCTTGCAGCTATCCGGTCGTTTCACCTGCTAGACATCCTTTAAGGCTAGTCTCATCACTGGATAGATTCATAGCATTTTCAAGACTGCCATGTCATGCATAATTAGATGAACGTTGTATAAAACATAAAGTCTCAATGTGAAAATTCTTTGGGCTTTTTACCTATATGGCCTCGATGTATGGCCTCCAAACAAAATTTTCTTCGTTCTATGACCTTCTGTCTGTTTTCGATACTTGACGGTGTTAAGTCGTCAAGGGTAAAATGACTATTTTCGACACTTGCCCCGGCCGTGTATATAAGTACAGGGCCTCCCTCCATTTTGGAATACACACTCGCCTGGTTTGCTTTCCTCCCTGTGTGCAAACTACTAGCTAGCTAGCTAGCCATGGCCTTTTTCGCAATAGCTCCTCTCCTTTGCGCGCTAGCTCAAAATGAGATTCAGATGACCCTATACATCCATCAGGTGTGGGGGGGATCAACCCAAAGCGAAGCAAGAGTGGTACAAGGATCTAACAATACCTACTTCGGCCAGACCTTTGTCCTTAATTGGCCTATACGCGACCGGCCAGATACAAGTGCAAAAGTCATCGGGCATGCTCAGGGATTCCATATGAATACTGATAGAACTAATGATGGGCGCAGATGGTACACGTCCTTGCACTTGGTGTTCTCTGACGAGAGGTAAGAATCTTCCTATCTCATCTCAAGCAAAAACAAATTAATGCACACAACGTCGTCTATGATTTCATAGATATATGCCTATATGTACGTGTTCGTAATTTTGGTATTACTTTATTTTATTCCATACAGACCTACTCAATTCATCCTAAATTATAAGACGTTTAACTTTTTTGACATCAAGTTTGACCACTCCTTATATTCAAAAAATTGTGCAAAATATCACTTTTTTATCGTGGCTTGTTTTTTTCAAGAGTAACTTAAATTTAACTATTTTTGAATAAGACAAGTGGTTAAACTTAGAGTCAAAAAAGTTAAACGTCTATAATTTGGAATGGATCGAGGGAGTAGTTATTTCTAGCATACACTCGGGCACTTGGCTCCAAAAATCAAAGCATTGACCTCTCATTTTGTCAATGTAATAAAGCACTGTATATAACAAAGCTATATTACTTTTGTGAAGCCGCTCAATCACAGAATGTAACAAATATTAATAGAGTTTCCATAGTTCGTTTGTGCATAATATATCTACAAAACATTGAAAATTTCCTATTTTCATTTCATTGAGGTACCACGTTTCACGTTTCTTTTACAGTATACTGCCAAACAGCTTCCTACGACTAATTATACATCATATTTTGTAATCATGTATATATAGGTTTAGCGGGTCCACACTTCAGGTGATAGGGTTTAATCACCTTGGTGGTGAATGGAGTATTGTCGGTGGGACCGGAGAATTTACTATGGCACGCGGTGTTGCCAAGTACACTCTTGAGCAAACAAACGTCCCCGACTCGAGGCTTTACAAAGTAGCTGTTCGTGCATATTACTCTTCAATGGACTCCGCGGCAGTAAGTAGCATACTATCTTCTCGTAAGGACACCTACATTCTTTTAATATTTTCTTCGTACACAATACAATGGTCCATTTCGAGAAAATGTTATATCTTATGGTATTGTTGTTTGGTCTTGTTATATTCTTATATATATCTTACTGCATAGCCACCATTATCCTTTTTCAACATTTTATATTTTACATATAAGCTGTGTGTGCGTATAGCCAGAAGTACCACCGCGCGCACATCGTCCGCTCTTGCCTCCCCGGCAACAGCTGTCCCTACGCATATTTTGAGAGAGCATGGGGCAAAACCCAACTTTTTCATATATTGAAGCTTTGGATTATATGGTTACAAATATATTATAGTTTCATTAAATTATAAGAAAATGTGGTTATCTGTGATATATAACACTATTTTAGCTTGCTGAATGTTCTGCGTACTTTTTGCAGGCTTACGATAAGAGTGGTTGTAACTCAAAGACAAGTGAGCCTGTTGCAGTCAATTAGGCAACTTCATGCATGCTTGGCGAGATGTCACCAAGGTTGATCCAGAATCCGTTTGTTGTTTGTTTCCTAAAATAAAGAATCTAGGTCATTGACTCTATTTGTACGAGTCCAATGTTGTACCTAGCAGTTTGTTCTTTACGTTTCCACTTGTTTTGTTACGTCATCTTATCATTAATAAAGAGGTATGTTAAGCCAAAAAATAGTAAAAACAAGGTTTTTATCTGTGTGTTATCATTGCCATATTAAAATGTACACCAACCTAATATCTACTGTGTTGTGCATATTGACCTTTTGGCAAATGTTTGTTTGCAACCAAGCAGGCCCATTATATTTGTATCCGATATCTAAAAAATATATCTGAATTTGTACCACAAACACTCAGCTATCAACGAATATATTTGAATATGGAACCATTCTTTGAGAATGTTAATCAGGAAATATCGGTACAGCTTATGCCAGGCGGCCGGCCTGGTCCCATTGCCAGGTGGCCCTCCTTCGCACGGCAATCTCTCCAACCGACCTCTATGACGCATCTTGATCATTGTTTTATGTCGGTTTAATCCGAGGGCTATGGTTCATCCCACCAGGGTATATAAGCAGAGGCAGGCCCTCCTGAGACAATAAATTTATTCATTTCATCATCGTTCAGTTCAGTGGTGTCACTTGAAAGGATAACCTAGAGCTTGACTAGCTAGAGCATAGCTAGAATATAAGAATAGGAATTAGAGGAGGCAAGCAACACGCTTGGATTCGGGATCTAGTCGCGAGGAGGCTAGATACAGCCTTGTAATTTTCTCTTGTATTCAACATTATTAACCAATTTGTGCTACTTGTCTTCTAGATCATTATGTTCTTCTTCTAGTTCACCTATTTATTCTGCTAGTTCATCATCTAGATCATCTAGTTCACCGTGTTCTTGTTCTAGTTTGTCTAGTTCATCGTGTTCATGTCTAGTTCGTGTTGGTCCTCTAGTTCTTGTTCTAGTTCGTGTATGAGTCGAATACTTGATATGACTTGGTATAATTCTAGATTCATAATTATAATGTTCATTGCCTATGTTAGTTATATGTTTAGTATAGTTGGAGTAGCTTTGTGTTTACACCCTTGTTCGTATAGCGCTCATTCCGTTGATTAAGGGGTGGGTAGTAGATATTGTGTAAGCGTGGTGCTTAAAATTGTTTTACCTGCGAATGCACCCTATATTCCGGGCCATGTGGTAGATCACGAAGGTGACTATTATAGCTTCGTTGAGTCCTCTCTAGTCCACTCCTTGAATATAGGACAAGCAAGGCTTACTTGTGGGGTGATGTCTTGCACTGTTCCTAACCCACCCTAGCAATGTCTCTTGTGTATGAATATGAAGTAACCCTGACCATGATTGCGATAGAATTGCACTAATCAATGTAGCCCAATGACCTATAGTTAGAATAATCCTAGGAGTTAGTCTCCATCTTCTAGTTGTTTCTAGAATCACGCCCAAGTAGGAAAATGCTCAGTGGAACCCCTTCTAGGATTACCATGATCTGTTATTAATTATCCTTATTTATGATATGATTAATCCCTGCTCTGAGTTTGATCTAGTGGAACACTTATCAGAATTGTAAGTTATAGCTTTTATTCTTTATACCTCCAAGTGTCTTCCCAGTGGTAGAATTATAAATAATGATACCTAGAACCTTCGTAGGTGAAATGCTACAACAGGTGTATTTTATCTGTACGCTTGCAGATAACCTTTATTCATCCTTTATAAGTGTTGTGATCAGAAGCACAACCACATCTTTTTGTTTTGTGTTGGGGATGACAACCTGGCTTAAGCAATGCTAAGAGATGTTCCAAACATTTCTGACGCCTTTGCTAAGGAAGGATTTGACCCTTCTATATTGTAATCGTGTTAGAGATGTCAACACGTACTCATGGACACGAGCGACCTTGGGGACATTTATATTAAAGATGATGATGCTTATTATGTTATTATGTTCATTTAGTTATCGGTTATGCTTTGAGTTAATTATGCTTACATTGATCATGTGGTTATGGGAGTATATGCTACCTTTTTGTTGCTATTATTTGATAAACATGATACATACATAAAAGCTAAAAGTAGTCAAACCAGTGTCTGCTATTTGAGCATCATGAACCCTGGTTATGCTTGTTGAGTACAATATATGCTCACTCTTGCTATTTGATAACACCTCAGGATGTGCTAATGAAGATGACTAGAATGATGTCTATCCTAATGAGTATTAGAACTATTGTTATTGTTTAAGACTATGTGTTGAATATTCATTCGTTATGTAATAAACATTGTGATAATGCTATTTTATACATCCTATTTCATTCTTGAAATTTGGGTGTGACACTTTAGACCCAATTAAAATTCAAAAATTCCGATGAAGAACTCTCAAAGGCCCATTCATGTAAGCTAGAGACGAGGAGTAGAAATATGTAGTCCCATGTTGCTTAGGGAAGTGGAGGTAGCCATGCTTAAATATGGCAGTCCTTTCCACTTACTCAAGTATAATGTGAAGAGGAGAAAAGGAAGCCCACACGCATGGACTTACTCCCCACGCCTCGCCTCACCGAGTCAGGCGAAGGGCGCATGCATGCAACAATACTAATGTGAATTCTCTGCCAAAATCCTTCTTCTCACCTTGCAGGGGTGTGACCTCTTTTCACAATTTTCAGGTTTTGGCTACTTGGCTTTTAAGTTTGCAGATAGGAGTCCTAACCGATTTAGATCATGATCGCAACATCAGATCACATTGCACAAGCTTATGTAATTGGCCTATTAGCCACGCAAAAACACATCCAATCGAGCTAGGGGTTTTGCCTCTTTTTGGTTTGGCAATGCTGTTGTAATCTCTTCATCCTGACCACCTATGTGCACCGATGATTGTGAGAGCAAGTCTCTGAAACTCTCGTCCTTGGGATCTAATACTGGGAGAGGACAAATAAGGTTTTTAGAAAGCTCTACTTGTGTGATTGCTCCTATCTTCCACGACAAGTTGTCTTCCAACCAAGCTCGGCGATGCTTTATAACTAGTACAAAAATGATTTTTATTAAGTCAACCATCTCTGAAAATGCTATTTTCAAGAACGTTTGCTTATGACAACTGCCTCTGAAAATGAGTGATTTTTAGCGGCAGTTTTATTAAGTCAACCATCTCTAAAAATCAATTTTCAGAGGTGGTTGTCTTAATAAACCCCTGCTAAAAATCACTCATTTTTAGGTGCAGTTGTCTTAAGTCAACCATCCTTAAAAATGGTTGTAGTACAAATAAATTCAGAACTTTTTAAATGAATTTGGATGAAGACAAAAGTTTATATTAAAGTTGTAGAGCTCAACAAGATCTAAAACAGTATAGTTGATAAAATTTTTATTTGAGATCATTTAGGGTTCCTAATATATAAATTAAGTCTCAGATTTTTAAATTTCAAAATTTTGAATTTTTCAAATGACCTTGGATGGAGAAATGTTCTATATCAAAGTTATTGTGCTTGATGAGATTTAAACTTGGTAGTTGAAAGTTTTCTCATTTAAGGTTATTTATGAGCTAAAATATTGATTAGGACATTCATATATATTAGCACAAAATAGATAGTATCATAGAAGTACACACAAGTGACTGCATGGTGTGGTGGTTGGGAAGGGATCACGTGAGGGAGAGATTGTGGATTCGGATATGGGTGTCGACACTTATTGAAAACAAGTGACAAGTGAAAAATAAAATCGTGTGAGCTCTGGCTGGTCCTCAACCATTTGGACTACATTAAAAATATTTTTTCTTAATTTTATTAGCCTCTAAATGATTTTAAAAAAATTGAAAATTATTTTTAGGGATTGCTGACTTAACCGTCTCTAAAAATCAACATTAAGAGGCGGTTGAATTAAAATAACCGTATCTGAAAATTGATTTTTAGAGGCGGTTTTAAAACTGCCTCTGATAATCACTTATCTTCACAATCGCTGCCATTGCAGCGGTTGGGTTAACCGTCCCTAAAAACCTATTTTATGTGTCTCTAAAGATGTTTTTTAGTAGTGTGTCCTGGTGTATTCGTCATCAATTGCTCCGAGTTCTTCCTCCACCACTCATCAATGGATTTGTATCGCCATCAACAACAGTGTCTTGACCACCAATAATGTCATGTCTCTCTTTAGACAAAAGGTACACACCCCATGCTACAATATCTGTATTCATGCTATTTAACTTAACTAGTATCATGGATCTTTTCTGATGGTGAAGCAACTCTGTTTGCTTTTGTCTATAAATATAAAACAATAAATCATAAATATAGTATTATAGATCTTAAAAACTTTTACTCTTACCAAATGTAAAAGTATTTGTACGACTAAGTTGTAGATGTAGTTTTGGTTAGGAATAATATTTATTATTATAATTCACAAAAAACTTATTTATTATTATAACCTTGATCACTTGATGGTCTAATTACTAAGTTGTTGACATAGTTTTAATTAGGAACAAAACTTATATATTTATATAACCTAGATCAGCTGACAGCCCAATTAATCTTGGGCA
>Ga0182004_10005427_pt1 | contig 10384 bp, 9 predicted proteins | sample Sormic07211540_1_FD_120479 | JGI IMG/M metagenome (GOLD analysis project Ga0182004, IMG submission 120479) | Endophyte microbial communities from Sorghum bicolor roots, Mead, Nebraska, USA - 072115-40_1 MetaG | ecosystem: Host-associated > Plants > Roots > Unclassified | place: USA: Nebraska...
AGCTACTACCCAAAATGGGTGCGATGTTTGGGTCCTCCGTTGGACCGTGATTTTGATACGCAAAATACTGTGTATAACCTATTTTTGCCTTTGGGTCACGGTTTGCGTCTGTTGTTGGAGTTAGTCTAACATGGTAGGATAGGACGTCCTACCTTACCTTGAAGACACTGGTTAGCTGCTGTCCTTTTCGTCGTTCGCTATGAAAGTGAAACGGGAGAGGGTGGTACCTTTCATGAAAGGGGGCCAAGACAATGCTCACTACTGGCGCCTTGGTTATAGTCGTTTCGGCCTTGTTTAGTTCCAAAATTTTTTGGAAAATAGACACTGTAGCACTTTCGTTTGTATTTGACAAATATTGTCTAATCATGGACTAACTAGGCTTAAAAGATTCATCTCGTCAATTCCGACCAAACTGTGTAATTAATTTTTATTTTCATCTATATTTAATACTCCATGCATGCGTCTAAAGATTCGATGTGACGGAGAATCTGAAAAATTTTGCAAATTTTTTCAGGAACTAAAGAAGGCCTTAGCTACACTGATGTTTTTGGTCTCCCTATTAGGTCACGTCCCTGTTGAGAGACAGATTTGATAGAAAAGGTGGTGACTATATACATAGTATATAATGATACATCATTTGATGTTATGTCGTAGCAGCGTCAGGAGACAAGCACCTCCTGACCTCGAGGGATTTGTTAAGGAAAAAAGTGAAGAGACAAATAGAAAAGATGTTCATTTTTATTTATATTTAATAATTACTATCTAACTATGAACTGACTAGTTTTAAAAGATTTGTCTCACAAATTAAAAGTAAACTGTATAATTAGTTATTTTTTATCTATATTTAATGCATCATGCATGTGTTATAAGATTCGATATAATGGGGAATTTTAAAAAGTTTTTAGATTTTGAGATAAATATTTCTACAACACTACCCCATGAGTCTAGAATAAGAGCAGATTTAAATCCCATGGATTATCAATTAGCTATTGAATTTTAGCTCCCAAGATCCAACCAATAGTGCTAATGAGTAGGTTAAGGTTTTAGCCAAAGTCGTAACTATTTTTAGCCAACTAGTTGGCCAAACCTAGCTAATTAGGGTTAAAGTTGTGTTTGGTTCAGAAATATGGTGGAACAGGACAGTCCTGTTACAGATGTGAGTGAGATGTATCTTGTGTTTGGTTGAGGGAATGAGATCATTCTTTGTCTAGTGTTTGATTGGAGGACGCTAAATAGTGAGTTGAGACTATGACATGTGGAGTCCATGTATGCATTTCTCTCTTGTTCTTCTGCCTTCCTTCCCATCGCTCGCACAGTACCCCTCGACCGCCGGACTCACAGCCTTTGTTCTGGTTGGTTGCTGCCCAAGCCATGGTCCCACACTTGTCGCCTTCATCCACGCCCTGGGCGTTGCACGCCTCGCCTTCACCCTCTGCTTCTGTTCGTCACCATCCTTCGCCTGTGAGCTTGGTTGTGCACTGCTCGCTCCTTTTCTCCTCTCCTCCACCGGTGGCACAATAAATGATTTGATAATTTTCATAAAACTTTTCAAGATTTAGCTAGTGACAAAATAAATTAGTATGAAAGTTAAAATAATTCTTCTAAGTGTGCTCCAATTAATTCGATAGAGTTTTGCATCCGTGCTAGTTGTAGTTGGTGTTTATGTGCGCAAAAGGTTTTAGAATACGTTTAGGAGACGAATATCTCTTAAGATGGAATTTAACTCTATCTTCCTTGAGCTTAATCCTTTTTTTGAGCCTTTCAATAATCTCCCATATTTTTTAGGATTTTTCTGAGCTTCAGAGTAATTATAAATTTTCTAGAGTTGTTATTATTATTATTATTTACTAAATTAAATAACTCCAAAATTAGAAAACTCTACTATACTACTTTCACAGTCTTAAACCGACATAAAATACATGATGACACTTTTCTTGACATTCTAATCTCATATTTGAAATTTGTTTCTCAAGCCACGGGTCCTTTAGGCCAGTCTCAATACATGTTTTATGAGAGTGTCATGCACATTAAATAAAGTGTCATATAAACAAAATTGCTGACTTGGCAGGATCATTAAATGAAGGAGTTTCATCAAATGAGAGAGTAGTTTCATTCCCATGAAACTCATGTGGCTCGGTTACCTAGTTTATAGTCTTGGTAACTGTGTCATGAAACTATGCATTGAGATTGGCCTTATCTACTTAGATCTAAGGTCTAGTTTAGATGCGAAAAATTTTTGGATTTCGATACTGTTCACTTTCGTTTGTTTATGGTAAATATTGTTCAATCATGAACTAACTAAGATCAAAAAATTCGTCTTGTAATTTACAGACAAACTGTGTAATTAGTTTTTGTTTTTATCTATATTTAATGCTTCATGAATGTGCCGTAAGATTTGATTTTTGACGGGGAATTTTGAAAACTTTTTGGTTTTTGATGGGAACTAAGGCCATGTTTAGTTCAAAAAAAAAATTGTTTTTGGCTACTGTAGTATTTCGTTTTTATTTGACAAAAATTGTCTAATCACGGAGTAACTATACTCAAAAGATTCATCTCACAATTACAGGTAAACTTTGTAGTTAGTTTTTATTTTCGTCTATATTTAATGCTCCATACATGCGACTAAAGATTCAATGTGACGGGGAATCTTGAAAATTTTTGTGAACTAAACAAGGCCTAAACAAGGCCTAAATATGAAACTCTGCCAGTGAATTGGACGATAAGGTTTTTCCGATGTATTCCTCGTGTTCTGACAAAAACCACCACCACTGTATTACGTGAATGATAGAACATCACTATGATTACTACCTTTGTCGAGAGAGAATGTAATTATAGTTTTGTTGTAACCTAGATTATCTTAATTTTTATTATATTCATAGAAACAAAGAGTATAGACATTTGTTACACCAAATCTGTATGTTATATAAGAAAATGTTTCCATGATAAATCTTACTATGTTTATTTGCTATTATATAATATTAGTATTTTTTTATAAACGTTATGAAATTTAGAATAAAATTAGAATTGTAGGACTTTTCACAATTGTTCTTTTTTAAATGTATAAACCATTGACTTTATCCATGGGCTCGTTGAGATCCAATTTTTTTGGAATTTGGACTTTGTAACACTTTCGTTTGTATTTGACAATTATTGTCCAATTATGGACTAACTAGACTCAAAAGATTCGTCTCGTAAATTACAGACAAACTGTATAATTAATTATTTTTTAATCTATATTTAATACTTCATGCTTGTGTCTAAATTTTGATGTAACGAAAAATCTTATAAAATTTTAGAATTTTAAATGCATCTAAACATGCCCTGAATTCCGAAGGCAGGATTATCTGATTGAAGGTTCTCTCTAGAGTAGGATCAGGCTTCAAGCTATACTATACTCCTACAAAATATAGGGTTAGTACTCCCATCTTTGCCCCTAGTCTAAAAAATTTGTTGTTGGGATTTGGGGGTGTAGAGCAGGAAGGTCGCAGCTCTCGAAGTGCTCACATTCATCTAGGTGAGTGAGCACTGAGCACTTCACACTTGTTTATGCACGTCGGTTGAGACTCCAGAGACGGTTTGTGTTCTCAAGGCCGGGCGCCTCGGAAACGGCCACGACACACGAATTCGTGCAGATATTTCAATGCCTGCGCTTTGGCCTGCTGCCAGGCCTTGTGTTTTGCATCGGATTGGATCGGTCTCTCGCTGCATGACTGCATGTGAGTGAACAAGAGGCGGACACACAGGTCTGTTTTGTTTAAATTATAGACTAATTAGGTTTAAATCATTCGACTCGTAAATTACAGATAAATTATATAGTTAATTATTTTTTATTTGTATTCAAACTTATATATATGTATCGAAGATTTGATGTGATAAAGAATTTTAAAAAAATTGAAAAAATTTTGAGAACGAAACCGGGCCACAGTCGCGTGGCACACACGGCCCTTGCTTTGCCTGCGTGCCTTGTTCTTGTTCCATTTGCCTCCGGAGAGACGCCGGCAGAGTGTGGTGCCGGCGGAGGGGGACTTTTTTGGGTTGGGTTATCGGCGGCCTGATGACCTAGATGGGGGGAGGGGGGCTTTGCTCTGATAGCCTGTTAGGGCACCAACAAATCTAAAGGTTCTGGTCGCCAGCAAAATGATTAGGCCTGCCTTTCATCAAAGTTAAAATGATCCCCTTTCATGACAAGAAGGGATATAGTTGCCGGACACTGCACTACCCAGTACTGGAGTACTACATGGCCCGTTTCAATACACTATTTTCAAAACAAATCTGCTCACAGAGCATCAATGAAACGAACAGTGAAACAACCTCCACAATGCATGAGTTTCACTTTGACGTTGCCTAGGCTAGGCAAAGCATTTAATTACTGCAAAATAATTGGATCACATGCAAGATGGTGAAACGATTTAGTCCTCAGTAGGAATTTCATCCCGTTTCACCGCGTGGGAAACAACACCCGCGGAGTTTCACCATGGTGAAACTACTTTCTTCTTTTTTTCTCTTCGTTTCATGCAAAAAGTACAGTTTTGCTGACATAGCGCTCTAATAAATGCTTATGACATCCTGGTAAAACCTCCCACTGAGACTGGCCTAAGGAAGCGCCGGGACAACTGGACAGGTGAGTAAGTGATGTCCACCTATAAATAAAGGGCTTGTTTAGATATACCCAAAAACCTAAAACTTTACAAGATTCTCCATCACATCGAATCTTGCGGCACATGTATAAAACATTAAATATAGATAAAAAGATAATTAGTTGCACAGTTATCTGTAAATCACGAGACGAATCTTTTAAGTCTAGTTGCTCCATGATTGGATAATGTTTGTCAAATAAAAACGAAAGTGCTACAGTGTCAAAATCCAAAAAGTTTTTGATCTAAACAAGGCCAAAATCAATTTCTAAAATTGTTTTAACTTCTACTCGTAAATAAATCTTTTCAAATCTAACTAAGGCCTTGTTCAGTTCGCGAAATTTTTTGGTTTTGGCTACTGTAGCATTTTCGTTTTTATTTGATAAACATTGTCCAATTATAGAGTAACTAGGCTTAAAAGATTCATCTCGTGATTTACAAACAAACTGTGTAATTAGTTTTTATTTTCATCTATATTTAATACTTCATGCATGTGCCATAAGATTTGATGTGACGGGAAATCTTGAAAAATTTTGGGAACTAAACAAGGCCTAAAATTATACACTACTCCTAGTCCTAGGGGCTTGCAGCCAGATAATACAGACAGGACACAGAGTAGCTCAATACAATACGGGCAGTACAGTAGTCTCTTGCAGGGTGGTGGCGCCGTTGGTAGTGCTGTCCATCACGAGTCCACATACAGCACCTCGATGGGCGCAGAGCTAGCTAGGCGGGGCGGCCTCCCTCGTGACTCGTGAGGCGCACAGAATGAGGCGGAAGTACGTGATGGCTACGGCGAACGGGCGAAGTGCTCTGCTCTAGCAGAGCACGGGTACCGATTGGGGACCTCGGGCCTCTCCCCACGTAGACTGCGGACGGGATACGCCATTTCATCGCGCTACGAGGTCCGAAGCGATGCGGTGCGACGCGGCAAGCAAAGCAAAGCGAAGCAAAGCATCTCGCCGCGACTGGAACCGCGCGCCCGGCCGCGGCGCTCGGCACGGCAGTCGGCACACTCGGCAGCAGGGCACGGCACGCAGAGGCGCTCGGGGTCCTCGGGACCCCGGCCAGCCGAGCACGCGGTCGCTCGGGCCTTGTTTAGGTCACCCTGAAAACCAAAAAATTTTCAAAATTCTTCGTCACATCGAATCTTATGGCATATGTATAAAACATTAAATATAAACGAAAACAAAAACTAATTATACAGTTTAGCTGTAAATCACGAGACGAATCTTTTAATCCTAGTTAGTCCATAATTAGATAATATTTATTATAAATAAACGAAATTGCTACGGTACCGAAAACTTTTTATTTTTCGGAACTAAACAAAGCCTCGCTTGCCGCCCCCAAGGCCCCAGCACCAGTACTAGGCACAAAGAAAATGAAGGCCTGGAAGCTCGCTCGGCCCACGGGCCGCGACTGTTGCATCCAGAGCTGTGCCTGTGCCTACCGACCAGCCACGGGCCCGCTGGAGCGGTGCGAGCGTGTCACGGACACAGTGGTCGCGTCGCCGTGATGGATCGAGTCGAGGCGATGCTCGTCACCCGTCGCGTCCATCGCCTCGTCCACCTGTCGGTCGCTGCTCCGGGGACAGACAGACGGCACTCGCCACTGCCGCTGAGAGGACGTTATTGGTCTCCAACGCGTCGCGGTCAAATCCTGCCGCACGCCTGGGACGGACGGACGGGGTATGGGTTGTGTTGGGTTGGGCTAAGGCACTGTTTGGCCTTGTTTAGGCCTTGTTTAGTTGCTAAAAATTTTCAAGATTTCTCGTCATATCGAATCTTGCAACACATGCATGGTGCATTAAATATACATGAAAATAAAAACTAATTACACAGTTCATCTGTAAATCGCGAGACGAATCTTTTAAGCCTAGTTACTCCATGATTGGACAATGTTTGTCAAATAAAAACGAAAATGCTACAGTGTCGTTTTCCAAAAGTTTTTGCAAACTGAACAAGGCCGATTGAGGATGAAAATTTTTTGGGTGTCACATCGAATATGTCGGAAGGACGTCGGGAAGGGTTTTTAGAAACTAATAAAAAAACAAATTACATATCTCGTCAGGACAAATCTATTAAGTATAATTAATCTATCATTAGCACATGTGGGTTAAAGGTTAATCATGGAGTAACTAGGTTTAAAAAATTCGTCTCGCGATTTTCAACCAAACTGTATAATTAGTTTATTTTTTATCTACATTTAATGTTCCATGTATGTGTCCAAAGATTCGATGGGATGGATGAAAAAAATTTTGGGTGGAGAACTAAACAGGGCCTAAGATCGTCCAAAAATCTAAAAAATTTTCAAGATTTTCCGTCACATTGAATCTTACAACACATGCATAGAGCACTAAATATAGATGAAAATAAAAGTTAGTTACACAGTTTGTCTGTAATTTATGAGACGAATCTTTTGAGCCTACTTAGAGTCCATTTGGTTGGGCCGTGACTTTTGAAAAAGCTCTTATGAGTTGTGAGCTATGAAAAACTAGGGTCTCGTTTAGTTTCGAGAAAATTTTGCAAAATTTTTCAGATTCTCTGTCACATCGAATCTTTAAACACATGCATGGAGTATTAAATATAGACGAAAATAAAAACTAATTGCACAATTTGGTCGAAATTGACGAGACAAATCTTTTGAGCCTAGTTAGTCCATGATTGGATAATATTTATTAAATACAAACGAAAGTGGTACAGTGTAGATTTTGCAAAAAATTTTGGAACTAAACAAGGCCCAGTTGTAGAAAAAGTGGAAGGTCGTTTGATTAAAGCTACTGTCAAACCATAGACTGAGTAAGAAATACCTGCTGTGCCCCTGAAGCCTAGGAACATATTTATATGAAAATTGCTCCTAACAAAATAATTTGTTCACTGATTCTCATTAAAAGGACTATTTAAGCAAGATAAAAATATTTTTCATAGTTTTTCATCCATCGAAGTAATTGGTCCATATAAATAGAACAATATCAATGAAAGGGCTTATAAAAAAATGCTATCCCTCAACATAACTAACCTCCTCTCGCACTAACCAAGGCATCCGCTATCCTAGTACAAATGATATTCATGGTGTCCTCGTTCTCCACATGCTCATTACCAACTGTCGTGCCACTTGTCTCTTGTACCAAGTAATCCACATCGTCATCACATCTCTCAAACTCCTTATCACGCAAATTGCTGTCACGGATAAAATTATGCAAAGCAAGACAAGTCGTAATAATATGTTTCTGAGTACGAAGATGGAAACTTGTCTTGCCCTTCAAAATACGCCACTTTTGCTTCAAGACTCCAAAAGACCTTTCAATGACATTACGAAGGGACGAATGCAAGAAATTGAACACCTCATATTTTCCTTGAGGAGGCCTTGACCGATTCCAAAATTCCGCTATATGGTAGGTGCTTCCTTTGAAAGGTGCAAGATACCCGATTCGGTTTGAATAACCTGAATCCACGAGATAATATTTTATTACCAAACAAAATTAGTAAGTACATGATTGTCGGCGTCTAGACTCGTGGTCTAGACACAAACAAGTATAAGAATGCGTGACTATCTAAGCCCGGATGGTGATGCAAGTGGAACACAGAGAGTTTATACTGGTTCGGGCCAAAGGATGCCCTACGTCCAGTGAGATCGGGAGTCTGTATTGCCTTGCACCCAAAGGTTCTTGTAGTAGGGGTGTACAAGCAGGTTGCGAGAGAGGGGCTAAGTCCCAGGTCTCAGCTTGGTGTGATGGACAAAGCGCTGATTGCTGCTCTGCGTGTGAACTCACTTGGAGTGTGGTGATTGTGTGTTGTGTGGATAAATGGACCTGTCTTGGTTATGAGCCCTGGCTCCCCTTTTATAGTCTCAAGGGGAGGCGGGCATTTACATGTTTGATTGGAGATTTTCCCTGCTGGGTGGTGAAGCCACAGTCCCGACCCTGTAGAAGCTCGTCCATCCCGTCCTTAAGGCATGGTTGACAGCATGGCTACTCCTGTGGAGGGTTACCGAGCCCTGTTGGAGTCCTGGGGGTCGGATCAATGATACTGCTGCTTGTCCTGTTAACAGTGGGAGAAGACAGCAAATAGTGGCGCTGATTAATCTCCCCCATACCTCTTTTACTGTGAGGCGGTACATCACAGTAAAAGAGGTGAGGTTGCATAGTAAAAAGAGGTAAGGCTACTGTGGCCGGGGTGGTTGGAATAGTCACCACCATGCCCTGCCACGATATGGAGGTCACTGCCCCTGTCACGTCGTGAGTATGGGTGTCGTGCGTCGGAAGCCTCGTAGTATGACGGGGGATTGGGCGAAGCGACGTTGGCGCCCGAGCCCCAGAGGGGTCGGGCGAGACGGAATCTTGCGTCCGAGGCCAAAGGGGTCGGGCGAGCCGTGTTTTGGGCCCGCGCCCTGGTGATTGCGGATGGTTTGCTTTGTCTTTTGCGATTTTTATTATTCTGATTTGGGTAGCCCTTTTTATGGTACCCAACAGTAGCCCCCGAGCCTTTGAAGGGGTGAAGGCACCCTTTCAAAGGTTCTATTTCAAGGGACTATTTGATTTGGAGCTTTTTTACTTTCTCCGGAGGGTGCGCGCGAGCGCACCCGCCGGGTGTAGCCCCCGAGCCTTTTGGAGGAATGGTGTTATTCCTTCAAAGGCTTTTACCCCTAAGTGTTGTAGTCAGGAGTATTGAGGGGTAGGTTGCGTGTTCTTTACACGTAGTGCCTATCCCTATCGTGCGAGGAGGCCCCCAAGCCCTTTCCCCACAAGGGTCGATCAGGTTCTTTCTCGTCTTTGTAATTCCGTCCCTCATTCATCCTTTCGCTCGGAGGAGGGGTGGGTAGCACCGCACTACCCTCGATGGGCGAGTATCGACGTTTCTCGGGAGCTGCAAGCAGGTAAATCCAAGTGGATGTCCGAGTCCCGTTCGCTAGGGGTCGGCTAGTGGCCTTATAGGCACATCTCAAAATACCCGAGGGTAGTCACGGTGGATGTTGAAACCGTTCGCTAGGTTCCGAGGGCTCGGTGCCTCCCTCGATGGGATCCCACTCGCATGACACTCGCATGGGTCTCGGATACGACTAGCAAAGATGCGCCGACCCCCTGAGGGGCTCGGACCATGGCCTCTATTGTGCTCATCTTCGGTCATCCCTCGCTCGGTCATCCTGAGGCGACTGTTCGAACCTGCTTTGCAGGTCAGTCTTCGCAACCTCTGGAACGTAGGTGGCCGTGGCCTGGGGATTTTTAAAAGTTTTTCAGTATTGAGGTCGGGCGAGACGGAATCTGTGCCTGACGAAAACCACCTTGCAATATTTTGCTCGGGGTCAGTAGGGGGTCGGGCGAGACGGGGCCTGCGCCCGACGGAGACCGCCCTACGACTTTGGTCCATAGGGGGTCGAGCGCCGCGTGCCATGGAAGGAACCGCCCTGACATATCTTTTCAGGGCGCTCCTTTTGAGGTGCGGCGCATGGGGAGTCGAAACGGCCGTGCCATTGTGCCCTGATTAGATGCGACGTTTTACTTGCGCAATTACTGCGCGCGTGCGGCGGGCGTGAAAATCGGAGGGAGTGGGCGCTTCGAATTTTTCACCTGGTGAGGGAGCGGGCGACGGTTGCTCTTTTTTTCCCCTTGGTCTTCTGCACAGGCGGCGTGGCCGTGGTGCGCTCCTTCTATAAAAGCAGTCACGGGGGGTTGGTTTCCTTCCTCCTGCTCTCGCGCAAAAAAGCCCTTGCCTCCTGCTCTCCCTTTTGCTGCCGTCTTCTCCACTCCGCCC
>Ga0182004_10005428_pt1 | contig 10383 bp, 10 predicted proteins | sample Sormic07211540_1_FD_120479 | JGI IMG/M metagenome (GOLD analysis project Ga0182004, IMG submission 120479) | Endophyte microbial communities from Sorghum bicolor roots, Mead, Nebraska, USA - 072115-40_1 MetaG | ecosystem: Host-associated > Plants > Roots > Unclassified | place: USA: Nebraska...
CTGGCCATGGTCATCGGCAGACTTCCCCATTATAGCCATCGACATAAACACATTACTGCTACAGACTTAGTCACATCCGACCTCTCCTTCATCGGCAACCATCCTCATCGGCAATTCATCTTTATAAATAGTATACTGCCACCTTATCCTGCCATCCTGGACACGTGCTCAAAAACGGTGTCAACACTTCTCTCCTCATTTTCGTGTTACGAGAGGGGAGACGACTGCAGACGGAGCAAGCACGCAGGCAGGCAGCGGGGAAGCTCGGCTACTGCCGACGGACCATTGCTATTCTGTTCACAAGTCAGTGACATTTTGGACATGAACATGGTATTTAAATATCACTTTAATTAGTATTTTTGTATGGAATGTCTATAATAATAAAACATAGCAAAAATATTTTTTTTATATAACTAAAAGTCCAAGACAATCGATTTGTATTATTATTCAAACACCCACAATAATCAACACACCAAAAATAACATACTACAAAAGTCTGACATGGTTGACTTAAGGTAACGCCACTTGTTTGTGACCGTGGGGTTGATATGATAGAAAATAATGGTTGAAGCTTGACTTTGAAGATCAAATATAATGGACTGTCCGTGTTTAATCACGTCCTATATTTTTCAAATGAGCCATCTACTTAAGAAATCTGTGATCTGTTAAACATAATGAATTGATATTGCCTTTGTCCTCCTTGCATTTGCAGACGTATAGGAGAGATGATTGACATATTCTTACAGACTTTCAGAGCTTGGGACGACATGGCAATTTTTTTTTCGAAATCGTGCGCTGCACGTACTTCATTAAGAGGATAGGAGTTTTGAAAACAGCAAGACAAAGATCCTTGGCGAGGAGCCAAAGCAAAGCAGTAGCCGCCTGGCTACGGAAAAAGGTCACAGAAACAGAAGAGAAACATCAGCCGAAGGCTCCGTCTGGGGCGAAGACATTTAAGCCGTTGAACCCAGCCGCAACGCATTCACGGATCTCGTCAAGGATGGCGCCGCAGACTTGGACTGTCGTGCGGTCTCGGCCGTTGAACGTCCTGTCGTTGCGTTCCTTCCAGACGTTCCAGGAGACGATGATCACCATGGAGTCGAAGGCGCGACGGAACCTGTGCAGGATCTGCTCTCGCGAGCTGATCCACCAGTCCTGGAGCGCGGAGCCGTGGGTGGGGGTAAGGCGTAGGAGGCCAGCTCGCATGAGAAGGCGAGATCAGACATCCCGCGAGAAGACGCAGGCGATAAGAAGGTGATCAACGGTCTCGTCATGCTGGCTGCACAATGCACAGGCGGCCTCCGTCTGCAGTCCATGGCGTCGCCTACGCTCCGCAGTCCAAAGCCTCCCGTGGAGGGCGAGCCAAAAGAAGAATTTCATCTTCGATGGAACCAAGGCTTTCCAGGCGAACGTCGCGCCCTCCATCTCCACCCGACCCAAGAAGAAGGCTCGGTATGCCGAGGACGCTGAGTACGATCCGTTAGCCGTCCACTTCCAAACAAATCTGTCTGCGTCGTGTGGCGAGAGATGCAGGGCATCCACCAAGTCCCATACTTGAAGGAACTCCAGCAGTACGTTCACGGTGAGCGCCCCAGTGATGTCTCTTGTCCATTGCCTATCCGTGAGTGCGTCCCGCACGGAACGGCATCTGCGCCGCTGGCCAATTGCTTGGAACAGGTTTGGGGCGAAGTTACACAGAGGCCCAGTCTGCAGCCAGGAGTTAGTCCAGAACCTTGCCGATGTACCATCGCCGATCTGGATAGAAACCGAAGCCTGGAACATGGAATGGACCAATGACTCGTTTGTGGGGAAGTAGAGCCCAGGCGACACTCGGGTCCGTGCGCCGTTTCTATTCCCATCTCAGTCGCAATGCAAAGCCAAGGGTTCGCAGGTCCGGTAGACCTAGGCCGCCGAAATCCTTTGGGGAGCAAACCACCGGCCAATTTACTTTGCACTTTCCGCCAGCCACCGATTCTGTGCCCGCCCAGAGGAATGCCCTTCTGCGCTTGTCAATTTCGCCAATGGCCCAGGTGGACAGGCTACAGCAGATCGAGACATGTACCGGTATCGCCGAAAGTGTGGTCTGCGTGAGCGTCGTTCGGCCAGCAGCGTTCAGCAGTCCAGCCTTCCAGCTGGGAATCCTGGCCGAAATCGAGTTGACGATATGCTGTTCTTGGTCGCGGCGCAGTCTGCTGATGGATAGCGGCGCTCCCAGATACTTGGCTGGGAATTCCAGTAGCCTGCAGGGGAATGCCTCCAGGACGTCCTGAATTTGCCCAGCTGTGCAATGGATCGGAGTGATTGTGCATTTGTCCACATTGCAGGATAGTCCCGAAGCTCCGGCGAAGAGGTCGAGGATCTGCCGCATGCAGGCGAAGTCATCGACCTCTGGGGACAAGAAAATGACCAGGTCATCAGCGTACACAGATGCACGGTGTGTGATGACGTTCCCAGGCAGAGGGCGTAGCACTCCACGCCGGTCGGCCTTCGAAATTAGGGCGTTGAGGACGTCCATGACAATGACGAAGAGTAAGGGGGATAACGGATCTCCCTGGCGCAGGCCCTGGCGTGATGGATGCGTCTACCTGGGCGTCCGTTAACGAGCACCCTGGTACTCGCCATGCCGAGGAGTGCCGATATCCAGTCGCGCCATCTTAGCGGGAACCCTATGTACGCGAGGGTCTCCAGCAAGAATGGCCAGGCGACCGTGTCGAACGCTTTGGACAGGTCAACCTTCAGGAGCATCGCCGGGTGGCGAGGCCGTGCAGCCATTTGCAGGTTAGCTGTACTGTGCGGAAGTTCTTGTGAATTTGGCGGCCCCGGATGAATGCCGACTGGTTGGGCTTGACAATGGAAGTCATGAAAGGCGCCAGACTGATGGCAAGGCCTTTCGCGATGAGCTTCCCGACCGAGTGAATCAAGCTGATTGGGCGGTAATCCCCGAGGCTAGCCGGCGAGTCCGTCTTGTGGATCAGGACCATTGCGGCCTCATTCAGATGATTAAAGCTTCTGTGATCCAGTTCCCAGAACGCGTTGAATACGCGCACAACATCGGCCCCGATCACCTCCCAAGCAGCTTTAAAGAAGGCGCCAGTAAACCCATATGGTCCTGGCGCCCTGTCGCTCGGTGTGGCTTTCACAAAGCCCGCTACCTCCTCTGCCGTGAAGGGCTCAACGAGGGTGCTGAGGTCTAAAACCGTTAACTGTAGCTGGGACAGGTCAATGCGGTGCTGCCTGGTGAACGGAGTTCCCAGTAGGCTGTTATAATAATTGAAGACGATGTCGGCTTTGGCTTCATCCTCGCTGAAAGTATGACCATCATGCGACAAAGCGAATAGGTAGTTTTTCCGCCGACGGTGGCAGGCTTGTAGATGAAAATATTTCGTGCAAGCGTCTCCTTCTCTTAGGTGACGTGTTCTTGCCCTTTGCCTTACCATGGTTCGCTCAAGCGAAGAGAGACCAAGCACATTCCCCTTGAGTTGCCGCCTGAGGTCCCGTTCATCCGTGGAAAGAGCGCCTGACTCCTACGCAAGATCGAGCTCAAGGATCACTGCTCTTGCCGCCGCAAGCTGGAGCCTGATGTCCCCTACGCAGGTGTCACGCCAGCTTCTCAAAGCTTTAGCGGTGGCGCACAGCTTCATGTCAACAGCACGGCAGGCATCAACCTGTTCCACGTTGGTGGCCCAAGCCATGCTAAGAACGTCCAGAAACCCTTCAATCCTGGTCCAGAAATTCTCGAAACGAAACCGCGGTCGGGCCCAGGGTGAAGTGTTGAGGACTAGTAGAAGGGGTGCGTGGTCGGTGCAGTCCGAAGAAAGTCCACGAAGATGGTGGCTGGGGTACTGAGTAAACCAGTCTGTCGACGCGAACGCACGGTCCAGGCGTTCCAAGGTTGGGACGTCCCGGCCGTTGTTCCAAGTGAATCGTCGATCGGACAAGTGCACCTTAGCTAGTTCCAGGCCATGTTATTAGGACCGGACCGGACCGGCGGTCCGACCGGTAAAAGACCGAACCAGAGACTATAACGGTTCGGTTCATTTTAAAGACCGCTTATGCAATTGGACCGCTAAAAACCGGGCAGACCGGCCGGTTTTTTATAGAACCGGTGAACCGGCCGGTTCCATTCAAACCGGAGCGGCTCGAAAAAACTGGCGTGCGAAAGCGTGCTCTGGCTGCTGGCGTGCATGCAACTGCGCCTGGCTGCTGGGGAGGGTGGACCATGCATGGCCCGATATCTACTGTTACTCTGCCACCTGGTGATTCACGATTGGATTGGAGATTTGGAGTACTGAACATTTGCATGCATGCGTACTGGACTTGTGGTCTTGGTGGTCCTGCAGCTAACGTGGATGCTTCCTTTTCATTTTCAAAAAAACACTTTTTAATATGAGCTTTGAACTAGTCAAATAATATATTCATCTTAATTATTTCAACGAGCTTGCAATAGTTTAATCTATCTCATCTAAAGATTATTTTTTATAACAATGAATATTTAAATTAATATTCAACATCTAAGATTGTTTTTGTAACAATGAATATTTAAATTACTATTTGAGTTCTTTTTTCACCGATTTGTAAGTTGTAATTTTTACCTATCTTGTAAAACAACTCTAAAGTTAGTTATATAGTTGTGTGTTTTATCATTTTATGTGTGCATTGATTAAATATATGTTGCTAATTATTTGTTGTATATTATTAAATTGCACCGGTTCAAAGTATTTGTGAGCGGTTCAATTCATCCGGTCCAAAGTAATCGAACCGGCGGTTCAACCGGTTCTTAACGGTTGGACCAGTGAACCATTGAACCGAAGCTCTCACCGGTTCGATTTTCGGTCCGGTCCTAATAACTATGGTTCCAGGTCATCTAGGAGACCTTGGAAGCGCCTCATTTCTCCCCGGTGTAGTCTATTGTTGTTCTTGTCTGCGGCTTTGTAGATCATGTTGAAATCACCGCACACAAGCCAAGGGCCAGCGCACGCCGCGTGAGTGGCCCGCAGCTCCTGGAGAAATTCCAATTTTTCCACAGTGTCGGTCGGCCCATAAACATTGGTGAGCCACCAAGGGTCGCCGGGGCCGTTTAGAGGGGTTAGACGGATCGTTACTGAGAAACGGCGGGTGGTGGGCGACGAAGCAGCCCACAGGTCCCTACGCCAGGACAGCACCGCGCCCCCAGCAATCCCAACAGCAGGTAGGGAGACGTAGTCAAAATCGCAGCTTGATACGTCAGTATTCATGGTTACAGTGAAGAGTTCAATCTTGGATACTCCTGTAAGCAAACGATAGAGGCCTGCTGCTCGGCCACTAGGCTACGTACGGCACTGCGGCGCGCCCGACAGTTTAGGCCGCGCGCGTTCCAGACAAGAAGGTGGTTTGCACTCATGATAACAGATTTTCCTCTTTGGCATGGCTGGCTTAGAGAAGCCTAGGCGCGGTCCTCTGACCGCCCGCAGCGAGCCTAGGGAAGAGCTCGTTCATTGCATCTCTTTTGGAGCAAAGAGATGCACCTCGTGGAACTTTGCTGCGATGGAGGCATCAGGCGTCGTTGGACGCGGCTATTGGCGCCATTTGTTGAGAAGGACGCGCCTTGCCTGCTTTTCAGGCTGCGGGTCTCGGAAGATAGACTTCGCCGCGAGTCTGTCACTACGCCGCGGTATCCAGGCTTTGGGAACCTTGGAAACCCGCACGCGCGGCGCGGACAGTAGCGGTGTGGCAATCGGCAGCCTCAGAGAGTCTGCGAAGCTCGTCTTGGCTGTAGGCGGCGTCTCCGGAGGAGGCGATTCGCTCTCACTGTCATCGGCCACCGGCGTTGTTGGGGGCGGTGTGGATGCCTGGTTGCCTTCCTTGCCATTCCCCGAAGTCAGGCTGCAGCCCAGCGTCATTGATTCGGAGACGAATTCTTGGCGCACCAATTCAACCCACCAGTCAACGGGCGCCGGGGGAGTCGGGTCGCTACTGGCGACCAGATCCGGCTCCACAAAGTCAGCCTCCAAGACGTTGGGCACTGTCAGTGTAGTATCTTCAGTACACACAGCTAGTTCCACGTATCTAATTGTCATTGGTTTCGGATTGACTTGTCTTATGTCATCGATTCCTCTACACAGCCCTTGTTCGTTGCGGTTAACGTGTCGTCTGTACATATGATAATTCAAAGCTTTGCCTACACAGCACTGAGCACTTGTTCGTTGTGGTTAACGTGTCATCTGTACATAGGAAAATTGCTGGTTATTCATTAGTAGGAGTAGCATCTTAAAAAGGTCGGATACAGGCAAAGCGGACACACTTTTCCAATGAGGGGAAATTCTATACCAACAAGAGGGGCTACAAATTTCCTAGGAAAAATCTTAGTAAAGATGTATGTACAACAGGTTCTTGAAGCGACGTGAAAAGTCCAATGAATGCTAGACGTTAGCAACCGAAATGTCGAATATAACAATGTTCCTTGCTAGCTATGAGAATATTGTTCCGGAAACATTTATGTTCCCATAGTACAAAAATATGCTTTATGTTCCTGTTTCATTCACTGCTATACAAATGGCTCTACTATCCAGCCACTCCTACAAATCGTAAATCTCCCCTATATCGGATTTTTTTAGAGGCAATTGGTGAACCGCTCCTACATATCCGCGATTTGTAGAAGTGGTTTGGTAGGGACGGTTGGCCAAACTGTCCCTATAAATCACCTGGAGCCGTACCTACAAAAGCTTTACATAGTAGTGATTTTTCATTTCTTTTCAAAAACATGGATACTAAGTACCGCACTGTTTTCTCTTGAATCTTGAGTTGTTTAGCCACAATTGGGTTGCGAGGCCATGAGAAAAAACCTATTATTACTTACCTAGTCAAAAATTTAAAGTCTAGTCTATTATAAATCTACATGCCATCAATATGAAACTTGCATTTTGACTAGTAAATATTTAAAAATATATATACATTGTCAAGAATACTTTTCAACATATATAAAACTTTATATACAATTTTTTAGTGAACTTCAATTGTTGATATCTTTTAACAGGGGGAAGAAATAAAGTAAACTACCGTTGAAGCTAAGGAGGACTATATGTAAACAATTGTTTTTGATGGGAGGTTTACAAGGTCTAGAGTGGGAACTCCTCCAACTCCTCGATCCCTAATTGAACTAGCAATTAGGCCTAACCTGTTAGGATCCATTGTACAACCTCACCAACAATCTTCCTAACCAAGTGACCAGAAAGAGTGAACCATTTAGTCACATGACGTTAGAAGACGCTATCATATGTTTCTTTCCACAACATCCAAGCGGTCGAGAGGTCGATGTTGACATCAATTAGAATCCAAATCCAGATGTACTTACATTTGTGATTGGAAGTGAGGTAACTGATGATGCTGATGATCGAATTTTGAAATGCCAATGGGCCTAATATATGCACTTATTATGTTGACATCAATTAGAGACCAACAGAGAGAATAAAAGAAAATTAGAGAGTTGCTATATTTCAGGTGCTTGAATTTCCATACAACAATATTACATAGACAAATAGTACAACTAGAAACAACTCACAAGAGACAATTTGTAATTTTTTCTATAGGCAAACAAACAATACAATTGTATGTTGTCTGAACAACAATAAAAATATATCAGACACCAATAAGATACATAGTCTTTGTTATACACCGTTAAAAATTGTTGGTCATCGTTTTAGCTTTTTAAGATACATAGTTTTTGTTATATATACACCGCTGTATATAGCAAAAACTAGGCACCTATAAGAGCCACTTGTAATTTGGAGAGGGAGAAGATAGAAGTGTGAGAAAATAAACATATACCCTATTGATCGCCGTGTCACCGTCTAGGCGCCTAACGTGTCGATCAGTAGTAGTGTGATGGACTGTGCTCGGTCTCTATTCATCCAGGAACCCTGTGTCGGCTACAGCTCCGGCAGGTGGCGTATATATATCACATATGTCCATGCATCTACATTGTACTACTGTCTCCTAATCGGGCATTTGTACATTGTCATATTGTGATCTAGGGCCTATACACGCATGCATTCAAAGTAATTAAATTTTTGATCGACTGTGTCATGTATGTGTGTGTAGATGTAGAGGTATGTAGTATGTCAGTATGTATAATACACACGGATGACAGTTGGTAAAACAGGTGCCATACATACGCACTAGCTAGTCCATGCACCATCCATCGTCGTCTAGCTCCAATCATATATCCTCCCCAGACAGACACACAACTTTGCATGCATCACGAAGAGAGATGTGCTTTTCCATGCACGCTATTGTTGTAGCTCATCAGTCCAATGCAGAGGCCGGCATCGATAGTTTAGTTTTGGCGCCATGCATGCATATATCAAGACCTCGAAAGCCTTGCAACTGCCAATTAGGAATCATATCTCTGATCTTCTTCTCAAGAGGTTCGCTAGCTCTTCAATTCTTGTCTCGTTTCAACAACAAGGTCAACCGATGCAACGCCTCAAATAAAGCACACGCCATCACATTCTGCCATGCATATGTACCTACATATAGGCACCCAAAGTATCCACATAGCTAGTACATGTATGCATATTATATACATATATACAAAGAAGTTTACACCCAAAATCACACAGTACGTGAGTTCACACTGATGCACATTAATTTGTGGACACTGATTGCTGAAGCCACATGCATGACTGAAGATAGTTACACAGTTATGAGTTTACTTATTAACACAGTACACATATATAGCTTTTGAACAAATCACAGCCATTGCAGTTACAGGTCGATATAGAGTTCAGTATAGTCGTCTCGAAGTCGTCGATCCTCTGATGATGATCATAGCAAGCGAAGAAACTATATTATATATTAGGGTAGTACTTAGTACTACTAGCAGCAGCTAAGTTTGACTAGGGAGTCAACAAAGCCATATGCATGCATGGGAGTTCACACACTCACGCACAACTAATACACCATTGACTAGCTAGCTAGGAACAAGAACAACTCAACGACTCTGCTTTACCTTAGTAAACAACGTACGCTTATATATATAAAGCTTAATTAGCTGCATATATATATAGCCATATAGCTACCAGCTGATGCGTGTCAGAGCATCTATACATAAAAATATAGTCCCATCCGGCCGTTTGACTGAGATGATATCATCATGCGAGCTCCTGGTTCTTCTCCACTACCCTCACCTCCTTGGCCGATCTCAGAACGCTTGCCTGTCGTCATCATGATGTAATAATAAGTTCACAAAACACACATATATAGATATATATATATATGGCTGATCAGAGAATGAAGGTGAAGAGAGGATCCATGCATAATGCATTAATGCTTGTAGGATAGTTTGGATACACCCATTCTCCATATGAGGGTTGAAGAGGATTAATTGAAGGAGCTAGCGGTCATGACCTGATCCTCAGTTATCTCCACGGCGAAGCCGTCGACGATGGCGAGCGACGACCTCTTGCAGTAGGAGTCAGGCTGGAGGAGCTTGGCGAGCAGCTTGTCGTGCTTGTGACTCAGGTACGCGTCCAGCGTGGCCGACCCCTCCTTGGACCTGCAGACGAAACCAGCATATATACATATATATAACAGCATCACATTATATATATGCTAGCTAGCTAGGCCTAGCTAGCTAGAGGACCAAGAACCACTGGAGTTTGGAACTTGGAAGCATGAGGAAACTAGCTAACAGTAATGCAAGAAATTAAGTGGAGTAGACTAGTGTTACCGATCAGCTCTGAGGCGCTCGTACACGGGGTCAAAGTTCATGAACACGAAGTAAACCTCCTGCTGCTGCTTCGCCATTGCTGCTTCTTGAGCTAGCTCGGAATGTGACCTAGCTTGTTCTATCTTGTCTCTGCAGTTTATACTAGCTAATACTGCAGTTACAGTGGAGAGCTAGCTAGCCAGTTGCTTGTGCTCCTAGGGATGATGGAGAGCAATGCAATGCAACTAGCAGTTATGCTTGTTGCTCGCTTGGTTGCATATCATTGCAATGGCCGGGCCGCTATTTATAGCCGGCTGCCGGCAGTGGAAGTGTAAGAGCTGAGGTTTGTTAACGTACCCAGATTAGCCTAGATCTAGCTAAGCTGATGAGTTAACTAATATAAGCACATCACAACAAAAAGCAACTACGACCATTCTCACCAAGGGCTGATTTGGTCAAGGACGCGCCGCGCTGGAAGGAGAGCATCTCGCATAGAATAAGCACACTAGCACATGTGTCCCCCAGTCATCGATCTACCACTACTCTTGTGCCGGCATCAGGCCGAGATGCATATGATCGGTCTGTATGCATGCACAGCAGTCAAGCAAGTCCGTATATATTTTATGCGTCTTGCTGCAGAAGCTTGCTAGCTAGCTAGAGTCAAGAGAGATGCATATGATACGTTGCCAAGATATATA
>Ga0182004_10005429_pt1 | contig 10383 bp, 8 predicted proteins | sample Sormic07211540_1_FD_120479 | JGI IMG/M metagenome (GOLD analysis project Ga0182004, IMG submission 120479) | Endophyte microbial communities from Sorghum bicolor roots, Mead, Nebraska, USA - 072115-40_1 MetaG | ecosystem: Host-associated > Plants > Roots > Unclassified | place: USA: Nebraska...
AAAAAAAAAAAGGAATGAATTGACAGAAGAAAGTGCAGTGGCACCTGAATAGTGGGCATTTTCTGAAGGTAGATGTGAAGACCATAGGAAGTGCAGTATGCACACAGAAAGGCAAAGGAGTCAGATTATTTCAGAGTCATTTTGAATCAATTAATATATTGTCAACAATCTCTTAATTTGCCTAAACTTACAGTTACATTCCCTCTTTTCACCACCGCTTGTGGAACTTTATTGACATCAATGAAGTAAAACCTCACTCTGCAACAGAAACGTGATTTAAGCAAATCAATAATACATTTTGTAATCTGAAACGTTTATATCTTTTTTAGAACTCCTTTGTTCAGCGAAATGTCTTCATTAGAACTCGGGATGAGTTTACTTGCTAAAGTATCGACAGGACAGAAATTAAAACTGTGCGAAAATAACATTCAGCTGAGTGAAGTTACACCAACCCAGGATATTCTCCTGCTATCTTCTCCATTCTGGGCATCAGGTAGATGCATTTCCGACACCAGCTAGCCATCCTGCCAGCAATAAACAACATATCAGCTTCTGATAACATATGGTAGCATATCTAATTATAATGGTTTAAGATAATAGCATGCAGATAACGGCGATAAAACATCTCAATTCTACTATAATGACAATCAACATCCGAATCACTGGCCACAGACACACCAGACAAATCAATGGATTTGAGTAATCTATTCAGGTCGGGCAGCATGTGCGATAGCACTCGTACCAGTCGATGATGATGGGCTGGTTGTTCTCGACGGACCACCTGAGCGCGTCGTCGAGCTTCTCCATGCTATCAATCTCCTCCATCTCCACCGGCTTGGACACGTCCCAGAAGTACGCCTCCACCCGGACCTTCCCCTCGCGCTCCCTTCGCCTCCTCCCCGTCCCGCCGCCGTTCCACAGCCACAGCGCCCGTCCGGCCACCCCGCCGCCGCCGACGGTCGAGCAGGCGGCGGCCGCCAGCGAGTGCGGGTGCGGCGCCGCCGCCGCCGCCGCGGCCTCCCGCACGCAGAGCGCGCGCGGGCTCGGCGCGAGGAGCGCCATTGGCTTCCGATTTTCCGTGGACCGGTTCCGGCGGCGATGATCAGAACTCGGAGGTGATGGAGCTGCGGCGCGGCGTCCTAGTAATTGGTGATGTGGCGGAGCAGAGGACGGGGTGGAGAATATGCGCGGGATCGGAGACGGAGAGCGCCGCGAGGTGGCGACGGGACGGGAGGCGGAGAGTTGATCGAGTTGTTGTGGAATCGGAAGCGGGTGGCTTATCCGGTGACGAGGATCCGTCGCGCAGGAGGCGGGTGGGGTGCGGGCGTGGGGCAAAAGCGTCACCTGCGTCGGCGTCTGGGCCCCGCGGATCGTAAAATATCTCTAGATCTTTTGCATGCGGACTTTTCCCTTCTTATTCTTTTTTTTTTTTGAGAATCGCTTTTCCCCTTTTTTTTTTTTTGTTGGTCGAATCGAGCGCAGCGCGGTCTTGTAATAAGTACAAATGGGCCCTCAGTTTATTCCGTGGGCTGCAGCCCATTCCACCATAGTATTGCGGATTGACACAGGGTCCAAGGCTGCACGCGCGTCTGGAAAAAGAAGCATTCGTGAAAAAAATAAAGGAAATGAATAAACGATTAGTACTGTGGATATCCGGGTGGGCCGGCAAGAGCGCACGCAGCCTGACAGCTCGTCCTCCTGGCCCGTTTGTCACATTGAGCCGATCAGTTGCTTGACCCTTTCCACTCACGGCTGTCCTTGGCACCGTCGGGGAGGGCACAAGGTGCGCGTTTTAGATTTTTTTTTTTCTTTTCCTTTTTCTTCAGCCGTGTCTTGTGTACGAGTACGACCTCAAGTGTCAGCTGTTTGCTGCACTTGCATTTGCATGAAGCCTGCATGGGTTTCCGGGGCACCCGGCGGCATGCATGTGTTCGCTCCTCGCCTTTTTGTACGACTTGTGGTCCCACCTCACGGTAGTAGCAAGATATAAAAGCTCCAAATTAAAGCTACACGCCCTTGCTTAAGGCGTACTCCATGGATCTTCCGAGTACACTTCGCAGCTTTCATGCCTCGTCCATCCGGATCTTTGGGCGGAAAATGCACCTGGCTCTCATCATTACATTGTACTCATGGCGCCAATACCACGTCTGTACGTAGGGCGTATTCATACCATGCAGGAGGTTAATTTATAATTAGATATGGTGACGCGTAATACCTTTTCAGGAAGATCATGGGTGGTACAACGAAATGATTTTGGTTCTAAAAGGAAACGATCGTAGTGTTCATGATGATGCTAAGGTACGGTCCTGTCTCCATCTCCACGCTGCCAGAGAAGAGAATGGTTCCAAACAAGTCCGAACCATTTTCATATGTTTCCTCTGTCCCAAAAACATATAATCTTAAAATGAGTTATGCAATTTTAAATTAAATTATTAAATCGTTTAAAAATACAAACATTTATGATAATGAATAAATATTATTAAATTTGGTGAACTTATCATGACATATATATTTGATATTATTTCTTTCTATAGTTTTGATTCAATTTAAGAAAATCTGACTTGTTCCGAATTTACAATATTTTTTTTGGAATGATGGAAGGACTACATTTTTTTCCATGAGGAAACTTAACATGCCCATTGCTTTCAACTAGATCTCTAGATAAGCCAGAGTGCCCGGCACCGTAGTGATGATTGATGACCAACCTCACCCATCTGCTAGTGGACCTTTTCTCATGCGGCCTGGTCTTCGTGGCAAACATGACAAGTCAAAAGGAGCAGAGAACAGACTGGTCGTTTACCAAAGCAACAAAGAGGAGGGGAGTTGCTAGTGCAGCATCGACACGAGATTATTGGATCCTGTGTGAGCCAACAAGCTAAGGTGAGCTGAGACCTAACTCACTCCCGGCCCTTCTCTTATTACCATCTCCTTGCTTTTCAGATCGAGCCATGTGTTCACAATCACAACACTATCTTCTTTCATGCTAGTGTTTACATGCAGTTCTCCTTCCCTGTAGCTCTGAAATGTGTTAGGCTCACCTTCACTATTTGGCAATCCATCACGGCAACACCTGCACTTTTAGCCGGAATCTTTCTCCCTCTTTTTTGCCGTGTCAATTAGTTATTAGCAGTAGTAGTGTCTAATCTGGACTATGGAGTTGGCATGGATAATATATCTGAATCGGATCATCCGGTCAACCCAGCTAGTTTACCCTAATTCTTTCGGTACGGCCACGGCGCCCTGGACATTATATTGTACAGTTATAAAATGCAGTGGCCAGTGCTCTATACACTTTCTAGTTAGGCGGTAATGCAGATCTAGTTGCCTCCTTCGATCAGATTTTGCAACCTGTTGTAGAGGTTTCGGCTTGTGCGGATGGTGCAGCTGCATTGAAATGGCTACTAACTATTGTATTATTATTATCTCTCTGCATGAACCACTGAATTGAAGTAGCTAGCCTTTTATATAATTATGCTAAAAGAAACCAGCTATGACAGATCAGTTCAGATTCAGACCAAACACATAAATCTCATATCCCTGATCGTTCTATTTCACCTAGCTAGTTGGGCCCATATGCGGCGCTATCTAGATAGACATGTGGTCCATGAACCACCCTAAAAATTAACAAATGAGCTTTTGTCGCTCTTTCGAAAAAATAGATGAATTCTCTAAAATCATAAAATTATACATAAATTATTTTATAATTTTGTTTTACATCTAAGATAGACCACTCTTGCTCTAGATCCTAGCTAGGCCAATGTTTGGGACAGTTTGGTGCCTTGCCTTGTGGGGCCTAGCTGCTGAGCAAGGGTTGCCTTACCATTGCGGAGGAGCGAAAATTTGCTCTCACACTGACTGGAGCAAGCTTAATTGCTTAAATAAATCCTACCCGCGTAAGATACGAGGCAAGCTCATTTGAGACTATTAATCATTTGTTCTTGTTTGATTTTTCACTGGGCAAGGTAGTATACTGATCAACAAAAACAAAAACAGACAGCCCCTTGCTCGACGTGTACGTACGGGCAAAGTCACGGAGCAAGCGTTGCTTTGGCAGATGCAGTCCACCAGTTGTTTCTTTAGGAGAGGCTACGCCTACTGTTAGGTGCATGCATGATACGCGCTGCGGCTGTTCTGTTGACTGTTTGGGCCTCAGAATGGCAAATACGCAACGACGTGTGTCGGATTGGGAATGCAACGACGCCAAGCAGTCACAATTCACAATCACAAGACCACAAAGTTGTACGGACCTGGAAGGTAAGGTCGCACTGCGTGCGCGCGGGGGAGTACTGACGTGTGCCGGTCAAACAGTCAAAGAGCACTTGGCTGTTTGGATGAGACAGTGATATATAGGTTCCCTAAGAGAAGGTATGACAATAGTATGGCACGGGCGCTATCAAGCAGAGCACTATTAGACACGATATTATTAAGATGTTGTTTGAATTTGAAGGCATTATCCATTATGAGAATCGGATAAAAAGAATCTCAACAGTTTTATTTGATTTCCATATTCTAAAATTTTTTGAGTTAAAATCCCTCTAGAATCTAGCCCGTTTGGGTAAAATACTAGCTGGTTGTGGGATTTTTTTTTCTCCAAATCCGGAGGATTCAAACGAGGCCTAAGCACAATGTCTTATTGGTGCCATGCCGACATCTTAGGCATTGTTTAGTTCCCGAAGTGAAAAAATTTCGTGACACTGTAGCACTTTCGTTTGTTTGTAGTAATTATTGTCCAACTATGGACTAACTAGGCTAAAAAGATTCGTCTCGTCAATTTCGATCTAACTGTGCAATTAGTTTTTATTTTTATTTATATTTAATACTCCATGCATGCGTCTAAAGATTCCATATGACGGAAAATCTTGAAAAAAATTTGTGTTTTTGGGGTGGAAGTAAACAAGGCCTTAGCCTAGGCACTAGGCACTAGTCAGACACTGCAGTCTCTTATCTGTGTCATGCAGGTACAGCGGTACTGTGTGCATGTTCAACTGTGACCAAATAGATATAAACAATATTAATATTAACAGTGCATAATTAATACATTATATAAATCACTAAAATATATTTTTATATAAATTTAGTTAGAGATACAAATTTTGTTAAAATATTTTATAAATCTAATTTAATTTTAAAATTTTTAACTGAGCTAGGTTTTTTTTTGAGACGGAGTAGTAGTTTCACGAGACCATACCAAAAGCCTCTCAGACCTCCACCACCTTCGTACACAAGACCCGTAAGATTTTACGAAAATGTTGAAATTATTTGGTTCGTTGCACCATTGTCGGCTCTACCACCTCTCTTATTAAAACCAAACTAGACTTTTTTTTAAAAAAAAAGAAAAAAGTAAAACAACAAATAACATACTCCTAGGTTGTTAGTTTTACTTCCAACAAGCATCACGCCGACGCCGCCTCAACTGCCTCCTACAAAAGCCTTTACAGTAACAGATCGATCGCTCCCCAGCACGGCCACGGCGGTCTCGCTCGCCCTCCTCGCTTCTTCCCACACCGGCCGGCACCGCCTGCGCCTCCTCTGCCCCGCCGCGTGCCGCCTCGCCTTCCCTAATAAACCCTAACAAACTCTCGCCGCGCCCGCTCGCTCGCCCGCCTTCGCACGCCAACCGGATGAAGGGCGCGTGGAAGCAGAGCGGCGTGGCGGCCGTGGCCGACCACCTCGGCCACCTCGGCGGAGCAGGGCTCGTCGGGCGGACGCGTCCCGTCAGGCTCTGCCTCTACGGCCTCGCGCTCACCTTCGCCGGGTTCGCGGTCTTCCTCTGTTTCGCGCCCACCCTCCCCGTGCCGCCCCCAGCCTCGTCGCCGGCCGCGGCGTGGTTCGACGGCCTGATCGCCTCCGCGTCTCCGTACCGCACGCAGGTCTCGGGCTTCCTCTCGTCCCTGTTCCCCGCCAACTCCTCCTCCACGGTGCCTCCTGCTCCTGGTGGCGTCGCGCCGAGGCGTGCCGGGCCGAGCGGCGGCGGGTTCGCGGCGAGCGGTTCCCGAGGCAATGGCTCCATCGCGGCTCGACCCCGCGAGGAGCAGTTGGGAAGCGGAGGTGGAGTTCCGCCCAGCAGCGTAGGCGCAGGAGCAGGCGAAGCTCCCAGCGGCAAGGAAGCGCCAGTTCCTGGGGCTGCTACTGCGGCGGTGCCGAGCGGGGGGCCGCCCGATGATCATGCGCGAGGCGGTGCCGAGGCCAAACATTCCGCCGCGAGTGCCGCTGCCGAGGCGAAGGGTGAGCCTCGACCTGGACTCCCGAGTGGTGGTTCAGCCCAGAACGGCACGTTGGCGAAAGGAGGCGTGTCTGTTCGGATCAACGGCTCCGACGCCAACGCGAGTTCCGTGGATGCCGGAGATGGCAATGGGATGAGAGCGAGTGCAAGGAATGCTGCCGGCTCCACGCACCAATTGGGAAGCGGGACTGCAGCTTTAGGCAACGGCACTGCTGTTGCAGTCATTAATCAGACTGCGAGTGCAGTTGCAGAGGCCGTGGACGGCAATGGAAGAGCAGCTGCAGGCAACAACCAGACCGTCCTAATTCAGGCTTCAGCAGGTAACAAGAACCAGAGTTCAGCTGCTTCAAATGGAAGTCATAGCAGTCCAGCCAATAAGCAGAATGAATCAACTGCTAGTCCTCAGGGGAGCACTAGTCCGGTGAAAGATCAATCTGCACGAGGGGCCATCCCAATAGCCAGAAACAACAGTGTTGTGCCGGTGAAAGCAGATGCTAATGCCGGTCGGCGCATGAAGGTTGATTGGATTGAGAACATGGCCAGCTGCGATATGTTCTACGGGAATTGGGTCCGAGATGACTCGTATCCTCTGTATCCTGCGGGATCATGTCCTCACGTCGATGAGTCCTTCAACTGCCACCTCAACGGCCGGCCTGACAAAGATTACGAGAGGCTCCGGTGGCAACCCAGCGGATGCAGAATCCCAAGGTGAGAAAAGTTTACTTCAACAACTGTGCGGTTTTGGTGAATTCAATACTAGTTATAGTTAGTTATTGGCGTGTGATAGATACAGTTCCGTGTTGCTTTTTGAAAGTTAGTTCTGTGATGCTTTTTTTGAAAGTTAGTTCTGTGTTGCTTATGTTAGATTGAACCCAACTGATATGTTGGAGAGGCTGAGGGGGAAGAGGCTGGTGTTTGTCGGTGATTCGCTCAACAGGAACATGTGGGAATCCCTGATTTGTATCTTGAGGAATTCTGTCAAAGACAAGAGTAAGGTTTTTGAGGTATCCGGCAGGAGCCAATTCAGGGCTGAGGGCTCCTACTCTTTCTTGTTCCAGGTAGATATGCCTTATTCCAATTTCTGTTATCTGTCGCTTTCTACTAGTTTCATCAACTAGAACAAACTCTTACGCGCAAACATGCTGTTGTTTTATGTAGGACTACAATTGCAGTGTGGAGTTCTTCCGCTCCCCTTTCCTTGTTCAGGAATGGGAGATGCCAATCAGCAATGGAAAGGGTACCAGGGAAACTCTCAGGCTTGACATTATTGATTCAGCGTTTCCAAGATACAAGAACGCAGATATCGTTATCTTCAACACTGGTCACTGGTGGACGCATGACAAAACTTCTCTAGGGTGAGCAAAACAATGCCCTGCCTGATTCACTGAAGATCGGCAGTTCATACATCCTGCGTTTCATTTGCCCTTTAATGTTCTGATTTTTTTTTAAAAAAAAAAATGTGCCACAGGAAAGATTACTATCAAGAGGGCGACCGCGTGTACAGTGAGCTGGATGTCCATGATGCCTTTCGGAGAGCTCTCAACACCTGGGCCAAGTGGGTTGATTCCAATGTAAACCCCAAGAAAACCACTGTGTTTTTCAGAGGCTACTCAGCATCCCATTTCAGGTATGCAAAAAGCTTTTTCTGAACCTCTGCATTTTCAGCATGATGTGCTCTATGACTTACTGATGTTCACTAACTGTCTCTGTTATGCAGTGGGGGTCAATGGAATTCAGGCGGCAGTTGTGACAAGGAAACAGAGCCAATAATGAATGACCAGTACCTCACGCCATACCCAACAAAGATGAGCATTTTGGAGGAGGTGCTCCATGGGATGAAAACACCCGTTGTGTACCTGAACATAACAAGGATGACTGACTACAGGAAGGAGGCTCACCCTTCAGTCTACCGCAAGCAGAAGTTGACTGAAGAGGAAAGAAAATCGCCTGAGCTATACCAGGACTGCAGCCACTGGTGCCTTCCTGGAGTACCGGACTCCTGGAACGAGCTTCTCTACGCACAGATTTTGCTGAAACAGCAGCATACGATGCAACAATAAAGGCAAGTGTGGACTTGTTCTTGTACATGAACTGTTGTAGTCAGACGTCAAGTTCATAGGATAAAAAAATCTACATGAATCGGTCAAAGGAAATCTTATACAAGTGAGACCAAGGATTTTTGGAATCCTTGCATAGAGTAAAGCAGGCAGTTAGTCAGATCTCTAGCTCTGAATAACAACACGAAATCTGTATAGGCTCAATAGGATTATATGATGTAAACTTCATGTCTAGTTAGCATAAAAATAATAAGAAAAAAAAAGAGAGAATAGATAGTTCATTAGAGGACATAGGAGGATCTTCTTGTTTTGTGAGACTTTTGTCTGTCTGTATAGTGATATAGTAATCTGAATTCATTTTCGTATACTTTCTGAATAATATGAAGAGTGGTTGCAGTTGACATCTGTATGTCTCCCAGTGGAGCCCGACTGAAGATTTCAGTGAGGCTGTCATTTGTCAGATATATATACGTCTATTTACCAATGGCCATTTATATTTTCATATGCATGATCTGTTCTGTTTGCATAGACCAAGTAGGCAACTGCTTTGTTTTAGTCTTTCAAAAAAAACTGCTTACTATTAGATTGGTTGGAAATTGTGATCCTTCTCTGTGCCATAGTTATACAGATAATCACTACCTGCTACTTTACAATGCCTTCACTTTGAAATAATAATAACAAACTTGTGAGTACCACTACAATTGCTGGCAGAGGAGTTGCCGATTCAGGTAGGACCCCGTAGCTGTTCTGATAAGGTCAATCTCAATGGAGTTTTATTAAAGTTTTATATATATTAAATATATTGATATGACGTTATATTAATAAAGAGAGAGATGATAAAAGTTTTATGAGAGTAGAGAGAGTTTTATCCCTATGAAACTCATATGCACTGTTTCTAAAATATGGATGTATTGGAAACTGAATGAAACTCCCATTAAGGATAGCCTAAAGCCTCCTTCTTCGTATCTTAATCCCCTTCCCACTTTTATGTAACTGTTTTATGTAACTGTTCCGAACTCCTTTATTTTTTATAAAAATTCCTGCAGGGGCTCACGCCCTTCCAGTTCTGTCAAAAAAAAAGCATAGCCTAAAGCATCATTACTGTTATTTTTTTTAAAAAAAAAAAGAGAGAAAGACACTAGCTCTGCTATTCATTTAAGGTACAAGAAGAGAAACATATGATCCAAACATATGAACATCATAGAAGGTGCCTAAACAAAACAAAATATACGAGCCAGTTTTATTGCATAAAGGCACACTTCCTTTGCTCAATGGCTTCTCTTGACAATGCTACAACCTTATTATTATTACACGAGCCACGTAACGTAGATTATGACCAGTAGCAGATCCAGAGCTTTTTATAAACCAAACCCGAGTGGTTTAACGACTAAGTAACAGATTAAATCTAATATCTTAAGAGCAACTCTAGCAAAGCCCCTACTTGAATCTCTATAGCTAAATATGGGTGCCCAGTCTAAAAACAACACTCTAGCAGGCCCCCTACTAGAGTCCCCAATTTGGGGTGGGCACCCAAATCTTTCATGCAGACCCCATTCCTGTTGGCCCAATAGCCTAGCCCCTATCTTTCGTGGTGTGACCATTATCTCCCCACACCGTACAACACAACCTCGCCCACCTTCCTCCAACGCTGATCTTCACTACCGTGCTCCCTCCCTCCACCGCTGGCCAGATTTGCCGGTGCACAACTCCAACGTGGCCTCTTCCCCGCCACGCGGGCGTTGCCCTGATGCGCCGAGAGCTCTCATCTTATTTGTGTCCTAGCCTTTACGTGGAGGATGCGAGAAAGAAAGGTTTGACCTAGTGATGTGTGGGTCCCACATGTCATTGTCTGCTAATTTAGATTTGGAGGACTTCATTTGGGAGTGATGTTAGAGTGGAAGCAAAAATTTTGACCATCTAAAAGTAGGAGAGCACCTAAATAAAAAATAAAGGCCATGTTTTGGAGTAGAGTACACAAGCTATACAATAATTGTTTATAGTAAATTGGATGCCCACGTGACCGGAGGTGGCCCTGGGTTGCCGCACGCTGGATGCGCCAGTGATTACAACACCAACGACAGAGAGAAAATTGTATATTTGAAA
>Ga0182004_10005430_pt1 | contig 10383 bp, 11 predicted proteins | sample Sormic07211540_1_FD_120479 | JGI IMG/M metagenome (GOLD analysis project Ga0182004, IMG submission 120479) | Endophyte microbial communities from Sorghum bicolor roots, Mead, Nebraska, USA - 072115-40_1 MetaG | ecosystem: Host-associated > Plants > Roots > Unclassified | place: USA: Nebraska...
GACTTTTGAAAAAATATTAGCTAATTGTTGTTTTGTGTCAAATGGAAGTCTTGCAGAAGCTTTATTTTCTCTATTTCCCGTTAAAAAAAAAAAAAAAACTCTAGTTGCACTAGTCTACAAATAAACAATAATATTTTCAATAAGTAAATGTGGCAAAAATTTAGGAACTAGAAAGCAGAACAAGCAAAACTCTTTTGTAAATACACCATTTTATCTTGTTCTGGTCATTAGCGTCAATATCAATTAATCGAATGCATTCTATTCATTGTTGTTTTTTTTTTGCACAGCAAATGTGTTTCACCGAGACCTAAAACCAAAAAATATTTTGGCCAATGCTGATTGCAAGCTTAAAATATGTGATTTTGGACTTGCAAGAGTAGCTTTCAATGATACTCCTACTGCCATCTTCTGGACGGTACAAATAACTCAACTCTCATGTATAAAAACATATTAATTTTATACATGTCCATCATTTTAACATTTATTGTTTAATATACTTTTAGGATTATGTTGCAACAAGATGGTACCGAGCTCCTGAGCTGTGTGGATCTTTTTTCTCTAAGGTTAGTGATCTGATGATTGATATGAATCCTCACGCTTGAATATCAGTGATTTTTTTACTGTTATGTTAATCTGGTGATATGTCTAGGATCCTGTAGGAGTTCTAAATTTCATAATGTTTCTAGTTCTACCTGATGTGATTGCTTGTATACATGGACTAGGCTGTAAGCCTGTAAAATATAACCTTGTGTGTATTGCGACATTTGTAATCACTTTTACTTTTGTAATGTACATGATGTTATTTGTTCAACCTGCTTCACCTTAAATTTTCTCACATACTTCTGTATCAAATATTATTATACTACTATTGTTACTATTACTAATACTCTTTGCTTTTTACCCTGTTGTTTTTTTTTGGTAGCTTGTGTTGGAATAAAAGGTTCTTTTGTGTTTTTGTTTCTCTGTCCATAAAATTGGATGCTGCATAGTTCCGAGTTTTGCATTCTAGACATGCTTCTGTGCTGTAGATTCTCTGGAGCATTGTTGGACATTATTATGTTTTGAATTGTTGCAGTATACTCCAGCAATAGATATATGGAGCATTGGCTGTATATTTGCAGAGCTTTTAACTGGAAAACCTCTCTTCCCTGGGAAAAATGTGGTACATCAACTTGATATAATTACAGATCTCCTGGGAACACCATCTCCTGAAGCAATCTCTAGGGTGGGTATTTTTACATATAAAAGAGTCTCTTGTCATCTTCAATTACTTTCTAATGATTTTTGCTACATGTACTCTTCATGGAACAGATTCGAAATGAGAAGGCCAAGCGCTACCTGAGCAGTATGAGGCGGAAAAGGCCTATACCACTTACTCAGAAATTTCCAAATGCAGATCCACTTGCATTACGTTTATTGGAGAAGATGCTAGCTTTTGATCCAAAAGATAGGCCAAGCGCAGAGGAGGTATATATTTTTTTGAATAATCTGCTTGTTTTCCTATCAAATAGCAGCATCTGTCCTCTGAATGTCAACAATATCTAATTGACCTTATACATTCAGGCCCTTGCTGATCCATATTTCAAGAACATAGCCAATGTGGATAGAGAACCATCAGCACAGCCTGTGACAAAGCTGGAATTTGAGTTTGAGAGGCGGAGGATTACCAAAGAAGATATAAGGGAACTCATTTACAGAGAAATTCTGGAGTATCATCCAAATATGTTGAGAGAATTCCTTGAGGGGACAGAGTCAACTGGTTTCATGTACCCAAGGTGTGTTGTCATGCCAAGTTTTTTTTTTCTCATTGCATCAGAATATTTGACTGAAGTCCCTGCCAGTGGGGTGTGTCAGTGTGTGTGTATGTTGTAACTCCTATTAATGCAATGACGCACAGCTTCTCTGCATGTTCGTTAAAAAATATAAATTTAGACTGTCTAGTTCTTTGCTAAACACTCTTATGTGTTTTTTATCTTGTTATTACTGCTATTTTTTTTAAAAAAAATTGAATACTAGTATGGCACAGTTAGGCACATACTACCTCCATCCCCCAAAAAAATCTGATGTTTAAGTTGTCTAAAGTCAAACTATCTTATGTTTGATCAAGTTTATAGAGAAGGTCAACATATTTGACACCAAATAGGTATACTATGCAAGTATTGTTTTCTCCAACACGCTGGAGAGCTGCGATATACTATGCAAATATTATCCATGATGAATCTAATGGTACTTAGTATTTGGTAATATAAATATTGTTTGTATAAATTTGGTCAAAAATAAGATAGTTAATAGTTTGTTCTCGAACACGCAGGAGAGCTGCATATCGTTATATATAAGAAAAAGAAAAGGGGAGTAAAACCAGCACACACACCGCAAGTCACTCAAAAAAGCACTGCTCTCCTATTACATAAAAAAAAAGACTTGACCTCGACCGAGAAAGAGTCCTAGTTTGCACTTGGCACTAGAGTGAGGAGATGAGAAATTCTTTAAGCCCCAGCGTCCATAGAAGTTCTCTCTAATGAGCAACAAAACACCATTCAGGCTGGGGGTAATCCCATCAAACACACAGCGATTGTGATGATTCCAGATTGACCAAGCCACCAAAATTATGATAGAATTGAGACATTTTTAAATCTGACCATAAACTCTAGAAACTGAACTTTCCCACCAGTCATTAAAGGAGGTGTCATCAGGCTGAGGGGATAGGGGCTGCAGACCAAAACTCTATAGGATGATGAAGCACACTTCCCGAGTGAAAACACAAGAGACTAGCAAGTGGTCGATTATCTCCTCAGCTTGGTCAGAGTGGACAGCATTCAGGGTAGCGAGGCGATCAGCTGTCCAACATTTGTTATGGGCAACCAACCACATGAAGAATTTACACTTGCCAGGTGCCCAATTCTTCCATATTCTTTCCCATGGCCTGAACTGAATTGCACCAATGAACAGCCCCTCATATGCAGATTTTGCAGAGTATTTTCCTGAAGACGATAGTTGCCAAATATGTGAGTCCTTGACCTCTGGCTGCAGTACAAAATCTGAAAGGTCCCATAGGCATAGGTATTCAGTCAACATAGCCACTCTAAATGCTCTCCCCGTATATCAGAAATCCATCTCATTTCAGTACGGGCTTCAAACACAGTCCTTTTCTTTGCTCTCTTGGACACTGCCCTGAAAGGTGAGGCACTAGTAGAGCCAAACTTTGACCATGCAACCATTTATCGGTCCAGAAAAACATCTTCTTGAGATGGGCCACAGAGAAGAAAGCCTTGACCAAAGGGTGAACTTGGATGGGGAAAGCTGCCCATGGACAACGGATCCGTAATGCCCATCCTAAATTCTGAAGATGTGATATGCCAAGCCCTCCAAGTAGTAATTGGTAGTTAACTGTTTTGCAGATGTAATGAATAAGGAAAAGTAATTACAGGAAACTACAGATTACAAATGAACATTTTGGTGTATCATGCATATAATTTCAAACTCAATTTATTTGGAGAGTAACAAACAAAGAACAGAGTAGACTTAAATATTTTGTTGTGTTGAAGTGGGAGGGGTGATGGTTGATTGAACTGGACTCTGCTGCATCATTCGACTAAACTGAATTGCATTACTCTGCTTGCAGTGCTGTGGATCATTTTAAGAAGCAATTTGCATATCTTGAAGAACACTATGCAAAGGGATCAACAGCAGCTCCACCTGAGAGGCAACACAACTCTCTTCCAAGGTAATATTTCCATTCCCTCTTGTGACTTAATTTAACTAAAAACCTAACATTTGACTGGGTGCATCTTTTTCTATACTTGACACTTGTGCATAAACAGGCCTTGTGTGTTATATTCGGATAATCTAACTAAAAGCACAGCCAATGTCATGGAGGATCTTTCCAAGTGTGTAATCAGAGATGAAACGCAGAGGGGACAGCTAGATTCTTCCTCTATCGGTGCAAATAGAGTTCCTCAAGGTGAGCACGTGTAGCCTCCAAAAGCTATTGGCGCATCATCATGGCTAACAACATAAAGTAATATATTTTTGCTATACATCAATAATCTTCAGAACTTGCAGCAGAATCAGTGACAGGTTTGCAACCAATTCCTATTTAGCACCATGTGTTCCATTCATCACTTAAGTCATGATTGTTTAATTTGTTCATGGTCTACTCCCTGGTGACATGCAAATCGGCTGCTTTGGTGTCTAAATTATACGTCCTCATTATGATGTTATGGAAATGGTCATTTTTTTTTCTCGAAAAACGCAGGAGATCTGCGTCTCATTGTATTAAGAAGAAAAGAGGGTGTAAGAACCCCGAACTTACAAGACAACCTGAACACAACTCAATCACACACCACATTGCTACTGCAGCCAAAGAAACAACACAAGCTAACAGAAGCAACTAAGCTGGCAGCAAGGCGACCCACAGTTACCCCAAGAATTAATCGCCTGGGAGATGGGCAGTCAAGAGGGAAAGCCCTCGAGCCCCGCAGTGGTCCACAGCCGGCGCTCCTCACCAGCCACTATTAAAGCCCTAGCCATACTTGGAGCCGCTCCATCAAAAAACGATTGCGATGGTTCCAAAGAGTCCAGGCCCCGAAAACAATTAGGGAATTAACCCCTTGCCTCACCAAATCAGAAGTGGCATTATTAGCCCTCTCCCACCAATCCAGGAAGGAGTTATCAGTAGGCTGGGGAGACAAGGCCTGGAGACCGACCTGCCGCAGCAAAATAAACCAAAACTCCCTAGCGAAGACACATTCCACCACCAAGGCCTTGAGACCGACCTGTTCAGAAACTCTCCACAGCATTTGCCCACCACTCAAAGGATGTTTCGTTGGGTTGTGGACAAAGAGACTGCAGACTAACCAGACATAGCAAACTGAACCATATTTGTGCAAAAATGCAAGCCAACATCAACTTATCAATAGTTTCCTCTTCTTGGTCACACAGGATGCAACACTCATGATGTTGAAGACCTCTTCGAGCAAGACGACCAGCAGACCAGCATCTGTTGTGGGCAACTAACCACATGCCCAAAAAGGAATTGTGACTTAAATTCATCAATTTATCACCTCAAATATAGCTATCCAAAAGAAAAAATCACAAAATTAGGCTGACAACAATGCAGCACAAGAAGCTCATTATAAAAAAAAACTAAATGTGCCTGACCCAATTCGAATTAGTCACACCTTGCTAGGTGAGAGTGAGTCAACACAATCACCAGAAAATTTGGCTGGTCTGGGTCGCCACTCAGGGCTGAGGGAACCGAGTTCCAGGTTTCTGAGAACACTGGTCAAAGTGGTTAGTTTGGGTCAAGTGACCCACTGACCCCAACTAATTTGGTCGATGAGCTTTGATATGTCAGGTATGAGTAGTTACAGAAAATGAACCTTTGTGCTTTGATCCGTTATAAATTTGTAAGATTAGAGACATAAAAGAAAAGGAAAAATATAAGATGGGCTTTTGTGCTTTGATCCATTCAGCTCACCTAATGTTCTGCCTTATGCCCAAAGCCTCTAGCCTCTCTCTTTCCCTCCCTCCCTCTCTGTGAGGGCACAACGCAAGGAGTTCCTTTCTTCCTCATTTCTCTCTGCTCCCAACTCCATCAGCGCTGCCAACATTAGCTCTGTCACCATTGAGCTGACTCTGTGGTTGCCAAATGACCATGTTCATTGCTCCATCTGCATCTGTCCTCACTGTATGCATCCAAACTCAGTTCCCTTTGCAGATCAGGCAGAGCAATCCTGCGGTGGCTGCAGATGGAAAGCATCTATCAGCCTGTAATCACATAGGGTTAAACTTCAAAAGGAACTTGTGCCTGCAGCATGCACACATCTGGGCTCATGGGCCAGTAATAAGCAAGTCTTGGATAGGTCACACCCCTATGTTTGTACTTGAGAGACTAATTTTATTTTGTTTTACATTTTCATTGTATCAAATTTAAATTTGAATGTTTTGTTCCAAAAAGCTCTAGAATTTTGTGTCATGTTGGTAACCTTTCAGTAGGATTAGGATATGATATTTTCTCTAAATAGAATACTGAACACTGCACCCACCTCACTTTCTGTTTTGACCCCTTGGCATCATCCCTTGTCACCATGCTAAACGTTATGGGCTAAAATGGCTGTGTGCTAGACTAGTAGGATGAATTTGTTTATCAATTATTTGTTCACTTTACTATCTACTTTTGTTTGTCAATGGTTTTACCACTGGTGTTCTGGACAATTGATCCATGGCATTTTTTTTTAGGGTTTAGGGTTTTAGGGTTTAGGGTTTAAGCATGTTTTTCATTAACAGAAAGGAGTTTAGTACAAGGTAAATAAAGCAACGGTAATCCGAGGTTACCGAGGCGACACAACAAGGAAGCTAAAGCTCCACGTGGTCGTTATAGGCAATAGGTTCTTATCTGTTTTGTTGGGAATTATAGGTTTTGTGTATTAAATTAAATTATATGCTGGAGTTGTTTTTTCTTTCTAATGAAAATTTTTCTATTCTCTTTAGTAGATTTTTCTGTTATTTCTCATTCATTTTGGGTTACTTCGAATGGCAGGTGGTGCTTCAAGGCCTGCTAGAGTGGTTGGTTCTGCAATGCGATATGGTAACAGTTCATCATCTGGTACCTACCAATATGAACAGAGGACAGCTAAAAACCCAGCAATTGGTGCTACTGGTGTTTCACCTAGGGGCTCATACTCTAGAACAATTCCTACCTGCAAGAGCGAAACAAGCGAGGCTGACAGGATTGATGCAAGTCAAACTAGACAGCCCAAGCCATACATCCCAAACAAACTACCTACTACAGTAGATGGCCGGAATGGTCATTGGTAGGTTTACCTGCAATCTACCAGCAAACTTAACAAAAATATCTGCAGATCTCTGAGACATCCTGACGCAGTTAAAGATGACATTCTGTACAGAGTGAACATTTTTCAGGGACACAGTCAGAGCTGAACTGTAATAGAAGCAGGCTTGATGGGCTGCTTGGTTCCACGTAGATTTGGCCTTCGCTAGCTGATTGATGATTCAGATTAATCATGTACGGTGTATAGTAAAAATATTGTGGTAGGCAGCAAGAGGCTGCTAGCCTGCTACTGACGTAGAAACTATACACGCTGTCTGATCGTTTTTGTAACTATACACGTAGAAACTATATACTGTTTCTTGTAGCTGTCCATTCAAATGTAGCAACAATCAGCTATTTAGTTTTACAATGGAATCTTAGAAGACGTCAATTTGTGTACATGTATCAAGCTTTCTCTGGAACCTATGGTTGTAGTAATTTATAACGAACTGGCGAACGGTGAGTGACGTTCTATAAGTAGCAATGGGCGGGGTTTCTTGGGACTTGTGAGAACATTGATCGGGCACTTTTACAAATCGAATCGGGCACTTTTACAAATCGAATGAAGTGGAAAGGTAGCAGGTCTCAGATCGGTGCCTACGAGTTATGACTACCTAAAAACCCAAAACTCCTTTCTCTCCAATGTCGATTTTGTAGTCCCTATTAGACTGGCCACAGCGTTGCCGGTGCTGAAAATTTAACTCCGTACGCCAACTCATATCGATGCCAGAAACCACAAAAGGGCATAATGTGAGCATCGTTGTTTTATTACTGTATATGAGACCCAAATTATGTTCAGAGGCTGTTAGCGTAGCTCAGTGTGTTTCGGTGTGTTGGCATTTGTTTAATTGCAATTTTTTTTTTTTTGCAAAATAGACACTATAACACTTTTGTTTGTATTTAACAAATATTGTCCAATCATAAGCTAACTAGGGTCAAATGATTCACCTCGCAAATTACAAGCAGACTGTGTAATTAGTTATTTTTTAATTTATATTTAATGCTTCATACATATGCTGTAAGATAGATGTGACGGAGAATCTGAAAAATGTTGTAAAATTTTCTCAAGAACTAAACAAGGCCTTGAAGAGGGAGTGTGCTGATTCAACCAGTGCAAAAAACATTTTTTATCCTCTCAGCATCGAGGAACCAATTTTTGTATTAAAAACACACAGATCGTACAATAAGATAACAATATTATAAAAATAAATATTAATATTAAAGCAACATTTAGGTAAGAAAATAAAGTTCGTAAAATTATCAGATGCTGCATTTTAGAATGAGATGACTAGTAACCTACAAGAATGATTCAACTTTAGCGGATTATAAAAATTATCATGGGATGTGATAGGTACCGATATGAATCGGTACGAGGGTGGCTCGATCTTCACGATAATAGGTTTAAAGTTGAGTGCTGAAGAATAACGATAACTTGCTGCAGAATAGCGGGGATAACTAGCTTTATACCTAACAAAAGTTGGATGTGACGACCAAGCGACAGGGAGAGAGACACCGAAACCATGAAGACTTCGACTCGATCTCCGAACTACCGCAGAACCTCTGAAACTAATCTACACAATACGGCGCAACCGAACGGAAGCCATAGAGCACGAAGTAGGAGAACCCAGAGGATTCACTTCACAAGTCCAAGAAGACAAGGAAGAACAAAGGTTGAGTAAGGCACTCAGCAGCGTGGCTGTAATATCACATAGTTTATCAAAAGATCAAAGGTTGCTAATACCTTAGAGGTAGGAAATATTTATACTAGGAATAATCCTCCTAGATAGGTATAAAAACGAAATAGAGTTTCGAAAGGCAATATGAAAGGCCCCTCGGAATGGATTCTCGAACTAGTTTCGCGTGACAGTTGGCCTCCAGAGCAGTTTCCAATAAACTAACCATAACTCCTTATTGGAAAGTTCAAATGATGAACCGTTTCTTGCATGTGAAATTAGACTTCAAGAGCTTTCCAGCAATGTATGGAATGCACCATGAAACATTGTAGATTTGTACAGTTTTGCATGGCAAGTTGAACCAATATTCTATTATGACAGACGGTTGACCTTCTGTGCAGTCTTGACTAATCCAAATATAACTCCTGATTGCAACGTCCAAATGAGGTGGGGATTGAGCCATTGGAAAGTGGACTTGATGAGTTTTCCAAAATGTTCTCATGGGCCTCCAAAGCTTCACGAAGTTGAGAGTTATGACTGCTTCTTTCTGATGTCCGAACATTCGTCTGAATATTCATGGAATCACTTTCGGACGTCCGTACCTTCATTCATGTTACTTTTCTGATGTCGCCATTCTGTAGCAGTGTCTCTTCCTCCTTTTAAATATATTCCTAAGTATAACTAATGTAGAGCACTTAGATAGTATAACATTCTTAGAAGTGTGAAAATTACAATCACTAAAGAAAGAATTCACTTGCTCTTGTAGCTTCTTGGCACGACTTCTTGTAAGTAGACCTTTATGTGTAGCATTTGGACTTGAACGAGCGCGCATAGCTGGGATGTCCTCATCATCCTGCCCCTCTTGAAAAGCAGTCATCCTCGACTCTTCCAATCCAAAGAAAGGAGATAAATTTGCAACATTGAAGCTTGTACTCACACCATATGTACTTGGGAGATCAATTTCATATGCATTGTCATTGATTTTGTGAAGCACTTTGAATGGACCATCAGCTCGGGGTTGCAGCTTGCTCTTGTGTTGTTCGGAAAAGCGATCCTTGCGTAAGTGCACCCAAACCAAGTCTCCTAGTTCAAATAACATCTTCTTACGACCCTTGTTGGCGTGCTTTTCATATAGCTTGGTCATCTTCTCAATGTTTGCTTTATCTCGATCATGAAGCTTCTTGACAAATTCCACTCGCTTGCTTGCATCAAAGTTCACACAATTCTGCATAGGCAAAGGCAAAAGATCGATGAGAGCAGTAGGTTTAAACCCATAGAGAATCTCAAATGAACAAAATTTTGTGGTCAAATGTACCGCCCTGTTGTATGCAAACTCCACATGAGGCAAGTTTTCTTCCCACAATTTTAGATTCTTCTTTAGGACAGCTCGCAACAATGTTGACAGTGTATGGTTCACAACTTTAGTTTGTCCATTAGTTTGAGGATGACACGTTGTGGAGAATAGCAGCCTTGTTCGCAATTTTCCCCACAAGGTTTTCTAAAAGTAGCTCAAAAACTTGGTGTCACGATCAAACACGATGGTACATGGCACTCCATGTAGACGCACAATTTCTCTGAAAAACAATTCAGCAATGTGTGAAGCATCATCGCTCTTATGACAGGGAATAAAGTGTGCCATTTTGCTAAACCTATCAACCACAACAAATATGGAATCCCTTCCCCTCTTGGTTCGTGGTAAACCAAGAACAAATGAAAGGTCCAAATGGCTAGAGGGGGTGAATAGTCTATTTAAAATTTCTACAAACTTTACTAAACAAGTGAGTTAGTAAAATAAGTGGCGAAGCTATTCTAGCACTAGCACAACTAAGCTATGCAAGCCACCTACACAAGTCTAGCAAGAAGGCTAAACACTAAACC
>Ga0182004_10005431_pt1 | contig 10382 bp, 9 predicted proteins | sample Sormic07211540_1_FD_120479 | JGI IMG/M metagenome (GOLD analysis project Ga0182004, IMG submission 120479) | Endophyte microbial communities from Sorghum bicolor roots, Mead, Nebraska, USA - 072115-40_1 MetaG | ecosystem: Host-associated > Plants > Roots > Unclassified | place: USA: Nebraska...
AAAAGCTGTGTGAATATTTAGGATATACAAAAATATTGAGGCGATTTTACTTGAATTCTGTACTGAACATTTCCATGTCCAACGAAAGCAGTACTGCAGTAGAAGAGTCAGTGTCAAGGTTTGGCGAGCTCATTTTCCAGCATTTCAGTTCTCCATGTAATGCTATTTCAGTCATGATTCTGAATAGGATCTTACAATTGTCGGGACACTGATTGTACAGCAAAATAAACACAAATGTTGTCAAGTCATTTATACTACGCCCTTCAGATTTTTTTTTTCTAGTTTATGTCCTCGAAAGAGTCAATTTTCTGCCTTTATGGTCTTTCTCTTCTTTTATTTTTTTGGTCGCTTTCATTTTTCAGAAAGGAATATCCTTTGCACATCTTACATGATTGGCGCCTGTGGCTGGTTGTTGATTGGTTGGGTAGTAGCTTGGTGTGGTAAAGAGGCCAAAACTCTTTCTTTACTGTCTGAGTTGCACGCTCAGTTGTTCTTACTTGAGATTGGCTCATTAGGGGTGTCACTGTCACAACCGTGTCAAAATGGTGAGATGCGAGTGATGCTCAATGAGTGCCAAAATGGACAAGTGCACCTGGATCAGTTGAAGTGTTCTTTCATAACTCCATGTTTCATTTTTTTTTTCGAAATTTCTTCAGGAAAAAAACATTTAAGCAATATAATCAGGTGGTCAATCACATGCCCGCAGTTCTCTTTCTGTGCACAAATTGTTACAAATGGAAGTGGCGAACACGTCTAAGGTCAAACACTGGAACCACCAATTGGATGGCACCAGAGCGCATCACAACATGGCTAGGTTTATATTAAAACCATTGGTATTTCGCTTTTAGCGTGCGCCTCCAGTCACTGCAGAACACCTTTTCTAATGTGGCCAGAAGCTGATTTGTCTCTGTTGATTCAAAGCAAATTATCCAGTACCAATGCACAGTTGCTATATGTCTAGTATTAATAAATACAACTACACAAGTACTAGTTAGCTTGCATGCTGTATCCCTTTTATATGTTAGCTTTGATGCCAACTACTCCTACTACTGAAGATTAGATGGAGAGAGTTCAGATCATGTCCTAATGTCCTTGTCTACATTATTGTCCAGGATACAGATTCAGTAGGCTCAGCTGTGTGTAATTTGCAACAAGAACTGTAACTTTATTCAAGGGGATATGAACAAAGCGAGTAACTGATTCTGTTTCTTACCTTGTATCGTGACTGTTCGTTTACCCTATCTTTGATGGAATCTGACCATTACCTGTCACACCTTAATTTTAATTTAGATGTAGCAAACGCGCCCATCAGGTGACTGCCAACTACCCTTGTGTAGTCTCTCTACTCTCTAGTGACCCTCGCTTTATTTCACATTGCTGTGAACAATCTGCTGACAAATAAGCTGCCTTTTTGAAGGATAGAGATTGCTCAGCAAAGTAGCACCACCTACTAGAGCGAATACTGGGTGGTGGTCCTGAGACTTGCGACGAATTTGACCCATTATCCAGATATAAAGATATATAGAACATAATTAGCAATCAAAGTAAAAAAAAATGCCAATCATACAGGAAGGAGCTGCATATGATATATGTAATTATGCGCTATGAAGTTTGCAAGCCATAGGTAAGAGTGAGTGTGAAGCAAAGGGCCGGAGTAAAACTAAGTAGTGTCAAGTCAAAGAGTGACAACATGTGAGCATTGAAGTACCCCTTCAATCCCAAGAACGAGAAGTGACTGCGAGGAGAAAAAAGCTTCGTGTCCTTCGATTGACTTCAAAGGTAATCAAGCAAAGCAATCGAATCTAGTTTATGTACAAATTAAGAAACTGAAACAATTTCTGGACAGAAAGTAAACAAACTAAACCAGTTGCTGATAAATAACTACTTGCACTGAGAAGGCTTGATTAATCCTCAAAAATAATGTAAATATACACTCAGAAGTACAAAGAAGCCATCAAAGTGTCCTCTTGTTGACATTTTGAGGATTTTTTTTAAGAAACATTTTGAGGATTTCTATCTAAGCCAAGTGATCGGAAAGATCTATGTACCTCATTTTTCTGATTTCGTCTATGGGGGCAACTGATCGTCTGATGGATGTAACTGTACCAGATGAACTCATGTGGGCATTAGGTTCTCATGGTGTGAAGTAATGTGATTGTTCAATGTGTCATACTCATCATATCAATGATTCAATGATACGATTACGCTTTCCATGCTATGTGCCCGCAAAAGCATAGGTGTTAATCAGTGACTTGTATTCTTCATCCTCAGCACATCCTCTACTTGTAAGTACACTCACTAACCTGTCTGCACCTTCTGCGTCATTCTTCTCCTTAAAACTTGCCAGGAGACTCTCAACATTGGTGGGTCTTGGTTTCCATTTATTTGCACTTTTAATTGCTGTGGCTTTTTCCATACATGACAGAGCTTCAGATATTTTATCATCCTTCATGTAGGCTGTGGCAAGGATTTCCCAGGTGTTTGGCTTGGGATTTCCACCTTTCTCAACAAATCGATTCAGAGTTTGCTCAGCCTTTGTAATCAAACCTTCTTTAGCATACCATGCTAATAAAATGTTCATGGTCTTAGGATCGAAACTAGAGCTTTTGGATGCCCATTCCTCATATAGAAGCTCAGCTCCCTCGATATCTCCTATCCTTACAAGAGCAGACAGTAACTCCTGGTAACCCAGGTTATGAATCATAGGGAAAGTTGCCTTATACCAGTTCCAAATACGGTAAACTTCTTCCTTCTTGCCAAGATGGCTATATAGTGTCATGAGATAGTGAAAACACTTTTTCTCCCGGCCTGTTGTTCTCTTTTCAGCATCTTTCAAGCATTCTTCTGCCTTCTCAGAGTTTCCTAGCTTAATATACATGCTAGCCAGAGTGGTATAAGTAGTCCAATTGGCAACAACAGACTCATCAGCAATCATCTGGCTAAAGACTCGCTCCATTTCTTCAGCATCTTGTTTAGCCGCGCAACTCTTTATCCAAATGTTGTAAGTGCAGACATCAAAGGAAACATTTCTTTCCTTCATCTCATCAATAATTGCCAACACTTCATTAGGTTCCCCAGAATCCACATAGAAATTCATCAACACATTACAAGGTAATGTATCAGATGCAAATCCTTTTTTCCTCATTTGCTCAAATGTGTCTTCTGTTTTCTCTTTCATCATAGCTTGGGCGTAAACATTGAGAAGGGAACCATATGTCCGCTTGTCCTTCATGGCATCAGGGAGCTCATCAAAGTATTTCTCAGCATGTGAAACACCGCGTACTTTAGCAATCAGATCCAACTGGATTGCCATGTCACTTGATGAGAGAGAAAATCTATCTCTGCGCTCTGTCATCCAATCGTAAACCTGTTCATGTGATGGAAAAATATGATGAGGACCAATATCAAGGATAACACTCTTATGACTGGCCATCAGAAAATGCAGCAAGAATGTTGTAGATTCTAATGGCTTAGTCATCAATAAGCATTTTCGCAGGATGAGCAGACAAGGGATATGTGAGATCGGTAAGGCAACCAAGCTATTGTTTCCTACCCCTAATTACTGATCTTACACCGCTCAAACAGTACCTATTTTTCAATTGGATTTCAGGTTCATGTATAAACCGTTTCGATCAATATAGTTAAGTAGGTGGGGATCCGCCGAATTGTTTGAAGGGTGAAAAAAAAACATTGAACAAACAGTCGCACTACTAGCTGAAACCGAAGGGGAATATGTCGGTGCGAGGAACGGATCGCAATGGTATAACTACCTGGAGCGCGAGGTTGAACCTCCTAAACTTTCGGAGCTCCTTGGCGATGCGGCAGAGCTCCCATTTGTCGAGGCGGCGCTCCCCCTCGTCCCAGGCCCCCAGCGTGCGCCCCACGGGCCGCCCACCGTGCCCCACAGCTATGCGCCGGTACAGGGTGCTCCAACGCAGTGGAGGTCGACGCTCGTAATCCACCGCCCCATAGCTGTGCACCTTCGCCACCCGCTGCCCGGCAGCAGCAGCAGCCTCCGATGAAGACGACGACGGGGTGCTCGAGGAGGAGGAGGCCGCGCACCTCACAGTCACTGCAACCGCCGCCGCAGAGACACACGTACGCCGCTGCGGCGAGGGGCGTGCCGGGGTTAGGGGGGAGGAGGAGGTGACGAGGTGGAGCAGCATGGTGGGCGAGCGTGCGGGGCGGGCGAGGAGCCGAGGAGGAGGGCGGCTCCCGCTGCGGATGAAGCCAAGGGGATAAGAGTGGGGACTGGGGGAGTGGGGAGGCGGAGGCTGCGCGGGTTCGGGTGCTTTAGGATTCGTGCGCGGGAATCCGCACGGTCCGGGCCCACGGCCGCCTGCATTTCCGTCTTCCCGCGCGGATTTGTATTGGTGGACCGTGATCTGTTTTCCTTTGGGCCGTAGTTCGGCCTGTTAAATCTGCAGGGAAAAATAATCCATTTTATCTCCCTTAACCGTAGTCTAACTTTCATCCCCACCAAACTCTAAAACTAGAAATTTTATAATCTGAACTCTCAAAACCTTCCAAGTACCTCAATTCCCTAGTTTGAGGTGGTTTTGAAGGTAGTTTTGTCCTTTCTTAGTTAAAAAATCAAGTAAATACATTTCATAAGGTTTTTAAACCATAGAAAATGTCTCTAAGCTTCTAAAACTTTGGAGAAAAATCCTATAGATATATTGGAAACGAAAATCCAAATAAAATACATAGATTCTCGTAAGAATAAATCTAGAAGCTTCCCAAAATAGATTTAGCTCTAGAAAAATGGGAAATATCTAGAGAAATCCTAAAGCATTCTAGTTGATGTCTAATCACCTTTCGGTAGCTCCACAATAAACATAAGTTGCAACTAGCATGAATGTGTTAAACTTTAATGTATGTTGCAACCATGCTAGTTAGGATTTATTTTCACAAGCTCTAAATATTTTAGGATTGGTCATATCCTAATCTACTATAGATTTTTGGAACTTTTAGAACCTTAGAGACATTTTTCTGGTTCAAAAGCCTTGTCATGTATTTATTAGATTTTTTTATACAAAGGGACAAAATGCCTTCAAAACCATTTCAAACTAGGGCAAGGAGGTAATTCAAATAGTTTTGAGAGTTGAGGAGGTAAGATGTCTAGTTTAAGAGTTTGAGAAAAAATCAGACTATGCGCGGAGATAAAATGGACTTCTTTCAATCCATGACGGCTCCGTCCCAATACTGCTATTGATCTATTTGGGAAACTTAGTTGTTGGACACCACCCCCACCCACCCACGCACCAAGTCCATAAGTATATCTTTGGGTCATAAATTGGTAATTATTTTTATTACCGATTTTGTTTTTGCTTTTATTTTACACTTCTAATAATAAAAATATAAAACATGAACTCATCCATGTTTAATATGTATGGATGGTTTGGGCTGGCGACAAATTTCATTTCTGCTAGCATGACACGTTTCTTTCCTTGTACATCTTATTCGGTTATTCCTCTTCTCCGCCCTCTGCTTCTCAACTATGCATACTTAGCCTTCGCCATCTTCTCACATAATCATCAACTAGAATGTGGACATGGCGCTTGTATTATTTCTTGTTGCACGCATCTTATTCCTTTTTTTCCATCCTCTGCTTCTTGGATGCACAACCTACCATCTCATCATAGAGCTATGAACCAGAAGGTTCACAACTTGCAAACACATAGGTTCTTGTGTTATTGTGTTCTTCAATGGAACACCTTGCATGACCAAAGTAGGTTGGATGATTGAGCCATCGCAAGATGCCACCACTTGTCCACTTCTAGCTTTTGGTGCCGCCACTGTGTTATCTTAGGTGAGGATCTCTGTAAGATAAGCAAATGTGAAACTTAGATTTTTTTTTAGATAATAGTTGCAATTTGAGTTGTTATGAGATAGACTCCAACGTTTTAAGTCAAAAAGTTTTCGATCTCGAGTGGAAAGGAAAAAAAATGCCTAGCCAAAAGCTTTAGATCCGAGTTGATGTTTTTTTTTCATACACAGATTGAAAGTTATGAAATGGAGTTTAATTCAGGCAATTACTAGGTCTTGTTCAAGTTGAAAGATGGGATCTTCGAGGATTGGAGATATTTAGAGGAGGTGAGCAGCCAGCTCCACACAGAAGGGAGGGGTGGTAAATTTTTCTGACTATAGAAAATATAAAGCCTCAACAGTTTGCTATATCAATTATAAGCAAACATCTGTCAAAAGAACAGTGGAAACATATATAATCTGGTAAAGCTATATCAGTTGAATCGTCAAAATGTACAAACAGAAAAGTAAAGCAGAATATGTTGGCATTTGCTTCAAATCATGTAATGAGGCATATAACACAATTGGAGAGAACAATATCCTGTTAAGAAGATTCAACAAGTAGGACTGATTGGGGTGGTTCGCAGTGGAACCATTTGGAGAAAGGGTTGTTTAGTTTGGGCTTTTACTTTAAGTAGCCAAGCCACTATTTTAGGTAGCCATGATAAAACCCATGAATGTCAAAACCCGGATAAAATTGCTTTTTTAGTTTATAACCGACAAGTAGGAGCAAGGCATTTCCCACATTCAGATTTGACTCAATCCGGCCTAGGAGTAGTCTAGGCAATCAAAAAATATTAGGGACACGGTCGAATTCTGGCACAACCCAAGTGCTGACAAAATTGAGGCCAGTAAGGCTGTTGCCAGTGACCTAAGGCCATGTCCAGTTGCACATATCTCCAACCAACGCTATCATCATCCAGATTGTCTTGGCTCAAGAGTCAAAACTCAAGAGGTCCTGCAATGCAGACACGAACAGCGATGCACATGCTCTCAACTGGACAAACAGGTGAGCCAACTAACACTTCAGCACCCATACATAGCAAACAACAATATCACATACATAACTCCAATATCCTCTTTCTTTTTTTTCATTTTCCTGCAATAAGGTTATATCTTTTCCACACAGAGATAAGTTAATACTTTCTCCATGAGCCATATGCTACAGAAAACCAGCAGAAACCCGATCCAAAAGCATGCTACAATGTTAGCTGAACGGACAATTCGCCAAGTTGGCAGACCACGCACATTGTTATGTAAATTAGGGCAATGACGGACGCATAATGCCCATTGGTGATCAGCAAATAGAGGCGCCACGATCCAGGAGGCTAAAGTAAACTGAAACTACTGGCTGTTCCTAAGCTGCTTGCTTGATGTGACCTGAGACTATGGTAGCTTCAGGCACCCTTCTCCTTCAGCACCAGAGGTGGAGCTGCGGGTTATAGAGCTCATCAGCTGAGATGGTTGACAGAGAAGTTCTGCCTCTGGGTGTCGTGCATTGAGAGGTATCTCCAGCAGCAAGTCTTGATCAGAGTCGGCATACTCAGGAGGGACCAGTAATGATAACTTTTCTGGGGGTAACATGAATAAATTAAGTGCTCCTCCAGTGCAGGTTGAATCTTTGGTGGCGTAGCCAGATTTTGGCAAAGATGAACTTTCAAACTGAGGAGCCAAAGCCCCAGATTTTAGAACTCGTAGAGGACTCCTCATGGTACCATCTAGTTCTGCATGTTACAAGCAAAGCAAATAAGAACCCTTCTTTGTGTCACTGACATAAGGAGATAGTGAAATAGGAATATACTAAGTAAGACATTTTTGGATGTCATAACTAGAAACTTGATGCAAATCAGGATCAGAGGAACTAATATTGCTAACCTGCATCACTCTGAAAGTGGGTGTCACGGGGTCTTTTGAGTGGTTTCATGGTAGACTTGGTAAAGCCTTCCGGTCCACTGATGGTCCCCACACCCCCGGTTTCCTTAGCTCCCTTTTCCTGAACAGAGAAAGAATTAATTAGCCATATACAAGCAAGCTTGGAAGTTCACATAGGCATTAATTTAGAAGACAATAAAGTCGAAGGGGGGAAGCAAATGTAGGTAAATGTATTAGAAAGACGCTGTAAGCCGCTGTAATACCTTTTTCTGTTTATAGCACTCCAGCCATTTGCATTTTGTTAAATTAGTTAAGGCAAGTGTCTTCACTTTCTTCCATTCCTCATCACCAGATAAGGATGGGTCAAGAATTCCCTCTCCAAGCAGCATCTGGTAGCTGTCTATAGCATCAGAGAATTGGATAGAACTGAACATGCTTCTAAGGCTGCAGCAAGAACAAGACACAAATGAGGACTAGCACAAAGTGACCACAATTTGTATTAGTGAAACTTTGGGAAAGAGTAAGTAAACCTTTCAGGAGGTGTCAAGAAATCCACAGGAGGAAGGAATTTGAGCAACTGTTGTTGATCCTCTTTAGTTAGATATTTCATGAAGTTAGTATAGTTTATAACATCCTGCTCAAGAAGGATAGGGCAGCATACAGGTTGAGTTTTAATGATTAGCCAAAATATGTAAACATTAAACATATCCAGTGGTGTTCAGTGCAAATAAACATATACAGATCATCAACCCGAACAAAAAAAAACATGTATAGGAAGGATACCTCTAAATCTACTGAAACTAAAGGTGAATCAACACTCTCCAGGACATTCTGATTCTCATAATGAAGTTCATCCCTGCAAAACAGAGATACAGAACAAAAAAGAAAACTTAAATTGTTTCTTACCAAAGTAACTTGTTTAACCAATTTTCAATGAGTATAGAGAATAAAACCGATACTCAAATACCACTTCTATGCTAATAAGAATATAAAACGTATAGTACCTTCTAGCATTGTTTTCCATATGCAGCGGCGACTTCTTCGGCCTTGCAGTTGGAGCATTTAAGTTAATTGCTGACTTGTTTCCACTGTGAACGACAAATGACACAGAGCCTGAATATGATTCACTTGTAATGTATGATTTATTATCTGCAGGAATGGAGCTTGCTTCTGATTCTTCCTCCAGTAATTTTGAGTTTGGGTGTCTTAGAAGCACACTTCCAGAGCCTATCTCAAAGGAACCGACAGGAGTTTCACTATGGTATAGTAGGTCTTCCTCTGATGACCCTGAAAGGTTATATAACTGCTCTCCATGCATGATGGAGTTCAGATCTTTTGCAAGCTTTTCTACAGGTGAAGGCTTCGGACGGGTAACACAGCTCCTCTTTCTTGATGGCACTAGGGACTCCCAAGCATGTGACTGTGCTGAACCTGAATTGGCAATACATCAGAGAGTCAAATGACATAATAGAACAAAGAAAATAAGGTAAGTTCTACATAAGCACAGTAAATGTTGAGAATCATTATTAGATATTTATTTTGTTTCGTGGTTCAATTTCATTAGATATCACTTCAGAGATGTGATTCAGGTATACACGCTATTGGCAAATCTTGTGAATCGGTATTAGACCTTTATGGTGTTTCATGGCGCTGAAGTGATTAAATATCACTTCAGAGATGCGGTAAAGGGAGACACACTATTAGTACCTATGATGTATCAAGTATCAATATTTACTTATTTAGTGAAATATCATCTTCACCAGATATTTCCATGCCATCTGAACCCAATATGTAATAGATCGCAATCCTTCATTGTTTGCTCATGATAATCTTCTATATACTAAATCAGAGCCAAGCTAGGCCATTCTATTGGGCCACGTCATCATTTTTTTCTCCACCGTCTGATGTTGATCGGGCATCTGAGCGTCGGCGCGTGGCCTTGATGGGATCACAGCCCAAGCACTCAAGCTAGTTTTTCGCGAAGCTTCGTCCACCACCACATGTTCCAGCTAGCCATCACCGGTGCCCGAGCCAAAAGCTCTCTTTCCCTCCACTACCGTCTACTATCGCCTCCTCGAGCTCAACCGTCCTCTCGCAGACGTTGCACCGCGGCCACTCCTACATCCATGGTTCGACAATGCCCGAGGCCCATGGCGGCGCCGCAACATTGTACCCTACCACATGGCGCCAGAGGTCAGAGGATGGGGCTAGGAGACCTGCAGTAGCGCATGTGGCCACGCCCACCCACTCGCCCTCAGTGCCATGCTTCTTTATGCCTATCCCAGACCCAGCCACTGGGCTGCCGGAGCTCCTGGAGCGCAGCATCGGAAAGTGAGCCCAGGAAGCAGATCACATGACTGCAGGTCCACCATCCACATGATGCCAGTGTAAGTGCTAGCTCCAGCTACGGCTTCCACTGCCTGCGCCATGGCTGCAATGCCTTTAGCAACCGTTGATTCCACTGCCCGCAAAGTATTTAAAAAAATGTATAGCCTACCGACTACTTATCTATTAAGAAGTTTACCTGCTAGACATTTGATGCACTAGATGGCTAGACCATAGTAGAGCTAGAACTACACTGCAAAGCTGCTGCCATGGCCTATGTACACATCGTACATGAATGCATGCATAGTCACTGCTGAATGCTGATCGATCCATTCCATCTATGAGACCATATGAGGCGATGCCTCTTGCTCCCCCGG